>ERZ779892.1107-NODE-1107-length-26328-cov-5.675827_pt1 | contig 26328 bp, 29 predicted proteins | sample MGYA00511552_ERZ779892 | MGnify/ENA primary metagenome ERZ779892 (study PRJEB29588, sample SAMEA2154561) | human gut metagenome | biome: human gut; feature: human-associated habitat; material: faeces | place: Denmark | collected 2008/2010 ... | reverse complement strand
CTACCATCCACCTCAAATTCAACAGGCTTATAGTATGCAGGAACACCAACACCCGAATCTTCCAAAATTGAGAAGATGTCATCCTTTACAAGAACATCATCGTTGTCTATCAGCGGAAACTCATCTAATTGACCAACAGGTAGGTCTGTCGTCTTCAAATATTCATAGACAGCTTTATTGAAAACCTTAACGTCTATATCTAGAAGTGCATTGAGTTTTTTGCTATAATAAAAATCTCTCGTTAATGGGGTGTCTAAAACCTTGAGAATAGGGTCAACCAAATTATCAGGACATACCTGCAGGTAGATTGATCTAACCTTCTCTGCATTCTTTGGGCTCAAAAATTGGTTGATAACGTCCAAACTCCAGATGTTTTTTGAAGGGAAATATTGCTTGAATATTTGGTTTCGTTGAGACATAACCTTCACGCTCTTCGTCTCCTCTGATTCCAACATATGAAATTGTTGGTTCGTCACCTACAAATTTTTCCATTTCAGCAAGCTTCATTTTCTGGGTACACCATCTTGCTTGGGGAGAGGGAAGAAAGTTACCACTAGCCTTCAAAAAATGTTCGAAAGGCGTTGGTTCTGGACTACCTTCTGCAGCACGCAGTCGAGTAATACCACCTAAATAGGATTCAAGTCGATTGATTAAGACCTCAGTTTCTTCCAGTTCACAACCTGTATCTGAGTTGTAATAATCGACCTTTAAATCAGGATACTTATCCTTCATATATATAGCTAGTGCAGCACTATCTTTGCCGCCTGATATACCTAAGATATGTCTTACCATTATTTAGCTAATTTTTCGTTCAACATTTTAAGTAATACGCATACATCTAAGTTGCTATCACCTGTCAGAAGCGCTTCAATAGCTTGAGATATTTCTTTTGCTTTGGCCTTCTGCTTTTCTGGAAGTCGATATGTCTGAGAGTGCGCCATTGCATGTGATGTTGATGCAATCTCAAAATTGAAAACTTCGTCTGAACCAGCATCCATTGAGGATATGGCAACATGTCGATCCAATTCATGGAAAAAGAAAATCAAATTATCAAGTAATGATTCTTCTTCTTTATCGCGCATCTGAACAAGTTGTTTATCAATAACAACATTGCAGATTTTCTCATAAAACTCCTTTGGAGAACCGGAAGGAGCTAATATACGTTCAAGAAACGTGCGACATTTAGTTGTGAGCAGATGTTTCTTTACATGCATATATCGATTCTCAAGATTCTGCTTGTATGCTTCATACGAACCGTCCAAGGAAAGCTCATCTTTAACTCGATTTTCGATACGTGTTATCGCATTATCATAGCAAACATTCAACTCTCTAACAGCTGTCTGAATCTTTTCAAGATATTGCTCTATGAACTCTTGATTATTGGTCAATTGTTCACCTTGATAGCCAAAAGCTTCGGGCAAATCTTCAAAGAATGCCTTTTCGGGGTCTTTGGCTTGAGCTAATATATCGCGAAACTTTGCCGTTGATACATTTTCAAATTTCCGAGTGTTCTTAGCGTATTCATTGAGACTTCTATAATACTGCAAGAACGGTTTAAAGGTCTCAATAAAGGATGTAGAACCGAGGGTGGTACCATCATCTTTACGCAGAAACTGGCGATATTTTTTGAAAAATTCAATCTTTACGCCACTTACATTGAATGCTTTGATTGTAAACTCAGCTGGATGCTTTTGTAGCAATTCAAAGAACTCCTTAGTAATGTTCATGACGTAGGCACCGTTGCTATTATAGATAGCAAAATCTTGCTGTTTGATAAACAAGAAAATGGGAATCCAAAAGTCAATAACACCTTGTTTGAGTTTAAAGGGCTGCGCTTTTAGAATCTTAATCAACTCGCTAACTTTTCTCGGCTTATCAGTCGTAGAACTGATAAAGTTACAGCATACTGTCCAAAGCTCCTTAATAAGATCGTTTTGGGGCTCACCAAGTATATAAATACCATCTTGCGACATTCGATGAATGCCGGTACTTTGGAAAATAGTATAATAAATGGTCTTTTCAGGGGGACATGTAGCCTCTGCAAAGCCAAAGTCTTCTTTATCACTATTTTCCATCATAGCATCAAGAAGTTTGACTCTTGCTAATGAAATGGCAGAGCTCAATTTCTGCTTATTGAAAAGTTCATTTCTTAAGATAGGTGTAGAAGAATATACATCCTTACAAACAGCAGACAGCAGTTTGTTGAAGTCTCTAAAGCTTCTAACATCCATAATTTCGCCTTTGTATATCCAGGTGCAGTTCTGCGAACCAGATACTAAAGAGTCATTTATTACGCTATTAAGTTGTGACTTCTCAAACTTTATTTGGTTTTCGATTTCTTTCTTTGCCACACGGTCATCTAGTACGACATTTTCAATAAGATATTGAAGTTTGGCTATCTCATACAGATGTTTGGTAATCTTGTCAACATTGGTAAACACCACAAAGATGTTCGCATAGGGAGATTCTTTAGAAATACGCAACGTTAAAGGTATTCCTTGGTCATCCAAAGGAAATACGAGCTGCACATATCCATCTATGTCATTTTGCGGCATAATGGCTTCTGCCTCATTTCTGGCAACATATTCAAAATAGCGAGGTGTGCCATTACGATAATACTCTTCAGATACAGCAATGGCTTTTTGAGTCAAGTAGGGACTCAGGTTGCTAATTTCAGCAGCTGGTTTCTGTACGATATTGGCTGCATTAAAGAGCTCATCTTCTAAGTTTAAGTCAGTTCCTTCAAAGAGGATGTAAGAAGACTTGTAGGATGCAAATCTGGTAAATTTAGTTATATCTCAAAATTTCACATCATAATATCTTGTAAATTAATAGTTTATATTGTGATGTGTTTTTATCAAGAAACAAATTAGGAACAGAAACACGAATTATCTTATTTTCTTGTTTTTTTGTTTGCACTACCTTTCTTTCTCTTCACTTGTTCGTACTTTGAGTATTTTTCCAAGTCATTTCACACGATTTTCATCCTCTCGCCAAGAGTGATTGTTGCAGTCATCTATGGATGAATAACCACAGCCAAAAGAAAAAAGGACAAATCTCTGTTTCTTTCAAGGAACATTGTTTTTTGCAAAGGTAACCATTTCCCTCAAAACACCTATACAGGCAGTCCAATATATCTGCCTATATTTAGTTTACTTTAGTTTAGCATATATATAAGCTAATAGACTAAACTAAACCTTTACCGAAGTTCTCCCCCTTACTTTTATATTCACAGTCAAAAGAGAAGATAATCGCACCGATATTTTCTTTTTTCGCTGCATCCCAATTTTACGGAAGTTCCTTTTATCGTAACTTCTGCCATAGGCATTTTATCCTCGCATCCCAACTTTCGGTCTGCCTGATGAGAATTGTGTCGCAAAGGTACTTGTCATGTCTTTCTTGTATTCAAGGTCACAGCCTGACGGTTCCCGACAAAATCTCCACGCTCCGCTTTGCAGAGGTCGTATTTGGTCGTGAAACCCTGCATAAAGAGCCATAACACCTTTTGAGGCGACATAATTTTCAATCAAGCCCGAAAGTAGCTGAAATGCTAAAAGAGGGAAAATAAAAAACTTAAAACTTAGGATTATGGCAAACTATGCAACAAACATTTTCTACGCAAGGACGGAAAACAAAGCAGACCTCGACAAGATAGAGGCATTCTTGGATGACACTTTTGACGGCTTTGTCAATAGACACAGCGATAGCGTGGATGCGGAGTTTACCTCTCGTTGGGTTTATCCGGAAGAAGAAATCGACAGGCTGATAGCTTCGTTGGAAGCCAAAGACAAAACTTATATCAAAATTCTGTCCTACGAATTTGCAGACGAATACGTGAGCTTCAGAATCTTCTCACAGGGTAAATGGGATATCAAGTTGTAACCCTAAAATGACAAGACTATGTACGAATACGAAAAAGATAGCGAAATTATAGGTGCGCACTGCACCCTGCTTACCCCCTATAAAGGCTACTCCGAGGGAACAGTTGTCGGCGACTTCGGCAATAAAATAGTGGTACGTCTTAGCAGTGGCAAAGAGGTGGTCGAGTACCGTGATGAAGTGATTATTTACGATTAAATCCAAGAGCGATGCAACAGGTAGCAATGAAATTCGTCCAATGGGACGTACCCGAATTAGAAAAGCTGAAAGGCTGCAGGGTTTACCAGTTACGGGAACAACTTGATAACGGAGACAAGTTGAGCCGTGAAGACAAGAACTGGATTACCCGAAACGTGAAAGAGTGCATCCATTTCAAAAGAGGTATCGCATTGATGGGCTACTTCTTTGATTTCTCCGATGTTCTCAAACGATATTTCGTGAAACAGCACGGACATATCACCGAGTATTGCGCCATTGACAAGACTGCGTTGCGCTCTGTCTTGTATGGTCGAATAGAAGACGTAGTAGAAGTATAATTAAAATCAAAGAAACATGAAAGCAACGATTGAGCATAGCTTTTGTCCTTATTGTGACGAGGTAACAGAACTCTACTTCCGTATCATCAACACGATTCTTTTCTCAACCGATGAAACGGAACTGCGTACCGGCATGGAACGCCTACAAGAAAAAACACGTCTTGATGATTATTTCGTCTTCGGCTATGGCAAGCATCACCTATGGGTCTGCCAAAGACGTCCCAGTAATCAAAAAAAGATTTTCGAGCATCGGGTAATCATGGCAGAATTTTGATGATACAGGCAGGAACGGGATAATCTTCCATTCCTGCCACGCCGCATTCCCTTTTTTACATCTATCTCTCTCTTTTGGCTGCGCCATATCCTTTTGTAAAAACCAGCCATTCGTGAAAAGCTGCCGTCCGCTTTTCCGAAAAGCAGGGTTCTTTCCTTTTTCCCTTTTGTCCCCTATTCTTTCTGCCGGACGGGAACATGGCAGCACCCCGATACCCCGTTCCGCCTTTTGTCGCCACTTCGTTGATATTCCCTTCTGCGGTATCGCCACCTGTTGTCAGTTCAGTGTTCTGTTTGTAGCCACCTCTATTCAGTCCGACCGAATTACACGAAAATCCCTGCCGATTCTGCGGACTTACAGCCGAAACGCGCACCATTGTGCCGGTGGACGGATTGCTCTTTCACTTCCCCTGCAACTACGGCTTTCCGCTCATTTTCAGAATAGTTTTCCGCCGAAGTCATCATCATTTTCCGATGCAAAGATAGTATGCAGACGGGAACGACTTTGGAAGTCTTGACCAATGGCACAGCCGTACAATCTTCCTTTATCGAGCCTTCTGGTTTTGCCTACGGACAAAAATAAAGAGTATTGATGCGTCCGGCCTTGGTGCATTCCCTTAACTGCACCTACTTTTTGAGGCAGCGTAAAATTGATTTAATAACTTCTAAAAACAATTCATTATGAAAAAGATTGAAAACAATTTCGTAGTAACCGGTTTCGTAGGAAAGGATGCAGAAATCCGTCAGTTCACCAACGCAAGTGTAGCACGTTTCCCTCTGGCAGTAAGCCGACTGGAGAATAATGGCGAGGAATCCAAACGCGTTTCCGCCTTTATGAATTTTGAGGCGTGGCGTAAAAACGAGAACACCGGGTCGTTCGACCAACTGACCAAGGGTACGATGCTGACCGTCGAGGGGTATTTCAAGCCCGAAGAATGGAGCGACCAAAGCGGTGTGAAACACAACCGTATCGTGATAGTCGCCGTCAAGTTCTATCCGCCCGTCGAGAAGGAGGAGACTCCTGAAAAGCCGGCCAAACCAGCGAAAAAAGGCAAGAAATAATCCTTGCCTTATCACGACAAAAGCGGCCTTTGGGTCGCTTTTGTTTTACTCATTACGGTGTTGTTGCACCATCTGTACTTTTATACTCTACTTGTTCTCTTTTACCGCATTCAGAAATGCTTTGGCAGGTTTGAATGCAGGGATGTTGTGAGCGGGAATTTTAATTGTCGTATTCTTCGAAATGTTCCGGGCCGTCTTTTCAGCTCTCCGTTTTATAACAAAGCTGCCGAAGCCGCGCAAGAACACCTCGTTTCCCGCAACCATCGACTCTTTTACATTTTCCATGAATGATTCCACCACAGTCATCACAACCGTTTTCTCAATTCCGCTCTGCCGTGAGATCTGAGCGACAATTTCCGCTTTTGTCATATTGTTCTTGATTTTAATGAATACGGTGCAAAATTAACAAATATCCGCCTGTTATAACAATCCAAACTTATTTGTCATCCCGAAAACTGCTTTTACTGAATCCGCCGAAGACGCCCCTCAAGAGCCTGCCCACTACCAAAAATACCAACAATAAAATTATAATATCTCCCATAGGTCTTATTTTTTATAGTTATATCCAACTTAAAGATACGAAAAAATAATGAATTACGCAAGTAATCTACTGATTTTCAATATCCATATTTGATTTATAAGTTCTATTTCCGGATGCCCGGCACGCGTCCCGGTGTTCGGTTAAGCTGAACCTTGTATTTATTGAGAATGCTGTACACGGTGCTTTTACTCCGGACACCGCTCTCTTTCCAAATATCACGGATTGAATACCCATTGTTATACATATCCACGATTTTTTTGTCCCGTTCAGTTTTACTCATACTTTTTTTGGTAATCGGAATACTGATACTCTGCTGCAGGCGTATAATCTTATCTGACGACTTCCGCAAAACAGCCACTTCCTCCGGTAATGCCCCGAACATGGCCAATACTTCCGCCGGTGTCGTGTCCGGAAACAATTTGTTGTCGGTGTCAATTTTATCGTGAATGGAGATAATACGCACGACCTTGATGCGGCATAGCTCGATCAATGCCGATAGTTCCCGTAAACCACGCACGGCATTGCTGAATTTTGACACCACCAATTCGTCGCCTCTTTCAAGATTCGACATCAGTTGTTTCCATCTCGGTCTGAGCGTCTCGTGTCCGACCGATTCTTCAACCACTTGTACACACCCGTACTGGCGCATCCATTCCTTATCCGCATCAAACGCATCGTAGGAATTCGCCTCGAATATATAACCGACTTTTGCCATATCAATATACAATATTCATGATAACAAGTGCAAATATACAAGTTTTATTCGAGTATCTGAATCATACTATATTAAAAAACGAAAATCGTACATTTTTCATGTTTTTATCTTCACTTGTTTTCATTGGTAATCATACTATTAAGTACGATATTAAAAAATGCGCAAAATACGGTTTTTCGGATGCGAAGTATCAAAAATAATATATAGTTTTGCACTAAATAGTACGAAATAATATAGTATGAAAACATCAAAATCGAACTTAAAACAGCCGATAATCTTTGCCAAAATAATTGCCGTTTCGATTGCCGTATTCCTATGCGCGTCATGCGACAACGGCAATGGCAAACGATTGGCGAAAGCCAAGAATGACCCTGCCGGAACATACAGGGAATACCTGTCTGACATACGCAGGCAGAAAAGACTCTCCATTAAAGAATTGACCGGACACCTCAAGCAATGGCAAACATTGAGGGATTCCGTATTCCTGTATCTCGAATGTGATACGCTTGGCCGGCTTCATTCCACTGTAAGAGAAGAGTGTGAACAGATACATGATTCCATCCGCATGGAATTTTCACGGATGGTGCTGTCTCAAACACGCACTTATAAGGATATACTGTGGGTAAAAGAACAAATCTCGCCGCATCTTGAAGACAAAGAGTTGCATCGTGTGGCTGAAACAATCCGGCCGTTCTTTGCCTCATTGGATAACCAGCCCGTCAGTCAGAGAAACCGACAACATATTCTTGCCACTTATCGAGCTACCCTTGCTGAAACGATTGATTACGGTATTCATTGTATGGCAGACCTGACGACCTTTATCGAAAAGGAGGATGCTGTGTACCGGGCATTCCTTTCACGTCTGCCTGATTTCGACGGCGAGAATCTTTCCGACATCACGCATGACACGGAACGATGCTGCGCACAGGTATTTCTTGCCGCCGAACGGAACGACATCACCTATCGCAATGCCATGATTTATTTGGCCATGCGCACCAACCGCAGGCTGATTCAGAATGTCCGAACCTGTATCGACGACATCTGCAATCAAAAAGTCAAGACACCGGCACAGGCACAAGCCTACATCTGGATGCTTCTCCAGCCTTATTCGTCGTTGGACGGTTTCTGCTTGGCGTTGCTTTCAGCCGAAGAAAGAGAGCAACTCGATATGCTTGCCTCGCAGACACCCGACGCTTTCAGAGAGTTGGGCAGGATGCTGCACCCAGGAGACAACCGCTTGGACGAGCTGCCCGGAATGCTGATGGAAGCATTCATACACACGCTGTAAAATATGACAACAGAAAAATATATGAATATGTTACGACATTTTTATAATGACTTCATGGCATTCGTCCCCCTGCAACTTCCGCAGTTGCTCGATGTGACGACGATGGAAGAACCGCAGTTCTACGGCGACTATGTGCTGCTTACGTTTCCGTTGCGCACCCCTTACGAACTGGACGAAGTAATGGATATGTTCGAGGACGACATGGAGTTGATCACGCTTTACCACCATATCCCGATGCGGACGGAAAAATTCGGTCATAGCACTTGTGCATACTCGAATCCCGCTTTCGGACAGATGTTCAAGATGAACGCCAAGACTGATACGGAGGGTAATGTAAACAGCATCCTTGTTACCATCTATGATTCTTTGGAGCAGATGTACGGGGACCTATGCCTCGATTTGGAACTTCACTCCAAAAGCGGGTTCCTGAAATACAAGAAAGACAAGTCCGACGTGCTGATGAATTTCATATGAGAGAAAGTTTATACCGACAGATGGTCTATTGCATCAACACCTACCGGACGTGGATAGAGGTTGCCGATGACAATCTCTACAAGGAGCATATCATCTCAAGAACCGACCGCACCGATTACCTCGTTTCCCGTACATTGGTGCTGCGTGCCTTCAAGACGAACGGCATACACGCCGAGGGTACGACATGGACTATTCCCGAACACGAACTGGACAAGGCTTTGGCCATCTACCGAAAGCAAGACAGTACATTCAAGCAGCGCATCAAGAAAGCGGCCATGTACTTTTCGCCCAAGGATGCCGAAACCCTTATCCGACTGGCGACATACGGTATTGTCCAGTTGGAACTCATTGTGCGCCCCACTCCCATACCCGAAAAGCCCTATTACTTATGTTACTGAATATCCTGCTACTCATTTTCTGCGCGATACCTTTCGGGGTATCAATGTCATTGTACAAGAACAACAAGCGGTTCATGACACCCTTTTACATGGCAATGGCACGAAGCGGCAACGCCCGTAAACTGTATGTGCAAGTATGGCTGATATGCCTGCTTCTTTTCCATTATGTATATGCCTGTGGACATATGGGTGAGTTTGGAATCCTACTCTCTACCGGTGTCTGTGCCGCAATGTTCTCGTTCCGATGGACGGACAACTGGTTACGCAGGTTGCTTGACCGCCCCGGTGCATTTGTCACACTCGCATCGGTCGCACTGGTCATCGGCTTTGTGCCGCATCTGTACACCTTGGCGATAACCATTACCTATCTTCTTCTGGCAGCCCTGTTCTATCCCTCCGTTCGGGTCATGTCCGAATGCAAGGACACGGGGACACTTTCCGGATGGGCAAAGCATCCCGGAATGCTGTCAGAATCCTATCACGACAATCATCACGCAAATCTGCCGCATGAAGCGGACAGCGGCAACACTGACATATCCGCACAATATGAATCATTAAAACCGAATGAAAATGAAAAATAACCAAAAGATACCTGTTTCCATATTGGCAGACAGGGAGGTATTCGAATATCTCAAGGAGAAAGGGGATGAACGCAAGACACGCACCGAAGCGTACTGTGACCTGTTGGACAAATCACTGGCAGGTTTCGTTTCCCCGTTTTTAAGAAAGAAGGACTACGTGCTGCAACCCAACCAGTGCTACCTGACCGTTTCCGACCTCGCATCGGAGTGGCATTGGCACAGGGCTACCGTCCGTTCTTTTTTGAGTGCAATGGAGGCATTCGGCTTGCTGACCCGCATCCAGCTTCCCAAAAGCGTGGTCATTACCATGACCGTACAATCCGGTCAGGCAGCACAGCCCCGCGATGCACAGGAGCAGCCGGACTTTGCCGGACAGCTCCGTGAGGTATTGTCCGATTGGGTAATCGGCAAAACGACCGCTGCCGAAACTGGCGTAATGTGTGGACAACTCGTAAGTCTGGCAAAGGCTGAAATTGCCGACCGTGACGCCGGACACTGTTCGGACACCCATTCCATCACGACCTCCGCACATTCCGGCACTTTGGTCACGGAACATCGTGAAACAGCCCTGTGCTGCATCGCCCACGCCGCCCTGCAAAAAATCCTGCACAAGTCGAGATTCGATGACAGTTCGCCGCTTGTGGATTTCTTCCGGCTTGACCTCGGCGAAGAATGGGCAGCTTTCATCGAGTCCGCCAAAGACCTCGCCGGGCTGATTCTCGACACCGAGGCATCAGTGACGGACTTCGACATGGACGAAGACCAAGAACGCCTCAAATCGCTTCGCAAACCCTTTTTATCGCTTCTGGCGAAGGCACAGGCGATGGTGGATTGAACCGGGAGTCGAAAACAGATTGTATAACGCGAACAATCCGCCTCCATCCCTTAACGGTCATCCTGCCGGTTATAGGAGGCACACGGGCTTGCCCGTCTGCCACGAAACAAAGGGAAGGGGGAGCCTAATACCCCGACCGTCTATCGACCGTCGGGAGGCTGTCCGGGCAAGCAGCAAGCTGGGACAGGACGGATTGTCCGAAACAACACGAAAAGAGTATGGCAGATCAAAAACAGGTACTTGATGTGAAGGTGTCGAAAGGCATCACCACAGCCCAAAGTAACGAACACTTGCGTGATCGCAGTGAAAGGGCGGAAAAGTACGCTATGAATAAGGGGAATTACGACCCCACACGCAAACACCTGAACTTCGAGATTGCACCCGGAGGCAAGGTACGTCCCATCGACACGAGCCGCAACATTCCCGAACGGATGGCGGACATATTGGAGAGGCGTGGAATCAAAGACCCCAACGAAGGACTGGCAGAACCGAAGTACCGCACGGTGGTGAACTTCATTTTCGGCGGTTCCCGTAAGCGGATGCACGAACTCGCATTCGGCACGCAGAAAGTGGATTTCGAGAAAGATGCGGACAATATCCATATCAAAAGAGAAAGCGATATTGAACGCTGGGCGAAAGACGTCTATTCATTCGTGAGTGGCAAATATGGCGAGCAGAACATCGCCGCATTCATCGTACACCTTGACGAATTGAATCCGCACGTCCACTGTACGCTCCTGCCAATCAAAGACGGTCGCTTTGCGTACAAGGAAATATTCGCCGGTAAGGACAAGTTTGAATACAGCGCAAGGATGAAACAGCTTCATACCGACTTTTTCACCGAAGTCAATACAAGGTGGGGAATGTCGAGAGGAACAAGCATATCCGAAACAGGCGCACGGCACAGGACTACCGAAGAATACCGCCGTATGCTATCGGAAGAATGTACGACCATCGAGGAAAATATCAGCCGTCATCAAAAAGTTCTGGCTGACCTCCAATCGGACATCCGTCTGGCAGAGCGCAGGGTCAAGGGGCTTACGACAATGGTCGATAACCTTGAGAAGTCGAAAGCCGAAAAAGAGGCCCTGCTATCGGCAGCCGAACAGGATTTGAAAGCGAACAAGGGTGATGCTGAACAATTAGCCGCACAAGTGAAAAGTCTGGAAAAAGAACTGGCCGGAATCAACAGGCAACTGGCAGATAAGCAGGAGAAGTTACAGACGGCTGACCGGCAGCTTGCCGAGCTGAAAGAGAACATGGATGCCATTGAGGAACGTACCGGGGAACTCAAGGAGGAAGCCTACAAATACTCCCATGATGTACATTCCAAAGTGGACACGTTGCTCAAGGATGTCCTGCTGGAAAATGTGGTCGGCGAGTATAGGAACGTATCGGCACAGATGGACGTGGCGGAACGGCAACTGTTCGACGGCTCGCTCGTCCAGTCCATAGCGGAACAAGGTACAGACGTGATGCACTGCGCGACGATGCTGTTTCTCGGTATGGTCGATGATGCCACCACTTTTGCCGAAACTCGTGGCGGCGGAGGTGGCGGCAGCGACCTGAAATGGGGACGCGACGAGGACGAGGACAACCGTGCATGGGCACTCCGCTGCATGAGGATGGCGAGCCGCATGATGCGCCCGGCCATTGGCAAGAAACCCAAACGGTAAGTGGCGTACGCCTTATTACAAATCAAAAAGTATAACGAATAATATCATTGGAATATGACGAAACAGATCTTTTTTATATTGGCCGTGCTTTGCACGTTGCAGGCGCAGGCAAGTGTACAACCCGTACAGGTGGATACTGTACAACATACACCGTACTATAATGTCTCGGAGGAACGGCAACCGATACAGCCCGTCTATCTTGACGGAGTGGTACTTCCGGCATCCCGGACTGGCAACTGGTTTGTCAGCATTGCCGGGGGTACGTCCGCCTTTCTCGGCACACCTCTCGGCTGCGAAGACCTCTTCGGACGCTTGAAACCCTCGTACAGTTTCGCAGTCGGAAAATGGTTCACTCCGTCCGTCGGTGCACGTATCAATTACAGCGGTGTGCAGTTCAAAGATGGAACATTGTCCAATCAGGAATACCACCATATCCATGCGGATCTGCTGTGGAATGTCCTTGGCCGCAGATATGCCCGGCAAGAACAGGTACGCTGGAATCTTGCTCCCTTTGCCGGTGTCGGCCTGTTGCACAATGCTTCTAACGGGAATAATCCCTTTGCTGTTTCGTATGGCGTACAGGGAGAATATCGGATTTCCAAACGAGTAAGTGCCATGTTGGAACTCTCCGGCACGACCACCTTTCAGGACTTCGATGGTTACGGACGCCCGAACCGCCTCGGCGACCACATGGTATCGCTGACCGCCGGTTTCACGTTTCATCTCGGAAAGGTCGGTTGGAAACGCGCGGTTGATGCAACACCTTACATTCGTCAGAATGAGTGGCTCGTGGATTATGCCAATGTCTTGTCCGGAGAAAACAAGCGTTATAAAGACTGGTACGACCGCAACCGACGGACGCTCGCAGAATTGTTGAAAATTCTGGAAATAGAAGGCTTGCTTGACAAGTACGGTCATCTGGTTAATGACGATGAGACCGACCGCCGTCAAGGTTATCCCAGAAATAATTACAGCGGATTGAACTCACTTCGGGCAAGATTGAAAAACCGGCATTGGGATGGAATCTCGCCACTTGATTCTGCAAGTATTATATATGGCAACAACGGAGATGATTCCGAACAACCGGGCATAATCGTTTCTGAAAAGACGGAACTCATACAAGCCGGAAATTGCATCGGGTCGCCTGTCTATTTCTTTTTTAACCTCAATACGGCGCACCTGACGGATGCTTCCCAAATGCTTAACCTTGATGAACTGGCTCGCGTGGCCAAGAAATACGGATTATCCGTGAAAGTGACCGGCGCGGCCGACAGTTCGACTGGAACTCCCGTGCTTAATGGTTCATTAAGCACATTGAGAGCGGATCATATCGTTGCAGAATTAGAAAAGCGTGGCATACCGATCGAACGCATCGTCAAGGTAAGCAGGGGCGGCATAGCTGACCATGTGCCGGTCGAAGCCAACAGGCATACGAAAGTGGAGTTATTCTTTTAGTTTTTACATTAACTTTCATCAAGTCCCTCAATCTATAATCCGGATTGCAGGGACTTTTTTGTGAATGGCTATCATAACGTTATCAATGAGAGTAATAAGATTATAGGTTTCCTGAATCCGGATTACGCTTCGTATGACTGATAATATTTTCTGTCGAGTTATGAAATAATCCGCTTACGAGCACAAGATATTCTGGTAAAATATCATTCTTTCCCCAAAGCAGTTCTATCCCGAAAAGTTCCGAGAGGGTACGTGCTATATCGAATCCGAATGCTTCAAGCGAGGGACGTACTTTGTCCGGATGCAGGCAAGGACGGTTGCATTTGCGGGCGCATTCGGAATCTGGACAGTATAGGCATTTTCCTACATAGGCGAATGCCCTGCCTCCGTATCTGTGCTCCAGTTCCAGCAACTCTTTTTCTATCCTGATTCGTTCTGGTCTGATTAACTCTTGTGATTTGTCTATCGGGATGCCTTTTTCGATAGGAATAATTTTGGTAGCCATAAGATAGGCATACTTGTACTGGCGCAGAAATTCTCCGGTATCGAAATCAAACGGCGGACATCCCCAACTGTTACCGTAATTAGGGCATTGCCTGCAAAACTCGACAAACCGTTTCTCATCCCGGAAACGTGAAATATATTCATCCACGCCGATGCCTGCCGTGAAATTCTCTATGATATATTTTTCAGTCATTGCTTCACTTTAATGAATCCTATTGTAGTGTCGAACTTCACGCAATTATTTCGGAACAGCCGTTCTATACAGCCGCTCAGGCGCATCTCCTTCGTCAGCAGAACCGGTAAATCGAGAAAAGGGCTATAAAGGTAATATCGAGTTATGTGCCGGTTTATCGGCTCGAGTCCATTGCAATGGTAAAATATTTGTTTGAGCATGCGCGTATAAATCAGATGATTTGGGTGAATAGGTCGAGTTGGTGCAGGAGCGTGACGGTAAAGAAGATGCCGACGACCAGACTCAGCGCAATGAGCAGTGCATCGAGTACGTGGGCCGAGGGTTTCGTCGGCCGGTCGGCGTTGCTTCGGACATACTCCCGAAAGAAGATGTAGAGTGCAGGTACGGTACTGCACGCCAGCAGGTAGTCTTCGGGTATGCCGAAGAAGTAGACTTTCGACAGTCCGATCAGCGCCCAGTGGCAGAGGAACATGGCCAGCACGATATTGACCTGCTCCGAGAAGGCGAGCATCAGTCCAATGGTGAAAACCGCCACCGAACAGGGCATGACGGGCGAGGTCATCATGGGGAATTCGTGGCCCAGCGCCAGCGAGCAGAGGGGATATATCAACGGCATGGCAAGGAGCAGGACAGCGAATGCGTTGTGCTGGCCGGTGCGTTCGAGCGAGGCGTGTTTCACCAGCAGGTCATAAATCCAGATTCCACCCATGATGGCCCAGAAGAGTGCTAACATGCCGTGATATTCGCGCGGTCGGCAATAGATCATGTAATAGACTCCGGCAATCCAAAAGTTGAGCATCGCCATGAAACTCTTCATGGCGATGCGCACAGTGTTTGTCGGCCGCAGGCAGAGCAACAGAAGCAGCAGGGTTGCAATGCCCGTAAAGACAATCTGCGCAGGCCAGGTTGCGGCATTGTAGGCCGCGATCGTGTTCCAAAAAATTTCCATAACCTAACTATTTTTTCGTGTGCGTCGGGTCATAGAGAAGGCCCGGCGCTTGAAGATGAATATCGGCAGCGTGGCACCGGCGGCAAGCAGCGCAATGACACTCAGCGATACGGTGGCATTGAGAAAAAACTGCTGCATGTAGCGCATCCCTTCGTCAGCCCGATCGAGCGACTGGAGGAACATGATGAGCGAGAAAACCGTCTTGTAGGCGTAGATGCCCGGCACCATCGGCAGCAGAGCCGGGATGTAGAGACAGGTCATCGGGCAGCGGACACCGCGGCCGAGCCATAGGCTGCCCATACCGATTGCAAAGGCCGCGAAAAGCGATGCGGTGGCGATATCCAGTGCGGAACAGTGCATCAGCGTGAAACGCAAGGCGTGGCCTATGGCGGCAAGCAGGGCGATGCGTGGAAAGGCTCGCATCGGCGGATCGGAGATGGCCCCGAATCCGATGGCGGCGACAGCGGCGAAGAGTCCGTCGAGCAGAATATCCGTCACGATCATAGCAGCGAATCTTTAACCATTAACAAAGTGGCCGACAAACCGACGGCGATGCAGACGATCAGCAGCATGGCGTTGACCAGCCGGCTGACACCCATAAGGACGTGTCCTTCCATGATGTCGATGACCCCGTTGATGAGCGGCACGCCCGGCACGAGAAACAGCGGACTGGTGGCCAAAGTGATCTCGGCTGTGCAGTCGAAACGCAAGGCGGCCGTGGCGCAGAGTGACGCGACGAAAGCCGAGCAGGCGAAGACGAGAAAGTGATTGACTGCGTGAGCCTGCATGCGCTGTTTGACGGCGAAGCCCACGAGTGTCGCCGTGAAGACGATGCCCACGGCCGTCCAGTCGCCGCCGAAGAGCTTGCAGAACGAGGCGTTGGCCAGTCCGACGAACACGAGCGTGAAGATCGGGTCCATGCGCGGTTTGTCAACCAGCGTCCGGTAACGGCTGCGGATTTCGTCGAGCGAGAGGCCCTCGTCCAATGCGTCCCAGCTCAAGGCACTCAAATCAGAGTTCCGCTCGAAACTGATGGGGAGCGACGGGATTGCCACCACACGGGTTGCGGACTCGCCGCTCCCGAGGTCGAGCACAGTCAGTATCGTACTCTTTTGGAAACTCGACAACTGAACGTCCACGCCCAGCGCTTCGCCGATCCGGCGTGAATTGCGGACCGCCCGCGAGGTGTGAACTCCCGAGCCGAGCTGATAGGTGGCGTATTCGGCGATGAAACCGAGTATATCGCAAAGTTCCTGCTGCGTTTTCATATGCGGATCATTGTTTATCGGACTTTTACCACACCTGTCGCAGTATCGAACGTCACGCATTTATTGCGGAACAGCCGTTCGATGCAGCCGCTCCGGCGCATCTCTTCGGTGGGCAAGCATACCAGTCGGGGCGGGTCGATAAGGGCTATCGCATCGGCGAGCGACATGGCGATATCGAGTTCGTGGGTCGAAAACAGGATACATTTCCCTTCGTCGTGTGCCAGCTGTGCCAGCAGCGTACACAATTCATAGCGGTTGGGCATATCGAGGAACGAGGTGGGTTCGTCGAGCAGAATAATCGGTGTATCCTGCGCCAACGCCCGCGCGATCATGATGCGCTGGCACTCGCCGTCCGACATCCTGTCCATCGTGCGTTCCGCATAGTCCTCCATGCCTACCGAGGCGAGCGACCGCATAACGATTTCCGTGTCGGCCTTCTGCATCCTTCCTATCCAATTGGTATAGGGTGCGCGGCCGATAGCCACGACGTCCTCGCATTTGAGGTTGGCGATGCGTGTGCGCTCGGTCGTGACGAACGCCAGCGTTCGGGCCATCTCTGCGGTTCGCGTATCGGCGGCGGGGCGTCCGTCGAGCAGGATTCGACCGGAATAACGGCGGTTCAGCCCGGCAATAGCCCGGAGCAGCGTCGATTTGCCCGTACCGTTGCGGCCGATTAGGGCTGTCAGTTTGCCCTTTTCGATTGTGGCTTCTACCTCGCTGAGCAAGGTTCGATCCCCGTAGCCTATGGATAAATCGTGTAATTCTATCATGCCGTAACGGATTTATTGCGCAAGACCACCCACACCACGATGGGGATTCCCAGCAGCGCGGTGATGGCGTTGATCGGCAGGGTGAACAGTTTGGAAACGAGGTCGCAAAGCAGCAGCACGGAAGCACCCGAAAGAACGGTGCCCGGCACGAGCACCCGATGGTCACTGTTGCGGAACAGCATCCGCGTGACGTGGGGCATGGCCAGCCCGATGAAACCTATCGGACCGCAAAAGGCGGTCACCGTGCCGGCCAGCAACGTCGTGGAGAGGAACAGCAGTCCGCGTGAGCGACGGACGTTCAGCCCCATCGTCACGGCATACTCCTCGCCGAACAGCAGCAGGTTGAGCGGCTTGATGGTGATTACGGCCAACAACAATCCGGCGATAATCGACGGGATGAGTACCGCAAGCTGATTGAAGGTCACGTCGCCGAGCGATCCCATCGTCCAGATGACGAACATTTTCAAGGATTCATCGTTGGCAACATACTGCAATATTTGGACGACCGCACCGATTCCCGACGAGAACATCATGCCGAGAATCAGAATTACCATGATATCTTTGATGCGGTGTCCGACGGCGGCGATGACAACCAACACGATTGCCGCTCCGAGCCATGCCGCCCCAGCGATGCCTATCGACGAGCCGACGCCGGCAAGTACGACGAGCGCCACGCCGAGGCTCGCGCCCGAACTGATGCCGAGCACGTAAGGCCCGGCAAGGGGATTGCGGAAGAGGGTCTGCATCTGAAGACCGCTGACCGACAGGGCGGCTCCGGCCAGCAACGCGACCACCGCCTTAATCAGTCGGATATTCAGTATGATTTTCGCCGTCGCTCGCGGACAATCGCCACCCGTCAGGGCCGCCCAAACATCGCCGAGCGGCACGGCGACAGCCCCCACCGCCAAATCCAGCAGAAACAGGAAGAGGGTGAGGGCAGCCAGTGCGGTAAATAATAGGACGGAACGGGAGCGCATTTATTTCAATTGCTTGTAATAGACGAAATCTTCTGCGACCAGTTCGGGGTGGAATATCTTTACGAGGTCTCGTAGCACGAGGTCGGGATTCACCACGGCCGACTCGTAGTAGTCGTTGCCGCCGGCGGCATTCGTGCGGGCGTTGTTGTTATAGACGTATCCGTTGCGGAAGCACCGGGTGTCGGTGAACTTCGGGCAGGCGGCTCGCAGTTCGTCGAGCGTGTTCGCCATACCCACATGCAGCCACATATCGACTTGCGAGGCCAGCAGATACGCCTCTTCGAGGTCGATGGGCGCGGAAGCGTTTCCCGTGTTCTTCTTGTAGATGTAATCGCCTCCGGCATCTTTGATCAACCGGGCGACATAGCTTTCGGTCGAGGGCATGAACCAATTGTCGCCGTAAGGCGTGTTGAGCATCACTGAAGGGGCATCGATGGCTGCATCGGTTACTCGCTTTTTCAAAGCGTTATAGCGAACCGGAATCTCGGCAAACACTTTCTCTCCCTCTGTCCGTTTTCCTGCAACCTCCGCCAATGCCACCAGCCATTCGGCTTTGCCCAGCGGCGACTCTTCCAGGTAATCGCCGACATACATGAACGGGATGTTCAGTTCTTTCAGTTTCCCTTCCATCGAGCTGGCCCCGTTCACGCCGTAAAGCAGTACGAGGTCGGGATCGAGCGAGAGCAGCAGCTCATAGTTAATGTTCCCCTCATAGCCCACGTCGCCGACGCTGTCGCGTCGTGCCTGAATATCGGGATTGGAAATGTAGTCGATACCCGATACCCCGACCACGCGCCCCGTTTCGCCGATCGCGTCAAGCATGGCGATATGGGTCGAAGACATGCAGACGATGCGTCCGGCATTCCCGTTGAGTACCTGACCGGTGAAATCTTCGGGAGCGGCTTCGCCGTCACGGGCGATGAACAGGCACGTGGTAATGCTGTCGGCTCCCTGCCAAGGGTTCGTGACGGTAACCAATACGCTCTTTCTGCTGTCAGCACCTTTTATGTTAAACCCCGAAGCGTATTCAGGTGTATAGGCCGTTCGGTTGAAATCGGCAAGTTTGGAACTCTTATCATGGCAGCCTGTGAATGTCAGTACAAGCAGCAATATCAGGCTCAGATTTTTCAATGCTTTCATATTGTTACAAATTTGTATTTACGGATTTCTTCTTATTTTTTCCGAACTTCGGGGTGATGCCGATGAACAGTTCGAAGTTGATACCGGGCATGGGGCGCGAGAGCACCGAAAGGTAGTCCTCGTTGAAGAGATTATTGACTGCAAATTTCAATTGAACGTCCACCGGTTTGAAAAACAGGTTTTTCTCCAAGGAGACGTTGCTCATGAAATATTCGGGCAGGTGTCCTGTCAGCGTGTAGTCGTTGCTTGACATGGTGAAACGCTCCGAGTAGAACGCCCACTTGTAAAGGAACGCCCACGACCGCCACGACAACCGTCCTGTCAGCGAGGCGGAATGCTCCGGCACGTAGGGCAGCTGTTTGCCCACCGACTGGTCAGCAGGTGACATTTTCTCGCCCTCGTTGATAGAGGGTGTCCACGAATAAGAGCCGTTCAGGTCGATGAGCCAATCCTTTGCCGGCTGCACGGCCAGGTTCGCTTTGACCTCGATGCCGTAGGCGTGTACCTTCTTCACGTTGCGGGGCGAAAAGAATCCTTTGGTGGTGGGCAGCCAGATAATCCAGTCGTCGATGTAGGAATCGAACCAGTTCACGCCGCCGTTCAACTTATAGGCATTTTCTTTGCCGACCTCGAAACTTACACCTGCATCGTAGCTGAAACCATGCTCGTTTCTCAGATTGGGATTGCCACCGGGCAGGAAATAGAGGTCATTCAGCGTCGGGAAACGGTAATTGCGTGAAACAGAAGCTTTGAGCATCACATTCCCTTTCGGAGAAATGATGCCGTCAATAAAAAAAGCCGGTATAAGTGGAGCCCACTCGGAACCGTACATTTCTTCTCGCAACACAACCGACATGCCAAGCCGGTCTATCGGTTGCCACTTGGCAGATACGGAGCCGGAAAGTTCCACGCGTCCTTTGTCATAGCCCACGATGGCCTTGCCTCCGTCCTGCAAAATGATATTCTTGTCCTCACTGCGTACCAAATGCTGGTGAGCCGATACGTTAGCGGTGAAAAACCAACGTTTTGTTGGACTGTATTCACCTTCAGCCTGCCCGTAGAACGTATTTACCTTGCTGCGCGAACGGGTCATCGACGCCCAGTTATCAGGTGCGACCTCACGCTTGTAGTCGTAGGCCATCCATGTGTGTATGTAACCGCCTTTCACGCCAAGTTTCCAATTGCTTTTGATATGATCCCACGAAAGGACACTGCGGAAAGTCTGTTCCCGCTGGCGGTTCTCGAAGTCGGTTGCATCTCCGTAGTCGGTCGTCAACATCGGAAGTTCCCGGTTGGAGTTGATATACCATGCGTTCAGGCCTAATTTGTCGCCTTTGCGGGTGTTGTAATAGACTTCTTGAAGCAGGTGCAGGTCCTTGAACGCACCGCTTCGGTTGCGCTCTACGGGGTGATACTGCCCGATGATGTTCTTGTCCTCGTCGTAGATATTTATCTTCTTGTCGTGGTTGGTGTACTTGTAATCGTTAGGCGAGGAAGAATAGACCGCACGGGTAGAGCCGTGCCACCGCTTGCTTCCGTAGGTGAAGCGAGCGAACTCGTCGAAGGTCTTGAACGAGCCGATGCCCTGCACGTACTGGGCGTTGAACCCTTCGGCGACTTCGGGAGCCGTGCCGAGCTTGACTAAACCGCCCAGTCCGCCGCCCGTTTCGTTCACCGACGAAGTGCCGTGCAGCAGCGACGCTTGGTCGATGAAGTAGGACGGGATAGTAGAAAAGTCGGTCATGCCGAGCATGGGGTTGTTGATGCGCATCCCGTTCCACGTCACCTGCGTATGGCTGGGCGACGTGCCGCGGAAGGCAACGGTCGAGAGCGTGGCGCGGCCGTAGCTTTTGACAAACACGGACGAGTTGAATGTCAGGATGTCCGCCATTGAGAGGGCGATGTTCTCTTTCAGTGCGAGTGAATCGAACTTCGTCTTCTGCACGCCGATTTCTTTCATCGGCCGATGTCCGATGACCGTGACTTCCGGTATGGTGAGATGCCAGCCTGACCGCTTTTTGCTTTCCGTCTGCTGCGCAAAAAGTGCCGTGGGGAGACATGCCGCCAAAGCGAATAACAGATATAGTCTTTTCATATTGCCTCCTTTCTTATTTCCAACAAAATGCACCAGGGATAATCCCAACATAAAATTCATCAATCAGTTCGCCGTCAAGTGAGTAGCGGTATATCATGCCCTGCTGTTGGTAGTCGATGGCATCAGCGATGTACACCTCCCCGTTAGCGGGGTTCACCGTCAAGCCGTAATAAATCGTACCGCTGTATTCGAGGAACGGGCGCACCGGCACACGGCTCGCCGTCACGTCCATGCACCAGATGTCTTTGTTAATCCAGTAGAGTTTGTCCCTGTCGCCGTTGAGCTGCACCTCCGAGGGCCAGTCGCCCAACTTGAACTTGAACTGCTTCTCCACCGTGAATGTCCCGGCGTCGATGCGGTAGAGCGACGGGGCTTCGTAGCCGTAGGGCGACCCTTCGTAGCCGCCGTCGGTGATCGTCCACAACTTGTGGTTCTTGTCCATCACGAGCGACGTGGGCTGGATGCCGACCGTCAGTTCGTCCACCACCTCGTCGGTCTCGGTGTCGATCTTCAGGATGCGGTTCTGGTACGACCAGCAATTGACATAGACGTACTTGCCGTACTGCACCATCTGCTCCGTGGAGCCCGATTCCATCGTCATTCCGGGGCACTCGATGTAGCCCGTGATCTCGTAGCGTTTGGGATTGACGATGAAGATGCGGTTGTCCCAGATCTGCGTGACGTAGGCCTTTTCGTCCGAAACGAAATGGATGTACCGCGGCGAGGTGAGGTTGGTGATGCGTCCCACCTCGCGGAAGGTGTCGGGGTCGACGGCGAAAACGACATGCGAATTGTTTACCGCGATCCATCCCACGCCGTTGTGCAGGGTCATCGACTGCGCCACGTCGCCCAGCTTGAAGGCGTTGGCCCGGTGGAAAACTTCGTTTTCGACGGTTTTCGTTTCCGGGTCGTAATACGACAGCGTGGCGTTTCCGTACTGGAACATGCCCTCGTTGACGATGAACAGCCCCCGTTCCGTCGCCGAGAAATCCTCCGTGCGGCCGTAGTCCCACTTCATGCAGCCGCCGAGGGCGGAGAGGCATAAAGCCGCGGGCAGAATCTGTCGTAAGAATCGTTTCATGCGTTGCGGTCGGGAATGGGGTTATCGGTCGAGGTTCTCGTCGACGGCCATTCCGGCGACTTCGGTCGAGAGTTCGCCCAGTCCTCCGGCGCTGCCGTTGATGGCGCTCTGCACCTTGATGAAATCAATGTAGCGCAATCCGGCGGGCTGCCCGTCGGGCGTCATGGCGTTGCTGATCTTGAACCAGGTCTTGCCGGTTTTGGACGAAGATTCCAGATTGTCGCTGCCCGCGTTGTCGACGTACCCCCATTCGAACGAGTTGTTCGACCAGTCTCCGCCTGGGGTCTGCGTGGTGTTCTGCCGCAGGCCCGTGCCGTAATAGGTATGGGACTCCTCTTCGAGCCACAGGGGATAGTAGTAGTCCTGCGCATGGAACTGTCCCAGATAGGCTACCTGCCCGCTCCGGCCCAGATTGTCGGTCCATTTCACCCCCTGGCGAGGCCCGGCGGGTCTGTAATAGGTCACCGCATACTCCTGGACGGTCCATTCGCCGCCCGTTTCGCTGCCCCGGAGTTCGTACCATTCGTCGTCGGGCTTGCCGTTGCCGTTGACATCCTGCATCACCCACACGACGCCCGGTTCGTTGCTCCCTTCGAACTGGTTGCCGGGGATCGAAAAGTCGTATTTGCCCTTGTTCTCCACGCTGTGGTCGAAGGCGAGGATCACGTAGCCGCCGAAGTTGCCGAGCGAGACGAACTCACCCTTTTTCAGCCGGTTCTCGGCGTAGAGACGGGCCTCCTCGAAGCTCTTCTGACCGGTGTATCCGGCCATGCCCGTTTCGTTGACGAACTGTCCGGGCGCGGGCAGGAATTCGAGCACCCGGTTCGACGCGGGCTGTCCCGTCGTCGTGATGACGCGCTCCGATTCGCGTTCGTAGCAGGTCACCCGGAGCGTTTTCTCGGTGATTCGCTTCGACGATGCGCGCGTGATGTGGCGCGAGAGGGGTGCGGCCGGGCTTTCGTCCGTGTCCGTCACCCGGAAGGTGACCTCGTATTCGCCCTCCTTCTCCGGCGTGAAGGCGAACATGCGTTGGGTTGCGTCCTCCTGCAAGACGCCGTTCACGTACCATGCATATTCCGGCCCGACGGCGTCGCTCACCTGCGGCCGCAGGAACAGCGTCCGCCCGAGCGATACGCTCTTCACCAGCGGGTCGGCCAGGTAGGAGGAGGGGATGAACGCGATGCGGACCGGAATGACGTCCACGACGTGCACGGCAACCGTTTTCTCGGCCGTGCCGTCCTCGTTGGTCACCGTCAGCCGCAGGGAGCAGTCTCCCGGTTGGGTGCGCATGAAGATGTAGTCCTTTTCGGTGGAGACCGGTACGGACGAGTCGTCCAGATACCATTCGTAACGGGCGTTTTCGCCGTTCTGCACCTCCGGTGCGAACGTGTATTCCCGTCCCGTGAGCACGTATAGCCCCGTCGGCGGCACGATGAGCGAGATGACGGGGGGAGCGAGCCGGTTCACGTCGATGCGCGCCTCCTTCTCGTCGTATCCCGCCCGGTTTTCGACCCGCAGGGTCACATAGACGCGGCCTTCCTCGTTGAACACGTATTCGAACACGCGCGCCGTGGAAACGACCTCGTCGTCGATCGTCCAGCTGTAAGCGGCCTCTCCCTCGTTTTCCACGGTCGGCGTGATCGTCACCGCGCGGCCGATCTTGGCCGCGTAGACGCCGGTCTCGCTGTCGAGGGTGATTCGGGGTTTGCTGTCCGGCAGCGTAATCTCTCCGTCCTTGTTGCAGGCTGCGGCAGCCAGCGCTACCGAGAGCAGCGCCGGTATCGCCGTCCGTCCGGCATGACTGAAAAAACAGCTCATATCCTCTTCGTTTAAATCGTTCAACCAATCTTTGCGGATGTTCCGGAGATCCGCATTCGTGCCGGGCGCACGGCATGCGTCCGGCCGGAATTTCGCAGTAGCCTGATTTTACATTCGGGGATATGCCGGAAACCGTTTTTCCTGCCGATCACGATCCATTTCCCCCTGGATTGTAAAACCATTGCAGCGGCAGGTCTTCTGACTCGTTCCGGTCCCGACGCCTTCCCGGTCGCGTGAAAACCAGTGGCAAGAGATTGTCGGGGTCTGATGTGCCGCTTCGGCGGCAGGAACTTACAGCAGAGGGAACTGTTGCCGATTTTCACGGCATTCCCTTTTAATCGCCCGGGGCCGGGGGCCTCGTTCGGCGAACCGTTGCGCAGCAAAGGTATGGAAAAAAGATGAAAAAGAAGATGCGCCGGCCGAATTTTATGCCGGCGGCCTGCCGAAGGTCCCGCCGCCCGGGGTTCATTTCCGGTCGTTTCCGGGGACGGAACAGCTGCGCCGGCCGGGAGGCGGACGCCTGCGCGCAGTTGCTCTCTCCTGACGCCTGAAAACGAAAAAGTCTTACATGTCGTTGACACATAAGACTTTTTGCAGTGGACGACGTAATCCGTTCCTTCTCTCTCACGCCTCCTGGAGCTGAATCCGAGATTTGAACTCGGGACCCCTTCATTACGAGTGAAGTGCTCTACCGCTGAGCTAATTCAGCCTTTCGGGAACACCGAGGTTCCCTTTGGGACTGCAAATATCTGAAAAATATTTTTTTCTCGCAACAATTTTGCGAAAATTCTCGCTTTTCTTGCTATATTCGCGCTAAAACTGACCCGAAACTGTTTTACGATGATTACTTTTCTGGTGTGCCTGGCGTTGCTGGTGACCGCATATTTCACGTATGGACGCTATCTGGAACGGCTCGTCGGCATCGACCCGGCGGCCCGGACGCCTTGCAGCCGCCTTTACGACGGCGTGGATTACGTGCCCCTGCCGAGGTGGCGCATTTTCCTGATCCAACTGCTCAACATCGCCGGCACGGGACCGATCTTCGGGGCCATTCTGGGAGCCTGCTTCGGTCCGGTGGCCTTTCTGTGGATCACCTTCGGCGGAATCTTCATGGGGGCCATGCACGATTACCTGTCGGGCATGATGCTCGTGCGCAACGACGGGCTGAGCATTCCCGAGGTCGTCGGGCGTTATCTGGGCGGCGGGATGCGGCAGTTCATGCGCGTCTTCTCGGTGCTGCTGCTGGTGCTCGTGGGGGCGGTCTTCCTGCTCAGTCCCGCGCAACTGCTGGCCAACATCGTGCCGGCCGTTTCCTGCCCTGCGTGGGTGTGGATCATCCTGGCCTACTATTTCGTCGCCACGCTGCTGCCCATCGACAAGATCATCGGCAAGGTCTATCCCGTCTTCGGCGTGGCGCTGGTCGCCATGGCTCTGGGACTTCTCGGGGCGTTGCTTTTCGGCGGTTACCGCATTCCCGAGATGACCACCTTCGCCAATTTCCAGCTCGACGCCTCGTCCGTGCCGATCGTTCCGACGCTCTTCATCCCCATCGCCTGCGGCATCCTCTCGGGCTTCCACGCCACGCAGTCGCCGCTCATGGCCCGTTGCGTGGGCAACGAACGCGAATGCCGGTCGGTCTTCTACGGGGCGATGATCTCCGAGTCGGTCATCGCGCTGATCTGGGCCGCCGTGGCGATGGCCTTCTTCGGCGGCGCGGGCGGGCTTTCGGAGGCCCTCGGCGAGCACGGCAACAGCGCTGCCTGGGCCGTGGATACGATTTCGAACGGTACGCTGGGTGTCGTGGGCGGCATCCTGGCCCT
>ERZ779892.1086-NODE-1086-length-26631-cov-40.577325_pt1 | contig 26631 bp, 19 predicted proteins | sample MGYA00511552_ERZ779892 | MGnify/ENA primary metagenome ERZ779892 (study PRJEB29588, sample SAMEA2154561) | human gut metagenome | biome: human gut; feature: human-associated habitat; material: faeces | place: Denmark | collected 2008/2010 ... | reverse complement strand
CATTGTTTATTCCTTTCTGTTTTATCTCCATATTCTTTCTTTGTTCTATTCTATTCAAGAACCACCGCATTGTGGACGGCCTCCTTTGCATCCTTGCCCCAGGAAAACAGTGTTCACAAAATATAATCTGTATTTAATTATTTAAACTGAGCCAGACGTTCCTCTACCTGAGCCATCATCTGCTCATACTTTGCAAGCTTGTCCTTTTCCTCCTGAACCTTTTCAGGCTTTGCATTGTTTAAGAATTTCTCATTTGAGAGCATGCCCCTTGAGCGCGCAAGCTCCTTTGTAAGCTTATCCTTTTCTTTATTGAGTCTTTCCTTTTCCTTCTCGAAATCAACAAGGTCCTCAAGCGGCAGGTATGCAACCGCATCAGGTATCACTACTGATACAGCGTCATCTCCAATACCGGCCTTGCCCTGCTGTACTGTAATCTCGCTGGTAAATGCAAGATTTACATATACCTCCTTGTTGTCCTCGAATACCTTTCTGACTGCCTCATCATCACTTGTGATGAAAAGCTTTGCCTTTCTTGAAGGTGGAACATCCATCTGTGTACGGACATTTCTGATACCCTTTACGAGGTCCTTGCAGTGCTCGATTGCTGCTTCCTCAGCCGGGAAATTCCACTCTTCCTTGTACTCAGGCCATTTAGAGAGCATGATAGTCTCCTCGTCTGACTGAAGTGTGCAGAAGATTTCCTCTGTGATAAACGGCATATATGGATGAAGGAGCTTCAGTGCATTTACAAGTACTGTCTTAAGCGTCCAGAGTGCTGCATTTGCTGACTCTGGGTTTTCATCCTTCTTGTAGGTACGAACCTTTGCAATCTCGATATACCAGTCACAGAACTCGTCCCAGATGAAGTCGTATACCTTTTGTACTGCGATTCCAAGCTCGAACTTGTCCATGTTTTCTGTGGCATCCTTTGCAAGAGTATTTACCCTTGAAAGAATCCACTTGTCTGCTGCATGAAGTTCATCAAGCTTTGGTTCTCTAAGCTCTACACCTTCAAGGTTCATCATGATAAATCTTGATGCATTCCATACCTTGTTGGCGAAGTTTCTTGAAGCCTCAACTCTCTCCCAGTAGAAACGCATGTCATTTCCCGGTGCATTTCCTGTGATAAGTGTCAGACGAAGTGCATCTGCACCATACTTGTCGATAACCTCAAGCGGATCAATTCCGTTTCCGAGTGATTTACTCATCTTGCGGCCCTGTGAATCTCTTACGAGTCCGTGGAAAAGCACTGTGTGGAATGGTGCCTTGCCCATCTGCTCATAGCCTGAGAAAATCATTCTGATTACCCAGAAGAAAATGATATCGTAGCCTGTTACAAGCACATCGTTTGGATAGAAATAATCCAGATCCTCTGTCTTTTCAGGCCAGCCGAGTGTTGAGAATGGCCAGAGCGCTGATGAGAACCATGTATCAAGTGTATCAGGATCCTGTGTCCAGTGCTCCTTGCCACACTTAGGACATTTGCCAGGCTTTTCTATTGAAACTACCATCTCTCCACAGTCATCACAGTACCATGCAGGTATTCTGTGTCCCCACCAGAGCTGACGGCTGATGCACCAGTCGCGGATATTATCTGTCCAGTTGAAGTATGTCTTGTCCATTCTTGAAGGAAGAAGCTTGATTTCCCCGTTCTTTACTCCCTCAACTGCAGGCTTGATCATCTCGTCCATCTTGACGAACCACTGCTGCTTGATCATTGGCTCAACTGTTGTGTGACAGCGGTCATGCACACCTACATTGTGTGAATGTGGTACAACCTTTACTAAAAGGCCCTGCTCCTTAAGGTCCTCAACCAGTGCCTTTCTACACTCGTATCTGTCCATTCCGGCATATTTTCCGGCCTTTTCATTCATTGTGGCATCATCATTGATTACAACGATTTCCTCTAAGCTGTGGCGTTTTCCTACCTCGAAATCGTTAGGGTCGTGTGCAGGTGTAATCTTTACACAGCCTGTTCCAAATTCTTTATCTACGTATGAATCTGCGATTACAGGAATCTCTCTGTCTGTGCATGGAAGCTTTAAGGTCTTTCCGATGATATCCTGATAACGCTCATCATCAGGGTTTACAGCTACGGCTGTATCTCCGAAAAGTGTCTCAGGACGTGTTGTTGCTATCTCTACGAATCTGCCTTCCTCGCCAACTACAGGATAGTTAATGTGCCAGAAGAAGCCGTCCTGCTCCTCATGCTCTACCTCTGCATCTGAAATAGATGTCTTACATACCGGACACCAGTTTACGATTCTTGAGCCCTTATAAATCCAGCCCTTCTTATAAAGCTTTGTAAATACCTCCTGTACTGCGTGTGAGCATCCCTCATCCATTGTAAATCTCTCACGCTGCCAGTCTGCTGATGATCCAAGCTTACGAAGCTGCTTTACGATACGTCCGCCGTACTCTTTTCTCCAGTCCCAGCATTTCTCCAGGAACTCTTCTCTTGTAAGGTCTGCCTTGTTGATTCCCTGCTCCTTAAGTGCCTGGATGACCTTTACCTCTGTTGCGATGGATGCGTGGTCTGTTCCCGGCTGCCAGAGTGCATTGTAGCCCTGCATTCTCTTGTATCTGATAAGGATATCCTGCATGGTGTTGTCAAGGGCATGTCCCATGTGCAGCTGTCCTGTGATGTTTGGTGGTGGCATCACGATTGTGAATGGTTTTTTGCTGCGGTCTACCTCAGCATGGAAGTAGCCATTGTCTTCCCACTTTTTGTAAAGACGGTCCTCGATGTCCTTTGGATCGTAGGTTTTGTTTAGTTCTTTGCTCATGTTTTCCTCCTTTTATATGAATGACGCAAAAGCTTTGGGGGCTTTGTTGTGTCAGGTCGCGCATTATGTATGGAATTATGTTCATGATTACGCTGCCAAGACACTGTAAAAATTATGATGAATGATTGCTTAGACCATGACGCAACCGGCTTTTAGCGCCGTCCATGGCGCTAACGCCTCGCCCGCACATCCATGTGCGTGCGTTGCTGAGCTGTGTACATAATTTTAACAGTCTCTAGGCAGCTCCATAAATCACATAATTCCATACATAATGCGCGGCCTGATAATTCAGGCTGTGAGCTTTTGCTGTTCTTCTTTTCATCTGGCGACCGATTAGATTGCATGCGCAATCTGCCGGTCTTGGTACATGCCACGACAGAAATAGCATAGCGGCAAATAATAAAATTGCGCTATATGTGCACATCTCAGTCTACAAAAAAAGCCCATCCGGTCTACGACCGGAAGGGCGAATAAGCGCTGTACCACCTTCGTTTACATCGGAGCATATATATGCATATAAACTCGAATGCCTCTTGTCCTGTAACGTGGACGAATCGGAAGAACTTATGCCGCTTGCGGCTTTCTGGGTTCTTCAGCTCAAAAGCTACCTTCCATGATTTCTGTCTTAAGCACCTTTCAGCCTGCCCAAAATGTATCACCATCTTACGGACCGGATGCTCTCTCTGAAAGCTTTCGTCATGTACTCCTCTTTCTTATGCCTTTAAATATTTGCCTGTTTCTTTCTACAATATTAAAGTGCATTGGGTGATTTGTCAATATGATTTTTCAATCATCATAATGACCTTTACATGAAACAATATAAATTATCTCATCTTTTTCATAATAAACAATTCGATTAGTGTCATCAATGCGTCTGCTCCACATACCACTAAGATTTTCCTTTAATGGTTCCGGTTTACCTATACCCTCAAACGTACTTCGCTGAATATCCTTGATAAGTCCATTAATTCTTTTCAGTGTTTTCTTATCCTGCGTCTGCCAGTATAAATAATCGCTCCATGCCCTATCTTCCCATAGTAACCTCATTAGTCCTCCTCTATCAAATCATGCTCTGCGAAGTGAGCTTTGCCATCCTTAATATCGCGCACGATATTTTCCAAATAACGGATATTGCTATCAGAATAAAACGGATCTACCGATACCTCAAAAGGAATACGCTTTTCTCTGCCTACTTTTTTTGCAAAAACGGTGAACGCTGCACTCATAGAAAGACCTAATTCCGAACACACCTGTTCCATGCTTTTTTTTACATCTGCATCCAATTTAAAATTAACATTAACTGACTGTGACATATACAACACTCCTTTCTTGCTTATAGTATATGCAACAGCAAAGAAAATATCAATAAGATTTCTTTATTTTTTCTTTACTTATATTCAACATTCTTAGTTGCGACTATATCCACACCGGTTGCTGCAACATCGCTTAGCAGTACATCACCTATATGCACCGGTGCCTCTACCGTGATTTGGTTGATACACTCCATCACATCCATTATCTTTTCCTTTGGAATATCCTGTGCCGTCTTTACGGATACCATCGGTATTGTGCCATTTTTCACACAGACTGTACTTGTCACAATTCGTGTCGGATGTGTCACTTCCTTTGCTCCGTAGTCTGCTCCGCGCTTGCAGGTATTTCCGGTTACTGTGACATTTTCTCCATCTATTGTCACCTTAAGAGCACAGCCCAGAGGGCAGCCTATACATGTCAAATTTCTTTCTTCCATGATACTATGCCTCCTCAATCTTTATCGTAATTGTGCGGGGATTGTCTGTTTCGATGAGCTCCTTCTTCTTAAGCACTACCTGCTCCATCTCCCCCGGCGCCATAACAGGACGCTTGCGGTGCTGCAGCCGTTTGTCATCCAGATATACTGCAATATAGCAATTCTTATACACAGCTCCCACTCGAAATCTTACCGTCACAGTATCATCCATTTGTGCAGTATTTATAGTGCTTGGGACAGTATATCGTACTCCGCCTGTAGCGGTTATCGATATTTCTTTGCCATCGCAACTCTTATCACCGCCATTTTTTACATACTCTGCGGCATGGCGGCCTGCTGCTGTCGCTTCCTCTGACACGTAATCCACGAGGTCATGCACATGAAGCACATTTCCGCAGGCAAATACACCGGGCACATTTGTCTCAAGGCTTTCGTTTACGACCGGTCCGCTTGTTACCGGATTGAGCTCTACACCTGCTGTTTTTGAAATCTCATTTTCCGGAATGAGTCCGCATGAGAGTAAAAGCGTGTCGCACTCGTAAAACTCCTCTGTTCCCTCAATCGGCTTGTTGTGCTCGTCCACCTGTGCAAGAGTGATGCCCTCCACACGCTCCCTGCCCTTTATATCAACCACTGTGTGGCTGAGCTTAAGCGGAATTCCAAAATCATCCAGGCACTGCACTATATTACGCTTCAAGCCTCCCGAATACGGCATGAGCTCTGCAACCACCTGCACCTTGGCACCCTCTAAGGTCATTCTCCTAGCCATGATAAGACCGATGTCTCCTGAACCGAGTATTACTACCTTTCGTCCTGGCATGTAGCCCTCTATATTCACCAGTCTCTGAGCTGTGCCCGCCGAGAAAATTCCTGCCGGTCTGTAGCCGGGTATGTTAAGAGCACCCCTTGCTCTCTCCCTGCAGCCCATCGCAAGTATTACGGTCTTTGCGGCGATATGGAAAAGTCCGTCTGTGCGGTTCATAGCTGTAACTATTTTATCGTTTGCCTCATCTTTTATCTTTACATCATGCCTGTCATCTGCCCCATTTTCGAACTCGTCACCTGTCGAGATGTCCATGACCATCGTATTCAGCCTGTACTCTATGCCAAGCTCTTTGACCTCTTTGATAAATCTGCCGGCATATTCAGGTCCTGTGAGCTCCTCCTTAAAGGTGTGCAGGCCAAAGCCGTTGTGTATACACTGATTTAAGATACCGCCAAGCTCACAGTCTCTTTCCAGTATAAGTATTTTATCTATTCCATTTTTCTTAGCGGAAGCTGCTGCCGCAAGACCTGCCGGGCCTCCTCCTACTATCACAATATCGTAAAACTCCATATTGTCCCCCTATGTTAATCTGATATTAATACAATATCAATCTATCATTACCTGTCTCTTTGAAGTAAGACAGACTATCCGCGATTCTTGCTCATTCCAACAACTATCTTTGACTTTCCACCGCTTTTAGTGATGTCAAGCTGCGAAATTTTCTTCTCTCTGGCGATAATCTCCATAGTTCTCGGAGAACAGAAACCTGCCTGACATCTGCCCATTCCGGCTCTGGTGCGTCTCTTCACACCATCAAGTGACTTTGCGCCCAGCGGTCTGTTTACCGCATCCATTATCTCGCCCTCCGTAATCATCTCACAGCGGCAGATTATATTGCCATACTCAGGCTTTTCTTTTATCAGCTTTTTATACTCATCCTCTGAAAGTTTCTTTGGATTTAAAATACCTTTTCTTGTCTCGATGAAATCCGCATTTTTAGAAGGATTAAAAAGCCCCTCAACTATTGCTGCCACTCTCTCACCGATAGCCGGCGCACTTGATAAGCCCGGTGACTCTATACCTGCGCAGTCAATAAAATACGGTGCGTCAGAAAGCTCCTCGATGATAAACTCATGTCCGTCCTCATGTGCACGGTTTCCCGCAAACGAGGTTATGACCTGACGCATAGGAAGTGACGGCACCAAACGTGTGCCGGATTTCACAACATGCTCTAAGCCTGCTCTCGTTGTATTTGCACCATCCTTGTCCTCATGGTCATCTGCTGTAGGTCCGATTAGGATATTTCCGTGTACTGTCGGAGTTACGAGCACACCTTTGCCGTATTTGCCCGGAAGCTGGAAAATAGTCTTGTCAACGATACCTCCCGCAGCCCTGTCTAAAAGCTCGTACTCTCCGCGCCTTGGTGTAATATGTATTTTGTTTTCACTTACCATGTTGTGGAACACATCAGCATATACACCGGCTGCATTTACAACGCAGCGTGCATGAATTTCGCCATTTTGAGTAATGAGAATATAGCCTGCCTGCTCCTTTTGTATCTCCTTCACCTCGGTGTTAAATAAAAACTCCACACCGTTTGCTGCCGCATTCTCAGCAAATGCGATATTCATGCCAAACGGACATACAATACCTCCTATCGGGCAGTAAATAGCTGCCACCACCTCATCAGACAGATTCTGCTCCATCTCATGTGCTTTCTTTGAATCAAGAATTTCAAGTCCCGGTACCCCGTTTGCAATCCCTTGATTGTAAAGTTCCTTAAGCCTTGGCATATCGTCATCGCTAAAGCACACTATCAGTGAGCCGTTTCTTCTAAACTCAAAATCAAGCTGCTTCGAAAGCTCGTCCATCATCTCATTTCCACGGATATTCATCTGTGCCATAAGTGTACCGGTCTTACAATCAATTCCGGAATGGACAATAGCACTGTTTGCCTTTGAGGTGCCACAGCACACGTCCTCCTCCTTTTCCACCACACAGATGGACAGGTTATATTTCGAAAGCTCTCTGGCACAGGCGCTTCCCGATACTCCCGCTCCTATAATTACTACATCATACATGTTATTTTCTCCTACCAATTTCCATGCATTGTTTAATTGCCGTATCACTAAGCTCATTTAAAACAATGCAAGCATAAGCTATTATTCATCCTTCGCCCAGTTAAATGCGCAGGCGACAGCCTTTTTCCACATTTTAAGCTTCTTTTCTCTCAAATCAGCCGCTATCTCCGGCTCAAACACACGGTCAATAGACCAGTTTCTCTTTATATCATCCATGCTTTCCCAGTAGCCCACCGCAAGCCCTGCGAGGTACGCTGCGCCCATGGCTGTTGTCTCCACGCACACAGGCCTGTTGACCGGTGCATTGCTGATATCAGCCTGCATCTGCATGAGCAGATTGTTGGCACTGGCGCCGCCGTCCACCTTAAGCGATGTGAGATTGATGCCCGAATCAGCCTTCATTGCCTCAAGCACATCATTTACCTGAAATGCCATTGATTCCAGAGTGGCCCTTATGACATGGTACTTGTTTACACCTCTCGTAAGCCCCACAATGGTTCCTCTCGCATACTGAGCCCAGTACGGTGCCCCAAGCCCTGTAAATGCCGGCACCACATAACAGCCGTTTGTATCCTTTACCTTTCTCGCCATGTACTCTGAATCAGTTGAGGAATCGATAAATTTCATCTCATCGCGGAGCCACTGTATTGAGGCTCCTGCCACAAATATTGAGCCCTCCAGCGCATATACCACCTTGCCGTCTATGCCCCAGGCTATTGTGGTAACAAGTCCGTTCTTTGATGAAACAGGCATCTCACCTGTATTCATCAGCAGAAAACAACCTGTACCGTATGTATTTTTGGCTTCTCCTGCCCTAAAGCAGGTCTGACCAAAAAGCGCTGCCTGCTGGTCTCCTGCCGCTCCCGCGATAGGAATCGGTCCCCCGAAGTACACCGGATTCACCTCACCATACACACAGCTTGACGGCATAGGCTTTGGAAGCATGCTCTTTGGTATGTCAAGCTCCTTAAGTATCTCATCATCCCACTTTAAGGTATTGATATTAAACATCATGGTTCTTGATGCATTGGAATAATCCGTAACATGCACCTGCCCCTGAGTGAGCTTCCATATAAGCCATGTCTCGACTGTTCCAAACAAAAGCTCGCCTCTTTCGGCTCTCTCCCTTGCTCCCGGCACATTGTCAAGAAGCCACTTGAGCTTAGTTGCCGAAAAATAAGCATCTATCACAAGACCTGTCTTTTTCCTGAAGGTCTCGGTAAGCCCCTTTTCCTTCAGTGAATCCGCATACTCTGCCGTGCGCCTGCACTGCCATACTATTGCGTGATAAACCGGCTCTCCCGTATTTTTGTCCCACACAATCGTGGTCTCTCTCTGGTTAGTAATGCCTATCGCACATATGTCGGCTGCCGTAGCCTGAATATTGGCCATAGCCTCCTTTGCCACCTCAAGCTGTGTGGCCCAGATTTCCTCTGCATCATGCTCCACCCAGCCCGGCTTTGGAAAAAACTGCGTAAATTCCTTCTGTGCCACACTGCACATCTCGCCCTTCTCATTGAAAAGTATACATCTGTTGCTGGTCGTGCCCGCATCTAATGCCATAATATACTTTGCCATGTAAAAATCCTCCAACTCTCTATATTTCCAGCTTTTTTCCTTCTATCCTGCTACAATTCTTCCTCTACCATGCTCTTCTCTCTGTTGAACGCATCATAGATACATGGAATTACTATAAGCGTAAGGATGGTTCCGTATACGAGACCTCCTATTATTGCGATTGCCATCGGCTTTATCATATCTGAGCCATCTCCGATACCTATCGCCGATGTAAACATTGCGAGTATGGTGGTCATCGCTGTCATCAGTATTGGACGAAGCCTTGTACGGCCTGCGTCTATGATTGCCTCATGCTTGCTCATGCCCTCTCTCCTGGCCTGATTGATGTAATCAATGAGCACGATTCCATTATTTACAATTAGACCTGCCAGCATGATAAAGCCAAGCATTGAAATGATTCCGAGCTCATTTCCCGTGATGAAAAGAGCTATAAATCCTCCTGTAAACGCAAGAGGTATACAGAACATGATAATAAACGGTGAAAGCAATGACTGGAACTGCGCCACCATGATAAGATAGATAAATATCACTGCAAGCACAAGCATAAGTACAAGCTGACTCATTGACTCATTTATTGTCTCATCCTCGCCCTCCATGTCTATTGAATAGCCATCAGGAATGCTAAGTTTATCAATTTTTGATTTAATTTTATTGCTTAGTAATGTTACATTATGGTTTTCATCAACCGCACCTGATACTGTAATATATCTTGTCTGAGCATCTCGATGAATGGTACTTACTGTCTGTTCCTGCGAAATAGTGCAAATATCACTGAGCGGAATCTCCTTTTCACTGTCATCATTATCCTTATAGGTAAATGTAAGGTTTTTGATGTCGTCCACAGTCACATCAGACTGCTCTGCGGATTGTAAGTATACCTCATAGTCCTTTATGTCAGTCGTAATGGTTGTTGCGCTCTTTTGAGATGATATCTCACCGGATACGAGCTGGTATACCTGAGCCACCGTATAGCCATACTTTGCTGCTTTTTCCTTATCAACAGTTATCTTAAGCTCATTGGTTGTATCGCCAAGACCGTCATCTATATCTGTCACGCCCTTTGTATCCTTAAGGATATCTGCCACATCACCTGCAAGCTTCTGCAGCTTGTCTATATCATTACCCTTAATCCTGACAGAGAGACCACTTCCGAAAAACTCTGATGAGTCCATAGCTTGTGAAGATGCTGTTACCTTGCAGTCCAGATTCTTTGTGCGTTTTTCAATTTCATCTATTACCTTATCCGATGAAATATCCGACTTCTCATCAAGCAATATATACATGCTCACACTGTCGCTTCCTGAGCTCATCAGGTTCATGGTCGAGCTGCCGCCTGCTGTAGCTCCTATTGTGTCTATGCCCTTTATATCAGATATTTTGTCCATGACCTTATCAGACAGCTCTGTAAGCTGCTTGAAATCGAGCTTTTCGTCATCCTTTGCCTCTATGGTAAGTGAAATCTGATTTGACTCCATGTCCATATCCATAAATGTCATTCCCCTTGACATGCAAAGTGCGCCACTGCCGACTAAAAGCACTACTGCCGCAATAAATACCACCGGCTTAAATCTAAGACATGTGCCGAGCACATTTCCATACCAATCCTTAAAACGGTCAAACCATGGATGCTTTATATCCTTCGTCTTTTTGAGCATGCCTGAAGCAATTGCCGGTACAAATGTGAGTGCCACTACAAGAGATGCCATAAGTGTAAATGCCACAGTAAGAGCCAAATCTACAAAGAGCTGTCTCGTGATTCCATCAGTAAAAATGATTGGCGCGTACACACTTACCGTGGTAAGTGTAGAGGCAAAAATGGCTCCTGCCACCTGATTTGCACCCTCAACAGCCGCCTTCTTTACCGAATATCCCTCTCCCCTTAATCTGTAGATATTCTCGATTACTACGATTGAATTATCCACCAGCATTCCTATTCCAAGCACAAGTCCCGACATTGAAATGATATTTAAGGTGATATCCGTAAAATACATAAGCACCACAGCCACAATAACCGATAGCGGTATAGATGCTGCGATAACAAGCGTTGGCTTTATATCCTTTAAGAACAAGAGCAATACGAAAATAGCAAGTATTGCTCCCACTATCATATTTTCCATAACACTCTTTACTACCATGTCAATGTATACGCCCTGGTTCATAAGCACTGTGGCGTGTAATCCGTCATTTTCCTTTTCCAGCGAATCAAGCTTGTCCAAAAGACGGTCTGTGACGTCTCCTGTAGAGTAGCCGGTCTGCTTCTCCATGGAGAGCATTATTCCGGGATTACCGTTGACTATCGCATATGTCTCATCCGAGTTGTCAGTCATCTCAACATCTGCCACATCACCGACATGAATAGGAGCTATTCCATCAAGCTTCATATCCATAAGCACTAGATTTGTTAAATCATCAATTGATTTTATCTCATCTCCCACCTGTACTATGTACTGCGTACCATTTGAATCATTTACATAGCCTGCAGGCATATCAAAATTCTGAGCGACGAGCAGCTGAGAGAGCGAGTCAATTGTTAAAACTGCATTTAAGTTTGACTTGTCAAGTGCATCATCCTTACTCTTTTCAAGCTCCTTCTTTGAACTGTCAAGAGATGCCGCTGCTGTTGCAAGCTGTGCTGACTGCTGTCCTATGCTTATCGAGCTTATAGCTGCCTGACTGTTTAGATTATCATAGGCATCTAAAAGTGCTGTCTCTCCTTGTGCTATCTGGTCAAGCCCGCTTTGGCACTGCTCTATACCTGTATTCACCTGAATGAGAGTCTGTGCTATCGCTGACGCTGCCGCAGGCAGATCATCTGCTGTGTTTACGGTGATTCCAAGCGCCGAGAGACCTGAAAACTGTGTTGCAATCTGCTTATCAACCTGCTCAAGCTGTGCTTTAAGTGCTGTGCCCGCTTCACCCGGTGCATTTGCGCCCTCTTTGAGTGACGGAATTGTCTTTGTATATGTATCACTATTCATGAAGTCTGAAAGAGCTGACTGAATTGTTTCAAGCTGGCTTTTCTGCTCATTTAAGCTTGCAAGAGTACTCTCTAGCTGAGTCTTCTGCTCTGCAAGCTTTGCCTTTTGCTCCTTTAGCGTATCCACTCCCGCGCTCATCTGATCCGATGCAGATGTGATCGCGTTTTGTCCGCTCTCTATCTTTGCGCTTGCATCATCCATCTGACTTTTTGCATCGTCAAATTTCTTTGAAACGGCATTATTTATTTTCTCATTGAGCGCATCTATCTTGGCCTGATTCATCGTGACCTGTATCTGCTCGGTGAGCTCACCTGTCGCAGTCACTGATGCGACTCCCTCCGTACTCTCAATTGCAGGCTTAAGTGTGTTTTCCACAAAGTCGGTGATTTCCGACTTGCTTTTCCCATCCATATCCACAGCAGTCATCATGATTGGAAGCATGTCCGGATTTATCTTCATAATGGTCGGAGTACCCACTCCATCCTTCCAGCCAGCCTTGACCTGATCTATTTTCTGCTGCATCTCTATCACTACAGAATCCATGTTGGCATTCTGCTCATACTCGCATGTCACCAGAGAATAGCTGTTATATGACATTGAGCTTACGTTTTTGATATTGGACGTAGTTGCCATAGCTGCTTCAAGCGGCGCGGTGACATCGCTCTCCACCTCCTGTGGACTTGCTCCCATATCTGTTGTCACTATAAGTGCATACTGAAAGCTCATATCCGGCAGCAGATCTGTCGTCATCCTGCCAAGTGATACAACACCGAGTACTATTACCAGCAGTACTCCTACAAGTACAGTAAAAGGCTTTTTTACACTATATCTTGATATCATCTGACCCCTCCTTCTTCTTTTCCTTGATAATATCCTGCCTTAGTTTGATAGACATTGTGATTACTACGATTTTCACAATAAATTTAATTCGCTGTTATACTTTTATTATACAATGTGGCGGATTGCAACTCAATTGGTTTATACTTTTTTAAGAGTTTTTGACAATAAAAAGACACCCAATTATACGATTAATATAATTCGATGTCCTTAAATGTCTTTTAATATCTTTTATTTATTTCAGCTTCAGATGCCCTCTTCCTCTGTCTCATCCTCATCATCATTGATACCTGCAACAGCACTTGTAACAGCTCCGATTACAGCGACAAGTGCAAAGATGATAACTAAAAAAATAACTATAAAGAATGCTACTAAAAAACCTGTATCTGTCATATAATTTACCCCCATAGCTGTCTCACAGCTTCTTTAAAATATAGTTTTAGTTTAACACACTTGTCTGTAAATAACAATATCGTAAGGGGCTAAATTATTGACTAAATATTGACTAAAATATTGATTTATGAAATTGCTCAGTCCTTGATCTGCATACCGTTTGCATCCATATGATAGCCTTCAGTCATGATCAGCTTTGATACCGGAACTATCTCATAGCCCATGTCCTGCAGCTTCGTGAGCATCTCATCGAGTGCCTGCGAGGTGTATTTGGCGCCAAGATGGCAGAGTATTATCGAGCCACAATCCAGGCTTTTGTGATTGCACACTGTATCTATAATGTTTTGCATACCATAGTTTTTCCAGTCGAGTGAATCCACATCCCACTGGATTGGATAATAGTCACAGCCATACACTGTGTCAATCAGTTCATTGTTGTACGAGCCGTATGGCGGTCTGAATACCTTCATATCCTTTCCGGTCAGCTCCTTGACCTTTTTGTGCACATCCATTATCTCCGTCTTCATCTCGCCTGCCGTGATTGTTGCCATATCATAGTGGTGCTCACTGTGATTTCCGGGCTCATGCCCTTTTTCAACCAGCGTCTTTACACATTCAGGATTATCACTCACAAATCCTCCTGTCATAAAAAATGTAGCCTTTACGTTGTGCTTGTCAAGTGTCTCCATCATACTGTCAAAATCCTCTGCTCCCCAGGCACAGTCAAATGAAAGGGCTATCTTTTTTTCTGTTGTCTGAACCGAATATACAGGCAGCTTTCTGTCCCCGAACTGACTCACAGCACTGCTAAGTGTCTCCATCACCTCTATATTTTTCAGCTGTGATATGTCATACTCTCTGCCATATAAAGCGCCTGTAATAAGAAGCGCCGACAGCAGCACTCCAAAAAGGAATCTGTGTCGGCGTTTCTTTCGTTTTGTCCCATTATGTAGTTTTGTATTTTGCATGTATGCTCTGTATTCACTCATGCTATATACTATTCTTTATAATCACAAATTATGAATAATGAAATAACTCTATTTCAGTTCTTCTGCCCTTCCGATAAACTCAAGCACTACCTCAATCGACTGATGCGCAGCCTTCTCCGCAAAGGTCTGGTAGTCTGTCTCGCCGCCATCGCCGTCTGATATTGAGCGAAGAATGGCAAATGGCACCTTGTTCACATAGCACACATGACCGATGCTGCCTCCCTCCATCTCTGCTGCGATTGCATCAAAGGTATTCGAAATATAATCCTTCTGCTCCTTTGTGGCAATAAACTGATCTCCTGTTGCGATATTGCCCTTTTTGTAGTGGATATTCCTGTCAGCTAAGCATGAGCACATAAGCTCCACCATTTTTGTATCTGCCGGAAGCAGAATCATATTGATGCCTGAGAGAAGTCCCTTCGGATCTCCAATTGGCGATGTATCCATATCGTGCTGCAGCACGTTTGTGGCTACTGCCACGTCAAGCACATTTAAGTCCTTTGTCAAAGTTCCTGCCACTCCGATATTGACAATCATATCTACATCATATTTCAAAATCATGGCCTCTGCACATATTGCCGCAAATACCTTTCCTATTCCGCATTTTGCCGCAACTACATACTGATCACCGATTTTACCCTCAACAAACTCCACTCCGCTGTAAACCTCTGTCTGTGTGTCTGTCATCTGAGCCTTTAAGTCATCGACCTCCATCTGCATTGCACCAATTACACCTATTGTCATTTTATTTCTCCATTCCTGCTATCTTGCTATTATATTTTTAGTCCTCGTTTACTGTGGATAAGTAAACTCCATATTTGTCTGGCTCTCAAGCACATTAAGATATGCACGGCACTCCTTCTTTGCCTCGTCAAGTGACAGATTCTCGTAATGTCCGCACTCTATGGCTGATGCACCAAATACCGGTCCATCATACTCAAGTATCTGTTTTAAGACCTCTTTGGTGATTTCAAAAACCTTCCCCGGCTCGACATCCCTCACAACGAGATAGAAGCCTGTCTGACAGCCCATCGGTCCAAAATATACCACATCATCTGCAATCTCAGAGTTTCTCACACATGTTGCAAACATATGCTCCACTGAGTGCATAGCTGAATTGGACATATAATCTCCTGCATTAGGTTTTCTTGTACGAAGGTCATATGTAACGATTTCTCCGTCTTTTCTTGAAATATAAAATCCAGGTTTAAGAATATTATGATTAATTGTAAAGCTTTTAATTCTTTCCATAAAAATGTTTCTCCTTACTTAGTTGCTGTCTCAAACTGCTTCAGATAATCCTCAAATACATTGAGTGCATCATCCACAGGCTTTGGTGTGCTCATATCAACACCGGCACTCTTTAGCAGCTCGATTGGATTCTTCGAGCATCCACCGCACAGGAAATTTCCTATATACTTATCCACAGCAGGCTTTCCCTCCTCAAGTATCTTTTTTGAAAAAGCAACTGCTGCCGAATAGCCTGTCGAGTACTGATATACATAGTACGGTGTGTAAAAATGCGGTATGCGCATCCACTCATATGATATCTCATCATCCACGCGCATATCCGGTCCGTAGTACTGCACATTCAGCTCATGCCATAGCTCATTTAGCACATCCTTGGTAACCGGCTCGCCCTTTTGCATTTTCCGGTGAGCTATATGCTCAAACTCAGCAAACTGCGCCTGCCTGAAAAGTGTCGTCCTGAAGCCGTCCAGAAAATGTGTCATGAGATATTTTCTCTCATTCTCATCCTCACAATGCTCAAGCATATAGTGCATTAGAAGCGACTCATTGCAGGTGGATGCAACCTCTGCCACAAAAATCAGGTATCCTGCGTAGGTGATGCTCTGATGCTCATTTGAATAGTATGTATGCATCGCATGTCCCATCTCATGAGCCAGCGTAAACACACTGTCCAGATTGTCGGCATAGTTCAAAAGCACATACGGATGAGTGCCGTAAGCGCCCCATGAATACGCACCGCTTCTCTTGTTCTCATTCTCATATACATCTATCCAGCCACTCTCCATGCCAGCCTTAAGTGTGCTGACATACTCATCGCCCATAGGCTCAAGCGCCTTTGCCACAAGCTTTTTCGCCTCATCATAGGTGTAGGTGGTCTGTACATTGTCCACAATCGGTGCAAACAAATCATACATATGCAGATGCTCCACACCTAAAAGCTTCTTCCTAAGCGCCATGTACCTGTGCAGAGCCGGCAGATGTGCGTGAACCGTCTCGATCAGATTGTCATATACGCTCTCAGGAATATCGCCATCGGATAAATACATGGCCCTTGCGCTGTCATATTTTCTTACCCTTGCATAAAAAGTGTCATTTTTCAGCTTGCTGATGTACATCATTGAAACAGTATTACTCCACTTCTTGTACGAATCATACACTCCTCGGAACACCTGCTTGCGCAGGCTTCTGTCCTTGCTGCTTAAAAAGTCTATGAAATTGCCGTGCGTGATACGTATTTTATTTCCCTCGACATCAGTGATATATGGGAATTTGATATCCGCGTTGTTGAACATGCTGAATATATTCTCCGGTGCTGCAGCCATCTCACCGCACTGCGCCAGGATATTCTCCTCTGCAGCCGATAAAGTATGCTCTTTCTGACGCATTATCTCATCAATCGCACGCTTATAGTGCATAAGCTCATTGCTCTCACTGTAAAAGCTCTCAAGCCTTTTATCATCTATCTGCAAAATCTCCGGACTCGCAAATGCCAGCGCACCTGATGCCTGAACAGTCAGCGTCTCTGCCTTTGACACATATGCCTGATATTTCGACACGGCAGTGTCCTGATGCGAGCGTTCATTCGCATAAACCACTATACGCTCCAAATAATAAGACAGCTCATCCTGCTTCTTAAAAAAATCAAGCAGCGTTGCTGCACTGTCGGCCAGATGTCCCTTAAATCCAGATAGCTTTTCTGCAATCTGTGACGCTTTTTCACACTCAGCCTCCCACAGCTCATCTGTCTCATACATATCCTCAAGCTTCCATTTGTACTCATCTGAGATTTCATCTCTCTTTTGAAGCCTTTTCTCACTCATTTTGTGTTACCTTCTATCTTACTTTTCTTGTTCTCGGGGGTTCTGAATAGTCGCCTTGTTTTCAACTCTTCAGAACCCCCACGCACATTCGCAAAACCGCACGATGTTTTTATAAAACTACCCACACATCTGCTCTGCAAAATGCATATAGACGTGTGGGATATATGTGAATTATAACAATTAAGCTCTACTTTGTAATTAAAGTGCCCATACCACCTGAAACTGTCTTGCCCTCTTTGTTGAGCTTTGTGATAAGCACTGAACGGATGGCAGAGTCACCGATAAAGTCGATAGCCGCCTCAATCTTTGGAGCCATGGTACCCTCATCAAACTCGCCTGCTGCAAGGTACTTCTTTGCCTCATCAACAGTCATGGTATCAAGCGGCTTCTCATCCTCCTTGCCATAGTTCAGGCAGACCTTGTCAACGCTTGTAAGTATAACAAGTCTGTCAGCATCAAGAGTATCTGCAAGCTTTCCTGCTGCAAGATCCTTCTCGATAACAGCGCTTGCGCCCTGAAGCTTATTGTCCTGTGCTAAAACAGGAATTCCGCCGCCACCGCATGCGATAACAACCTGATCCGCATCAACAAGAGCCTTAATAGCATCCTTTTCCACTATATCAACAGGCTTTGGAGCTGCCACAACTCTTCTGTAGCCTCCCTCAACCTGTGTCACATGGTTGCCCTTCTTCTCTTCTTCCTCAGCCTCTGCCTCTGTCATAACACGGCCAATGATCTTTGTCGGATGATAAAAAGCCTCATCATATGGGTCAACAACCACCTGTGTAAGTATTGTAGAAACAGTCTTGTAAATTCCTCTGCCAAGAAGCTCTGTACGGATAGCATTCTGTAAATCATATCCTATATAGCCCTGGCTCATTGCAGAGCAGACTGCTGTAGGTGTAGCTGTATACTCAGGATAAATCCTGCAAAACTCAGACATAGCGGTGTGAATCATGCCCACCTGCGGTCCGTTGCTGTGTGTGATAACAACCTCATAATCGTCCCTGATAAAATCTGCAACTGCCTTTGCTGTATGCTTTGTAGCCTCGTGCTGCTCCGGAAGAGTTGTTCCAAGAGCATCATGTCCGAGTGCAATAACTATTTTTTTCTTCTTCATGCCGACCTCCTATGCTGCATCCGCTCAATATGTATTATATCTCATAATCATAAACCGATGTGTATACTATGATAAATCTACATATAAACCATCAATTTTGAAGAATTCCTATGCGGTGCAAAAGTAAAATTATTTATATACATTATCTAATATTTTAGGGAATTTGTCTAGTACTTTGAACTGATTTGAACAACATTTCCGTCACAGCGTAAGGGACGTAAGCGAAAAAAGAATGCTCCTACTACCATGTAGCGAAGCATTCTTACACATATATTGAACTATTTTATTTCTGTTTATTCTTTAATTCACCCATATATTTTTTTGCATCTTTAAGAAAACTGATTGTTATCATCACAATAACTATGCCTATCGGAAATGCTGCAACTATACTTACAGACTGTAAGTTACTCATAGAGCTCTCAGCAAATAACAGGGCAATTGGTAAAAGTATAAGCAGTATGCACCACATCAGCTGAATGAGTTTGTGCGGCTGCTCATCCTCACCTAATTTTCTATAGCTGTAACATGATACAGTTAAAGCAATAGAATCAAATGATGTAGCATAAAAAGCTATCATTGTCACTAAAACTATTATCATTATCAAAGGTGCACACGGCAATGTCTTAAGAATAGTAACTATCAGCTCATATAAATCGCCACTCTTGTTGTACTGCGCAATAAAATCTGCTGCTCCTGACATCTGTTTTCCCATTGAATAGTTACCTAAGATGATAAAGCTGATGAGCGTAGAGCCAACACCAAATCCATAGCCTCCAAGAATTGTCTGTCTGATAGTTCTGCCTCTTGATATATTTCCAATAAAGAAAGGAGCTGCTACACACCATACCATCCAGTAAGCCCAGTAATATATGGTCCAGTCCTGAGGAAAGTTGGTTTTACGTAATGGATCGGTATACGTAGATAATCCTATAAAATTCTGCACCATAGTGCCAAGAGATGACAACCCGGTCTCAAGAATATATCTTGTTTCACCGCCAAACAGCAGTACAATAGCAAGCAGTCCAAAGAAGAAATAGATACAGACTTTTGCCAAAATGCTTATTCCCTTAAATCCATGTAATAATGAATATGTATAAACTATACATGTAATTATAAGGATAATGATATTGATTGCTGTTCTGCTAAGCGATATATGGAACACATCTCCAATAATTGTTGCCATAAGAGGTGTTGCAACACTAAATGTGGTTGCTGTTCCTGCTAAAAGTGCAAATACAGCTAACAGGTCTATAATACGTCCTGCAAAACCATCTGTGTGTTTTCCAAGAACAGGTCTGCATGCTTCCGAATATTTCTGACGGTTTCTTTTCCTTACATGAAGCATAAAACCAAATGCAACTGCTAAAACAAGATAAAATGCCCATGGAATAAAGCTCCAGTGAAACAGAGGAAATACACCGGCCCATTCCTGTATGCTTCCAAGCTCCTTAATGTGGGGATTGGTTGCATACATAATCCACTCAGAAAATGAGTAGAAAAGAATATCTGCTGCCAGACCACATGTGAACATCATGCATCCCCATGAAAAGAATGAGTACTTTGGTTTTTCATCCGGCTCTCCAAGAACAATATCTCCATACTTCGAACCAGCTATAAATATAGATATCAAAAATATGCCTAAACCTATAATCAGGTAATAAATACCAAACGTATCTCCAAAGAAAAATCTTACCTGACTGAGTATGGCATTTGACTGCTCAGGTAATGCAAAAAATAAAATACACAATGCCACAATTATTGCTAATGGCACAAGTGTGATAATCCAATCAATTTTTTTCTCTTTCATAATACTAATCCTCCATATATTTCTTATAGCTGCTATCTATCTCAGCAAGCTCCTGCAAATTGTCGATTTCAATAATATCGCCTTTTTGCATCTCATATATGCCAAGCTGATATTCATCCGGATAGCAGAACATTGCAACGTCATCCCAGTATATCTGAGTATTTTTTTTGTTCTCAAATTCCATTTCAAGATGTTTTTTCAGTTTGCGCCCATCTGCCGCAGTCCATCTGGAGATGCTATAAAGCTGCCATCCATGACTTCCGCCACTCCTGCTGCAGGATGTTACAATTCCATCTTCTACTGTCTGAAGCCACTCATCTGTTTCATCATCAGTCCATACACTGTTATAACCCGAATGTTCGAATTCTTTTGATAGAATTTCAGGATTATATATAATCTGGTCGCCATCAAGAATAATTGCATCCTCAATATGATCTCTTGCAACATATAGTGATGAAATATTATTACAGCTTTCATAATAAGGATTTTCAATTATAGTAACTCCCGGATATTCATTCTCTAATTCATAAAACTGTTCCTTTAAATATCCGGCAACAATATAAATCTCCGTTATTCCATTATCATGTAAGCCTTCAATAACCGTATCTATCATACGCTTTCCATTCACCCTTACCAATGGCTTCGGAGTGGTCAGCGTTACCGGTCTCATACGATTCCCCAGTCCTGCTGCCATAATAATCGCGCGTTTTACTTCATGCATTCTTAATTATCCTCCAATTTCTGCATTTCATCCTGTACTACTTTGTAATAATCCTTTGCATATCTGTACTGTCTGAGTGAATATTCACCAAAATCAACACCCAGATTTCTCTTATACTCACACCAGTTACTCCATAAAAGTCCGCATACTGCAATATAACAATAAATCTTTATTCGGATTTCAGCTGAACACCCTTCTGTGAAATATGCATCAATTAACTTATCCACATGCTCCCTGTCATACATGGAATATATGCAGAACATGGCTATATCTACGTGCGGATCCTGCATTCCTGCATATTCCCAGTCAATAAGTCTGATGTCCTCATTTCCATTTTCATCCTTAACAAAAAGGAAATTATCCGGAACAGCATCAATATGCGTAAGAACCTTTTCATTTACATGAGCTTCTATATACGGCCTGAGTGAAAGGACATTTTCCTTAGTCTGCCTGTAATGTCTGTATGCAGAAGGCGAACCATCCCACAGGCTCTCATAAAACTCAAGCTGACCGAATATATCAAATTCATGATTTACTTTAAGCTTCATATCATGAAATTCTCTGAGACGCTTCATGCATTTACAAACATCATCATTATTTTCCGGATCACATACTCTCGCATTTTCTAAAAACGCAGTGATTTTATATCCATTATCCGGATTTATATAAGCGATATCATCACATATATGTCTGCCATCAATAGTATTATAAACCATTGCTTCATTACGTCTGTTTATCAGCTGATCCGTTCCCTCTCCCGGAATTCTCATGATATACTTTTTCCCTTTACATGAGAACAGGAACGAGCGGTTTGTCATGCCCTTTTTCAATACCGTAATATCTACAATATCGTCTGCTGATACAGATAAGGCATCGCAGATAACCTGTATTGCATCAGTTTTCAGATGATTTGAATCGCTGTCCATCTCTCTGAGCTGCTCATATGTATTTATTTCAACCACATCCCACGAATGCACTACCCTGGCAGTAATAAACATTCTGTCCTTATCATACAGTGCAGTCTCCCAGAAGGCACCATCATTAGCCGAATTACTACACAGTTTTTCAATTCTGCCTTTGACAATTTGTGCATCATCATCAAGCAGATAGCTAATTCCTATCATAGCATTGCCGCCGGCAGCCTTCGGTATGGTAACCAGTTCCATTTTTCTGTTAACACGCACCGTGCTGTCATCATCAATCAAATCACTGACCATATACCAGGAATATAATTCATGGTGATGATACGGATTCTTGTCACACCATATATCACACGGTATGATATATGTATTTGATAAATGATTCAAAACCTTCTTTACTGAATATAGATTATTCTTAGTCGTATACTCTTCATTGACAACGAGCTCCACCCCAAAATCATCGATAAGATACTCATACCTCTCCTTCATAAAGCCGACAACTACATATATTTCATAAATTCCCACTTCATGAAGCTGTCTGATAGTCCGCTCTATAAGTACTTCTCCATTTACCTCTAATAGTCCCTTTGGAGTCTCGGTATTTATAGGTACCATTCGCATTCCATAACCAGCTGCCAGAATTACTGCATTCTTCGGAGCCTTTTCTTTGAATTCTTTAAATGCCTTAGGTGTAACAGCACATTTTTCATTTATATAACCTTCATTCATCAATTCTTTTATTGATTTGTTTACAACTCCCAGAGAATGACCGGATAACTCTGATATCTCTCTTTGATTGTTAACTGATTGATGATATAACGTGTTCAGTATATCTTTCTCTTGTTTGTTCATGTTCGCCTCTCCTTATATTTTTATGAACACTCATAATACTACACCTTTTTATTTAGAAAATCAACCCCTAACTATATTTTTCATAACAAAAAACGCGCCACACTGGCGCGTTTTTGTACTCATAAATATAAATGAATTATTTACTGCTGAATATCCTTTGCAGAGCTTAAGGTTACTTCAACCTTGCTCTCTTCGTACTGTCTGCCACTCTGACGGGCAACAGTAAGAGTAACCTTATCTCCGGCCTTGTAGCTCTTTAACGCTGACTGCAGCTCTGTCATAGAAGAAATCTTTGTGCTGTCAACAGCAGTGATGATATCTCCCTCCTGTAAGCCGGCATTTGCGGCACCTGAACCAGCTGAAACAGATGAAACATACACACCCTGTGGGAAGCCGTAGGCTACCATCTCAGATGAAACATCGCCACCCTTTATTCCAAGGTATGCCTGATTCTCGTTTGTATACTTTCCATCCTGGATGAGACTCTCAATAATAGGCTTTGCAACCGACATAGGAATTGCATATCCGATACCCTCAACCTCAGTTGAAGAATATTTTACAGAGTTTATACCGATAACCTCGCCATTTTCATTCAAGAGTGCTCCACCACTGTTTCCAGGGTTTATTGCTGCATCTGTCTGGATAAGCTTGTTGTTGGTAACAGTCTCACCTGTCTGTGAATCCTGTGTAGTAACAGTTCTGTTAAGCGCACTTACTATACCTGTTGTGACAGACTGTCCGTATCCAAGTGCATTACCGATAGCAATTGCAGGACTTCCAACAGCTACACTTTCAGAATCTCCGATTGTAGCAATCTTGATATTTGAGTAAGTATCTTTTCCAAGGTCTGCTTTCTTTACACGTACAACTGCAAGATCATCGTCAGGATCCGTTCCTCTGATTTCCGCCTTTACCACAGAATCATCATCAAACTGTACTGTAAGCTCCTCTGAATCTGCCACAACATGGTTGTTTGTAGCAATGTAGAGATAATCATCATCCTCACTCACAATAATACCTGAGCCACAGCTCTGAGACTGCTGTGACTGCTTTCCGAAAAAGCTGTTGTAGGTGACTGTTCCTGTATTTGTGATAGCAACGATGCTAGGCATTACCTCATCGACAACTGATGATACATCTGTCAGATCCTTTGCATTCCCTGAGGATGTCTGCTTAGTCCCACCGGATGTTGTAGTGGTAAGCTTTGCACTTGCAGTAGAAGAATTTGAAATAGCTCTCGTGCCAATATAGCTTACTCCTGTGAAAACGCCGCCTCCGACGAGTCCGAAGATAAGAGCTGCCGCTACTGTCTTTGCTGCAAATGGTCCAAATGCACCAGGCTTTCTAGGTGCTCTCTGTTTCTTAGGCTTTGCAGTCTGCTGGTATGCCTGACCATTCATATTCATCCGGCTATATGAGTTGTCTGTCGAACCGGCTGATGCGCCGCCATATGCATTATTATTTGTGCCTGAATTATACGACTGATTAGAATAAGGCTGGTTTGCATATGACTGATTTGCATATGACTGGTTTGTATTTGGCTGTCCTGCTGCAGAAGCCTGCGAATATGGATTGTAGCTCTGTGAATAGCTTTCAGCTGATGTATTATTAGTCTGTGCAGCCTTCTGTGACTCATCCGGATTGTAAGGATTACCCGACATTGTGAAATTTACATTGTTTGTATTGTTATTTGTACTGTTAGTATTATTTGTATTATTTGTGTCATTCATATTTCCATAATTGTTATCCATAATAATTTCTCCTTTCGTTTATATTTAGAAGTATACTGTCAATCTGTGTTTAATTTGTGACGGGATTATTTATTTTTTCATAAATCAGTTAACTATTTATAGTCTATGTTCCCCATTGCAGGCCACTATGCGATTATAAAAATAACTGCTCATCGGCAGATGCACCTATGAGTCTGCGATAAATAGAAATTGCAGAATATCAATACATCCCTGCTAATGAACAGTTACCATAAATCATATATTAAATTTCAATTCCGTTCTTCTCAAGAAGAGCTCTCGCTGTTTCAACCGAATCTGTACCTGTCGCATTCTTTACAGGTGCAAACTCCTTCTCTCTGTCTACCTCAAATGGCAGGCTATTGTCCATCATGTATACCATATCGAGGATGAGTGTCTCGAACTTGTATGCATTCGGAGTCTCAGGCTTATGCTCTGTACCATTCTCATCAATGTAAGGCACCTTCTTCTCTACCACATGAAGTGGAAGGCTCTTCTCTGCGATAGCCATGAGCTTGTCCACGCGGAATAAATAGTTTAAGATAACACCAAAGCCATACTGCAATGAACCATTCTCGTTCTTTGCCTCTGCCATCTCAGGAGTAAGCTCGTAATACTCAACAATCGAAGGCTTGCCATTCTCAAGACACATAGCACCAACTCTCTCATATGGATCACATTTTCTGACCACCTTAGAGCCGCTGACACAGCCGGACTCGATTGTAGCACCTACAAATACAGGATCTGCAATCTGCTGAAGCACATTGTCCACAGCAAATACATTAAGCCACTCAACACCCTTGTCCTTCAAATCCTTGTCAAGACCGGCATTTATTAGTGACTTGAACCATCCACCGTTTCCGTTTGGTGACATGGCAAGTGAATCCTCAGATTTCATGAGCAGATTGCCATCAAAATCAACTGCCGGAACCATCTCCTGCACGAAAAACTTCACATAGTCCTTGTTGTATCCAAAATAGTCGTGCTCTTCAAAGAACTCTCTTGTCATGCTATCATTTATCTCGCTTGTCATAACATACAGAGGCACCCATGTACCGGTCTGATTTGTAACCTTCATGAGGTTTGCGACAAGCTGCTCAAAGATGTAGAGTTTCTTTGTCTTTCCGATATTGAACATGCCCTTAGCCTTGTCAAAGCCAAGACGTGTACCCTGTCCACCAGCAAGAAGAATCGCACCGACCTTGCCATTCTTGACCGCATCAAGACCTGTTGCAAGGTATTTGTCCTTATTTGCCGCTATCTCTGAAAGCTCCATAGCAGCAAGCGGTGAAAATGTACCTCTCTGCTGCTCCTTGTTGTGAATCATATCAAGGTATGACCAGTCCATGTGCTCAAGCTGGCTCTCAAGCTTAGCCGGAGCTTCCTCTGTTAAGAATTTCTTTAAGTATTTCTGGTTTGTTGCCGTAATTTTTTCTTTGATTTCTGTTTTCATAAATTCTCCCTTGTTCTTGTAATTTAGTTGTTATTTAATCATTGATTTTCCATTAACTATTCATTAGTTATAGGTTATTACATTATTAATCATATTAAATTATGTGGGACCAATCTATTGATTGGTCCCGGATATATTGTTCATATAAATATTGTTTTATAAAACTTATTGCTTATAACAGCTAAATAAATACCATCAGGTAATTACTCATCTGAATCATCTGATGATGATTTCGTTCCAGAATTATTTTCAGACTCCGACTGACTGTTCTTTAATGAATCCTGCTTATCCTTATTCTTTTTCTTTGCCCCTTCGGTTCCATCAGAACCAACAGTATCATTGTACTGTGAGAGATCAAATGCAGAAGTCTTTGACGTAACACCTGTTTTTTTAGCAATCTTGTCACTGACACTTTGAACTGTCTCAGTTGGCTGATAATCAGTCTCATTAAACAGAAACTGATGAAGTTTGGAAACATTCTGTGCTAAATCAATTGGAATAACTGTATCCCCAGTAGATGAAAGATTCATTGTAGTCAGCTCAAATGGGAAGCCTGTTGTCTCCTTCATCTGAAACTTTGTAACATAAGAAGCATACTGTAATATCTCGGTAGCTGTAAAGTTTGTACTTATCTGACTCATGATATCTTTACACATCTCTGTGAGCGAGCCTAAATCTGACTGCTTAGCCTTGTCAAGCATAGCCTGAAGCACAATTCTCTGACGAGATGCCCTTAAGAAATCATCACCAGAGGTGCTTCTGATACGTGCATAGCATGTAG
>ERZ779892.1075-NODE-1075-length-26702-cov-6.695801_pt1 | contig 26702 bp, 29 predicted proteins | sample MGYA00511552_ERZ779892 | MGnify/ENA primary metagenome ERZ779892 (study PRJEB29588, sample SAMEA2154561) | human gut metagenome | biome: human gut; feature: human-associated habitat; material: faeces | place: Denmark | collected 2008/2010 ... | reverse complement strand
TTCATTTCCACCAGTTACGTCACACCTATACAAGCAACCTTTTAGCAAATGGAGCTGCCCCAAAAGATGTGCAGGAATTGTTGGGACACTCAGATGTCAGTACCACAATGAACGTCTATGCTCACTCCACAAGAGATGCGAAACGAAAATCGGTTCGGCTTCTTGATAAAGTGGTAGGCAATGACTAAAAAATTTCCCTTATTTCCCTTGTGATTATCTCATAAGGGCAAAAATAAGGGAAACTACATATCATTTCACTAATGGACAGGCAGGAAAGCCTATAAAATGGGGAAAGTTAGAGGAATAATTATATAAATTCCAGTTTGATGAATTGAAAAAGAAACATAAAAATAGGTATTTGACAAAGGGAGAAAAATAAATGATAAATCTGAGAAAAATTACTGAAGCAACTTTCTTGATGCATTCCGTTTAAAACTGGCTGAGGGACAGGAGGAATATGTTTCCCATCCAATCCGAAGTTTAGCACAAGCGTATGTTTATCGAGATCAGTGCCAGCCATTTGGAATTTATGCTGGGGATGAAATGGTTGGTTACGTAATGGTCATCTACGATTATGATATTCCGGAATATGATGATAGATGCTTCCAAACAGGGAGAGGGTTACGGAAGTACTGCGCTAAAACAAGTCATGGAATACATTTTTTACCGACCGCATATCAATCGTTGCCTTGCAAGGAAATATTCAGAAAAAGTGCCTAATAAATTTGGGGAAAAATATGGTACAGATAAGATTGCAATTCTTTCATGTTAAAGATTTGTAAAAATGAGATACGAGAAAATGAAAATGGTTGTGGGTTGCGGATAAATATTGATATTGGTAATTGATTATGATACAATATCCGAAAAATCGGAATTAGCAGGCGTAGAAAGGGTATTGTACCATGAAGTTATATGAAAAAATCTTTGCCAGACTTAACGAACTACATATGAGTCAGACGGAACTGTCCAGAAGAACTGGTATTGCAACAAGTACAATCAGCGACTGGAGAAAGAAACAGATCAATCCTCAGGCAGATAAACTTGCCGCAATATGTAAAGCACTGGATATGTCACTAGTGGATTTGCTTTGTGATGAAGGAAGTCCGGTTCAAGTAACTTCTACGGATTATTTCATAGATGAAGATCATATGCTGGAATTGTTTAGAAAATCAGATGTTGAAGGAAAGAGGGGAATTATAAGATATTTGGAACTCCTCGAAATTTGTAAAGAGATTAATGAAACTAGCCATACGAAGAAACAGCGACGTAATATTTCTGTTATTCAGGATGTTGATGGGAACAATATTGTAGTGATAAATGATATTAGATTTAAGGGAAAAAGATCCATTCATTGGAAAGAAGTCCGGGCATACTTGAAAGAATATATCGGTGATTTTTATAAGGTGGCTTCTACTGGAGATGTTATATATATTGGATCTGATTTACCAAGTGAATATTCAGGATCTGTATATACAAAAAAGTTGAACGGAGCAGTGGCAAAGGCTAAAGCAAATGCAGCACAGGGACTTCCTGAAATGATAGAAATATCAACAGGAAGATTTTTTAGAGAAAATAATGAAGAGAAACATAATTGGAATGCAAAAAATGGCTGGTATAGATATAATTCGTATTTTGCACTACCTGTATATGATGATAACGAAAATATAGAAAGATATAATGTATTTCATGCATCTTTGTTAATAAGACATGCAAGCGATGGCAAAATGTATTTATACGATATTATAGACATAAAAAAAGAAACGAGCACCCCGTTGGAGCCATAAGGCTTTACTTGGCACAAAACCCATTTCTTTCATGAATAGATAATACAATACGATAGAAAAAATGTCAATCCGAACATTTGAAAGGTTTGAACGATAAGACTTTTCTTCTTTTCATACAAGACCAACTCTTAAAACTCAAACCTCAAAATGATTTTTTTGAATAAAATGCAAGAAGTGTTTTGCAAAGAAAGGATACCTCTTATGGAAGAAAGATTCATAGCATTTACAATTTGGGGAATCATCGGCTTATTATTTATTGTAATGGGCATCTATGAGTTTCATTCTAAGAAAGCAAAACCTTTCGGCTTTTGGGCAAATGCTGAGGTAGCACCTATAGAAGATGTGAAAGGTTATAATCGTGCTTTGGGTATATTGTGGTGCGTATATGGTGTTTTGTTTACATTAATTGGATTGCCTTTATTAGATAGGCAAAATTCGGGTTTAATTATAATACCAATATTGGGTGCAATGCTTATTAGTATTGCGGCTATAGCAGCGTATGTAGTAGGTATTGAACCTAAATACCGCAAAAAGAAATAAATGGAAACTTGCGGTTATGCATGATGCAGAATCAGCTCTGAAAAATCGGACGTTGTGAGGCACACCTTTTTATATTTCCCCGGCATTGGCGATTTGTCAACTAAATATATTAATTTATGGTATGATCAGTTAAAATCAGGCATGTAAATAACACTTGCGCAGTGCATGATTCAATGCAAGTTTGACTTGCTAGCCATCTGAAAGAATTAAAAGCATAATGATACTGAAAGGAGGAACACATGACATGAAATTAGGACAGACAATTTTGGATATACGAAAAGAAAGAAAAATGACACAAGAAGAATTTGCCCAAATTTTTCATGTTACACGACAGACAGTATCAAATTGGGAGAAAGAAAAGAATTATCCGGATTTAGAAACTCTGATTTCTATGAGCGATGAATTTAATATCTCCCTGGATGTTATGCTAAAGGAGGATAAGAAGATGGTCAAAAAATTGAATAAGGAAATAACGTTTAGTAAAAGATTTAAGAAAAATGCAATTTTAATTCTGGTTTGTATTGTGGCAGCATTGGCGATTGGTGCAACAGGCTGGGGCATTGCTTGGAATAATGCAAAAAACTCTTTAGAAACGAAGTTTCATAAAGGCGTGGAAATGAATGAATTTCGTTTTGATAAGCAGTCAGGTTATTATAAAAAGATGATTGACCAGGAAAGCTATTATACGTTGCCAAATCAGTCAATGCCGAAGTATTTTGATTTCGTGCTTCATTTCCACAATGCAGTTTTGGATTATTATACAATAGAAAATGGAGATAATATCCAAATACGGTGGAGTGGAAGGGATCAGGAAGGAAAAATGGAGCACTCAATTTTTTGTTTAGATGAGCATGGGAAGTATGAATATACTTTTTCAGAAGAACAAGAAAAGGAATTATGTGAAAGAAATACAGAAATCCGTTTAATTCTTCAAGATGGCGAGAAGATATACGAAAGTGTATATGAATAGTTTGATGTAGAATTTAAACAACTCGGAAGTTGCGAGGGTTCATCATGTTTTTAGGTGGAAATGAAGTTTTCACCAATGAACGACACCATCACGAAATCTATTTATCAGACCCTAGAAAAGTTGCACAGGAAAAATGCAAAACTGTTATCAGGCATCCGATAAGAAAATTGTAAATGTAAATCAAAATATTTTTATTGATCCTTTCATGATAATTACATATAATATAGATGAGCAAGATTACTTGCTTGATTTAAGTGCGTTGCTACTTTGAGTGCAAACCTTTAATTTAAGTGCTTCACTACTTTGAATGTGAACCTTTAATTTAAGTGCTTCGCAGCTTAAAATGCGAATCGTTAATATTCAGGGAGATAAGCTTCTTATCTCCCTGTTTTGTTATACTATGGAGGATAAAATATGGATTTTTACCGTATAAATAAGGACTACAATCGATATCTCCAGAATTATGAAAAAGAAATTAACTGATAACAGCTGTGCATTCAGTATTTTGGAGCAGGGATATCGAGAATATATTGAGAATGTTTTAAGAAAAAAGCCTCCAGGTCCTCCAATCCCTGAAAAGTTATGGTTAACGCGTTTCAGGGATTGGTCTTCTATTTTCTTCGCCCCAGGTACATAGCTGATCAAGAACTTCCATGAGTGAGATGCCTCTTTCTGTAAGAGAGTACCGAAGAATTTCCTGTCGTAATGGAATGTGAACTTCTGGATTTTCTGGATACAGAGCATGTATCAGGAATCGTTGGAAAGATTGTAAATGTTAAAGCAGAGGAAGATGTACTTTCTGAGAATGGCAAGGTAGACCCGGAGAAACTTCACGCTCTAATGTTTGATCAGTTTCAGAATGGCTATTATTCTACAGGTGAGAAAGTTGCAACAGCATGGAATGCAGGCAAAAATCTGATGAATAAAAATTAAATCTAAAATTAATAATTAGTAATTAAAATGTCTACAGCAGGAAGTTTTTGCATCAAACCTCCTGCTGTTTTTTTAGTCACTTCCGGCAAACGTGCATCCCTGAACCCTTTAAGGATTCTTGCACACATCTACCCACTCTATGAATCCGGAATACTGCTCCATTTCCGGTATCGACAATTCAATGGCACTATTGCTGCTCCCGCATGCCGGAAATACAGTATCAAATCTCCGTAAGGAACAATCCAGATAAACCTTTACTCCATCCTTTACGGCAAACGGGCATACACCGCCCACCGCATGACCAATCCGCTCCGGTGCCTCATCCGGTTTGAGCATTTTTGCCTTTGTTCCAAACTGTTCTTTATACTTCCGGTTATCAATCTTCACATCGCCTGCCGTGACTACTAAGACCGGCGTATCATCCACCAGAAACGACAGCGATTTTGCGATTCGGCACGGCTCACAACGCAGTGCCTCTGCCGCCAATTCCACCGTGGCACTCGAAACCTCAAACTCCTGTATCCGTTCCTCTATCCCGGCTTTCCTAAAATATTCCCTGACCTGTTCAATCGCCATGATGTGTTTTCTCCTTATCCTATGCCTGCTCTATAAAATCATGATAAAATTTTTCATAAGGACATGGCTTTCCAAAATAATATCCCTGTATATAATCCGGTTTCAGACGATTAATACGCTCCAACTCCTCTTTCGTCTCAATTCCTTCTATGCAGAGCTTTAAATTGATGCCGCGAATCATCTCAATAATATGACGCAGCAAATTGTATTCATATTCATTGCTCAATGCCCTTACCGTAAAGGTCCGGTCAATTTTAATCATATTCGGACTGAGGTCATACAGATAATGGAAATTTGAATATCCCGTTCCAAAATCATCAAGCGCAAGTAAAATTCCATGCTCACGCAGACGCTTCCACAAATCCATACAACGATAATTTGACTCTAAAAAGCCGCTCTCCGTCAACTCTACAATAACATCTTCCGGCTTTAAACCGTATTCCCTGACACTGGTTAAAATCTCTGTCAGAATCGGACTCTTCATAACCTGTATATAGGAAACATTGACACTGATTTTAAAATCCGGCACATGCTTGTGAACCTCACGGCATACGGACAGTGCCTGATGAAGCACCCATTTGCCAACCGGTATAATCAGACCTGTTTCCTCTAAAATCGGGATAAATTCCACCGGTAAAACCATACCCATTTTTTCCGAATGAAAACGCAACAGGGTCTCGGCTGCAAACAGTTGATTATCCACCGCACTCACAATCGGCTGAAAATACGTCTCAAATCCACTGAAATCATTGTATACCGAACGCCTCAAATCGCGTACCAGTTCCTTTTTCCTAAGGAACTTCTCATAATCTTCCTTACAAAATATGTAGCAGCGATTCTTGCCATCACGCTTTGCTTCACTTAGTGCAAACTCTGACAGCTTCATCAGATTCTGAAAGGAGTGCTCCGTCACATCCCTGCTCTCTAACAGACCTGCTGAAATGGTATAGACTGTCTCGTAATGATTCTGCTCTATGAACCTGTCTATCTCAAAACGGACTTTCTTATACAGCTTCTTTGCCTCATCCGTAGTTCCGCCCAGAAAATCCACAATAATAAATTCATCTGCCACAATGCGATAAAGCTGTTGCCCCGGTGCAATACATCTTGCGATGCAGTTGGCTGTCTCGTGGATGATCATATCGCCGTATTCGATACCCAGATTTTCATTGATGTCTTTAAAATCATCAATACCGATACGCAGAATGAATCCTTCCGGAAACACCTTGCCTATGGTATATAAATAATCCTGTAGGCTGGTTTCTCCTAACAGACCACTGACATTATCCGCCTTCTGCTTTGCTCCTATCTCGTTAATACATCCGACCATGCACATTGGCTGCCCATCTTCACCGTTCACTGTCCGTCCACGGCAGTTAATCCAGATTGGCTGTCCGTCCAGTCCCAACCACCGATACTGAAGATTATGAAAATGCTTGATGCCCTGCTTCATTTGAGAAAGATCTTCCTGAAGCATTTCTAAATCCTCCGGATGCACAAATTTTTCATGCGTCTTTTGGACATCATGAAAAGCATTTGTCGGCATACAGAATCTATCCAATGCATGGGAGGAGATATAGTAATAATCTTTTTTAAAATCGTATAAATATAAGTAGTCGTCCATACATGGACACAGCAATTCAATGCCTTCCTGAAACTGCTCCACAGTAATCGGATATGATTTTTCCCCCATAACCGTACCTCCATTACCATTTTTGTTCTAACATTTCATCTATATTCTGACTTCTTTTTTTTCTATACGATATTATAACTTGTTTTCTATATAATTTCCATGTTTTTCATTCAGTTTTTGGTTATAAAATTACATTTTTATACAACTTCTTTGTTTTTCCTCTTTTTTTCCCGCAGTTCCTTAAAAAAACCACTGAGCATTTGCGAACATTCCTCTTCTAAAATTCCCTTCGTAATATGAACCTGATGATTAAACGCAGGAATATCCAAGAGATTTAACACAGAACCCGCACATCCTGCTTTCGGATTCATACTTCCTATGACAACTTCATCGATTCTCGCCTGTACAATCGCTCCTGCACACATCTGACAAGGCTCTAAGGTCACATACATCGTACATCCCTCTAAGCGCCAGTCCCCCAGCTTCTTACTCGCCTTTTTGATTGCAGACATTTCTGCATGGGCAACCGTATTCTTATCGGTGTTACGCCGGTTATAACCTCTCGCTATGATTTTGTCCTGATACACAATCACGCAGCCAATCGGAACCTCTTCTAAGGCATACGCCTTCTTGGCTTCCCGTATGGCTGCGCGCATATATTTTTCCCTATTCTTCTCCATCGGATTTTTCATCCCCTATCTCATTCCTGCATGTAGAAAAAATACTCTTTCTCTTTCCTGCCTCCGGCGGAATCTGAATGTATTTTTTAATTGCAAAAAGCAATGCTATGCTGACAATTGATACAAAATCCTCAAATGCCGACGTATCTCCTATAATCATATGCCTTGATACCAGGAAAATCAATACCTCTAATACGGTATCGGCACTCGGCTGGCAGAGCATTTTTAAGAACTCAATACTGATGACAATTTCAAAGATTGCATCGAGGAATACATAAAATGATCCGGTATGCCCTCTCTGTGACCAGAACAGCAAAAATTCCTCTCTTAATCCCAATGCTGCAATGACAATTCCGGCAACTACTACCACTGCCATAATCAGCTCTAAATAATTACATAATTCATAGAGAAAATCTCTTATTTTTTTTACCATGCTTGTCCCTCCAGACCGGAACTTCTCTAATTCTAAATAAAATAATAGGCATTAAAATCCGAGCATTCTGCTTTGAATCCCGATGCCAAACGTTACCTTTGCAGTTAACTCAGTCCAGGCACCCTCACGGCACACGAAAGGTTCTGCTTAGTGCTGCTTCATTCCTGACCTGACACGGTTCACAGATTTCCGTTGCGTAAGACCCAAACGTCAACGCCACTTACAAAGGGCTGCCTTAACATCTAAGACCCGAGGCAGAATATCACTCTAGCTATAGCGGATTGCTAGTACAGGGTACCGCTGCCACCCCAGCTGCTCGGAAATATAAGTATACATAATTTTCTCCGTTTTGTCAATTTAATCTTCACTTTCCAATCTGTCTGTGCCATAATCTATAGTAATACAGGATTATTATGTGAGGTCATTATGCTTGAAATACATGGTTTTCAAAAAACAACTCTTTTAGATTATCCCGGCTATCTTGCGTGTACCGTTTTTTTCGGCGGCTGCAATTTCCGCTGTCCTTACTGCCACAACGGTGATCTGGTGCTTTCGCCCGGCAGTCTGCCGCTGATCTCTGAGGATACCGTCCTTTCCCATTTAAAAAAACGGCAGGGCATTTTAGACGGTGTCTGCATCACGGGAGGCGAACCGACCTTGCAGCCGGAACTTTTTGATTTTATTAAAAAAATCAAAGATTTAGGATATTTAGTAAAACTTGACACTAACGGTTCCCATCCTGAGGTTTTAAAGTCTCTCTGCCACAGCAATCTGATCGACTATGTGGCTATGGACATCAAACACGCCCCTTCCCGCTATCAGGAAATCTGCAACGCTCCTTCTTTTTCTATGGAAAAAATCGCAGAATCCGCTGCCTTTTTATTGGAAGGAACGGTGCCTTATGAATTCCGCACAACGATTGTGAGGGAGCTGCATACTCTTAAAGATTTTGAAGAAATCGGTGCGTGGATCGCCGGTGCTGATTCCTATTTTTTGCAGTCTTATCAGGAATCCGAGCAGGTGATCCACCCTGTTTTTTCTTCCTATACCAAAAAAGAACTGGAGGATATCCAGTCCCTTTTGCAGAAATATATTCCCCATGTGGAGATTCGAGGTGTTGATGCATGAATTTTCAATATGAAACCGAACGTCTTAACATTCGGATCCTTTCTTCCGATTTTGCCGGAAAAACGTTGGAATTTCACAAAAATAACCGCTCTACTTTTGAAAAGTACGATGGTGAAAAACCGGAAAATTTTTATACTCTACCATACCAAAAGAGCCTCCTTCAGTGCGAATATCAGATGATGTTACAGCAAAAGGCTGTCCGTTTCTGGCTGTTTGAAAAGGAACATCCTGACCACATTATCGGTACCATGAGTATCCAGCACATTTCCCGCGGCATTTTCCAGTCCTGTGTCATCGGTTATAAGATGGATGCTGCCTACCGTGATATGGGCTATATGACGGAGGCTTTGCATTTTCTAATCTCCTTTATTTTTACGGAATTAAAGCTCCACCGGATTGAGGCCTATGTCAATCCTGACAATAATGCCTCGATACATCTTTTGAAAAAACTGGAGTTTACCGCGGAGGGCATTGCCCATGGAAGTGCCTGGATTCAGGGCGTATGGCAGGACCACTTACGGTTTGCCCTTATGTCTGGTCCAAAGAGCTAAGCCAAATACCAGCTCATTTCCGGGACTTTTATCCAGTTTTTCCCATTCATAACGCCAGTCATACTGCGGTTCGGCCTCTGTCGCCCGCAGTGTCGGGCTTTCCGGCTGTTCTCTCCTTTGTCTTCCCTGTCTTTCTCGTCTCTGCAATGACTCTGTCTGTAATGTCTCCGGTTGTGCTTCTGTTGTCTGTTGCTTCTGTTGATATTCTTCCGGCACTTCTCGTTGCTGTTGATGCTTTTCCTGAAAATCTGTCCCTTGGGACGGTTCTCCCTGCATCTGTTCTTCTGATATTCTTCTTTCCTGTGATGGATTCTCCTGCAACATTCCTTCTTCCGGTTTCTCTTCTACTGCTAATACTCTGACTCCCGCTATGCGGATCTCTTCCTGCGTCCACTGGCTTGCAAACAGTTCCCGCTCGCCTTTGATATATAGTCCGGTCACCTGCTCAAAGGTGTAAGTGCTTCCGCCCAGTTCACTCGCCGAAAATCTTCCTTTATAGATCCCTGTCTCTTTTTCAAACTTCATGACTCCGATCGGAATTGCCTCCGGCTGCGTCGGTGTCCCCGCTAACAGGCAGATCTGCGCTTCTTTTGTTTCCTTTATTTTTTTTCGTATCTGTATTTCTAAGCGGACAATCCCTCCTCTGCAATCCACCTTTGCAAATCCCACATTGGTATCCCTCTGGCTGTCACGATAAGAATAAATGTAGGTGACAAAACGGTTTAGTTTCTGCATTGCTCCTCCTAATTGCTTTTTACCTATATATATGCAGCAGGATTTTTGAAAAGAATTGACAGGATTTCTTTTTTATTATATATTATATTTGTAATTAGTTATCATTACTATTATTATATTGTTCTGACATAGAAAGCAGGTTTTTATGAGAAAACACAGTAAACAGCGGGAGGCGATTCAGTTTTACCTCGCCACCCATTCCAATCACCCTACCGCGGAAACAGTATATCTGGGCATTAAGGAGGAATTTCCAAATGTCAGCCTTGGGACGGTGTACCGGAATCTGGCTCTTTTAGCGGAAAACGGAGAAATCCTGAAGATTTCCACAGGTGTCGGACCGGATCGTTTTGACGGATGTATCGACCCCCATTACCACTTTTTTTGCACGGAATGCGGTGCCGTTTACGATTTAAAAATGGAGTCAATTGACCATATCAATGTGATTGCCAACCACAATTTTGATGGCATTGTTGAAGGCAATATTACACACTTCTTTGGAAAATGCCCGGAATGTGCCAAAAAATTTAATTTAAAAAGTAGTTGACATCTGTCTTACTTTTTGTTATATTAAAATCAGTAATAGTTACTATTACTAATAAAGAATATTTCCTGCTAAAGCAGGCAAACTAAAAATATAAAAAGAAAGTTGAGGAAAAAAATTATGGCAAAATATGTATGTAGTGTATGTGGTTACGTTCATGAAGGAGATTCTGCTCCGGATGTCTGTCCGATCTGTAAAGCTCCGGCTGAAAAGTTCCAGAAACAGGAAGGTGAAATGAGCTGGGCTGCAGAGCACGTTCTCGGTGTTGCACAGGGTGTACGCGAAGATATTATTTCTGATTTAAGAATGAATTTTGAAGGAGAATGTTCTGAGGTTGGTATGTATCTGGCGATGGCTAGAGTTGCTTTCCGCGAGGGCTATTCTGAAATCGGTATGTATTATGAAAAAGCTGCTTTTGAAGAGGCTGAACATGCTGCTAAATTTGCAGAGCTGCTTGGCGAAGTTGTAACGGACAGCACAAAGAAGAACTTAGAGTTAAGAGTTGCTGCTGAAAACGGTGCTACTGCCGGAAAATTTGACCTTGCAAAACGTGCAAAGGAACTGAATCTCGATGCGATCCACGATACCGTGCATGAAATGGCTAGGGATGAGGCCAGACATGGAAAAGCATTTGCAGGACTGTTGAAGAGATACTTTGGCTAGGATCAGTACAATAGCTAGTAGCTAACTTAAATATATGAATTTTAAAGCGGATAGACCTGTGTTGAATCTATCTGCTTTTGTTTTTGAAATAAAATTACGAACATGCTTCATATTTTTACAAATACTATTATAAAAAAATATAAAATTTCATATAATGCTGTAAAAATAGTTGATAATTATAAAGATACAGCATATAATATGAGTACGAATTTCCCTACTTTTCATACTTAAAAATGGAGGTGTTTTAATGGCAACTAATACATTTATAGATAGCGCTAAGGTCATGTCAAAAGGACAAATCACTATTCCAAAAGATATCCGAGAAATTCTGGGGGTTTCAAATGGCGACAGAGTTACTTTTGTTGTCGAAAACGGAAATGTCCGTCTAATCAATTCCGCAGTCTATGCAATGCAGATGCTCCAGGCACAGATGACCGGAGAAGCAGCAAAAGCAGAACTCACATCCGAGGATGCAGTCATAAACTTAGTAAAAGAAGTACGCGCAGAAAGTGAGGTTTAATGAACGTTCTAATTGATACTAATATTCTAATTTCTGCCGCATTAAATCATAAGGGAACTCCTTACCAAGCCTTTACCAAAGCTGTAAGCTATCCGAATCATGGGTTGGTATGTGAATGACCGTCCCATTCTTCGGGCTGCCATTTATGCCAATGCCGATATTTTGCTGACAGGGGATAAAGATTTTCTGGAATCCGGTTTGCAATATCCTAAAATTGTAACTGCTTCAGACTTTGTACAAATGATGTGATGTAATGATTTTTCATACCATATCTCCGTCTATCCCACTCATATATTTCACCTTATTTGCATCTTCTCTTTTACCTCTATCTCACGCTCCCGAAAGATTTTTGGAAATGTCTTAAATATGACTATCGCAGTAATGATTCCCGCCACAAGATCGGCAATTCCCTCGGACATGTATACACCCTTAAAGCCCAGAAAATGCGTCAGCACAAAACAGAGTGGAATCAAAATAATAACTTTCCGGATGACCGCAAGTAACAGGGCAGATTTTGCCTGACCGAGAGCAACATTGATATTTTGCAGGGTCATCTGTACAAAAAACATAATGGAACCCATCAAAAAAAACGGCGTATAATGTTTCACAATGCCCGTCACTGCTTCACTAGACGAAAATATATGTGCATACATCTGGGGAACCGCAAGCGAAACCGACCAGATGGATACCGCAAAAATAAAGGCAATTACCGTCACATATTGGATGCCCTGCTTTAATCGCTCTGCATTTCCCTTTCCGTAATTGTAACTGACAAACGGTTGCATTCCATTCCCAAGACCGTTTAACGGCAGAGAAATCAGTTGTAATGCACTGAGCATAACCGTCAATGCAGCCGTATAATCCTTATTTCCTCCCGTAGCACGATTAAGATTGATATTAAAAACAATCTGGATGGCACATTCTGTCAGTGTCATAATAAACGGAGTAAAACCAAGTGACACAATATTGGCAATTCTTGCAAAAGAAATCTGCATATCCTTAACAGAAAAATGAAACAGACTTTTCTTAGAGAAGAAAAAGCAAATAATACAGATGCAGGAACAAAACTGCGAGAAAATTGTTGCCAGACCGGAGCCGCGAACTCCCATCCGTAGAGTAAAAATAAAAATTGGGTCCAACACAATATTGATGACTGCACCGATTAAAACAGCACTCATTGCAATAAATGAATATCCCTGTGTCAGTATAAACGGATTCAACCCCTGTGCCAGCATGACAAAAAGCGTACCACAGGAATAAATTTTCAAATAGGCAGTAGCAAATCCGACAGCACTGGGTGGACATCCAAAGAGCAGCACGATCTGTTTAGAAAACAGAAAAGTAACCATGCCAATCAAGATTCCAAGCACCAGCAACATGAAAAATGCCGTATTAAAAATGCGATTGGCTTCCTTACAATTATCTTCACCCAGTTTGATACCGGCTCGCGGAGAACCGCCAAGTCCAACGAGATTTGCAAATGCCTGAATAATCAGTGTAATCGGTAAAACGATTCCCAACGCTGCCAATGCATCCATTCCGGAGCCATCAATTCTGGCAACGTACATTCTGTCTACGATGTTATATAAAAATGTAATTAATTGCGCAATAACAGCAGGTATTGTAAGACGGAATACCAGTGGAAGGATTTTTCCCTGTTCTAACTGCACCGTAATATCCTGCTGTGGTTTTTGTATATGTAACATTATTCTTTTAGCCTCTCATAAGCAATTCGGGGTGTTCCATCTAACACATGTATGATCCCACACTTTTGGAATCCATTTCTGCTGATGAGGTGCTGCATAATCCGATTCTGTTCATGCGTATCTACTCTCAGATGTTCTATTTTCCGTCCGCAAAAATCTACGATCTTATCAAAAATACCATGAATCGTTCCATCTCCGGCAACACGATGCAGTGTTCCATACTCTGTATCAGAAATCCATGCTCCTTGTTCTATCTTTTCATAGGTCGGCTCTTTTCCAATGATAAAAGCAAACACTCCATGAATACCTGTATCATCTTTTATCACATAAAGCTGCCCTTTTTCAATATCTTTTACCAGCAGACTTTCCGGCGGAAAACTGTCTCCCCACTGCTTGGGATTGCCTGACTGCTTCATAAATTTCCGGGCAGATGCATAGATCTGAAGTATCCTCGGCAAATCCTCTAATTTTGCTTTTTCAATGCCATCGTGACTCATCTTTTTGTACCTCAAAAATCAAATCTTCTTTTAACTAAAGTTCTAAAACCTGTACCGGGTTGCCATGTTCTTTTATAATATCGAGTAAATCCTCTGTCTTTAACCAGACGGTTGCCGTATTCTCATTTGGATGGACTCCGATCAGCTTTCGTCCTTCTAAAAACTCTCTGTCTAAAAACACCTGCACTTTTCTCTCTTCATCATTCAGGATTCCAAGCGGTGTTACCGCCCCCGGTATCAGTCCCAGGATGTCCATTAAGTCATTTTCAGATGCAAAACGCAAAGGACGCGTGTTATTTTTCTTTCTGAACTCTTTTAAATCTACCTTTTTATCTCCCTTCACTGTGATCAGATAGTAATTTCTTTTCTTGTCATCGCGTACAAAAAGATTCTTTGCATCAGCCTCCGGGTACGGAATATCCACCTCGGCGAGCTCCTCCATATTAAATACTGCTTTGTGTTCTGTCACCTCGTGCCAGATGTTTTGTTCTTTTAAATAATTGTAAATTTCCTGTTTATTCATAAGGGCATTATAACACATTTTTCTAACTATGCCTTACCAGCCGCATATTTTTTCGACGGTCGGTACCATAGCAGTGCAATAAACATCAGCACTGCCGTAATGGACAAACTGAGCGGATACGCCATCATAATTGTGGAAAACGTTCTGCTTTTCGGAAATACCGTGTATATCCAGCTTTTGTGCTTTTACTTTTGGTTTCAAAATTTCTTCACCTGAATTCCTAATATAATCTTACCTATGTTCATATGATTCTTATTCGATCTTTAACAATCCTCTACAGCGGTTTAGCACCGCATAGATTTCCTGTTTTCTCGGAAGTGCAAGATTTCCCGGTATACCTCCCGTGCAAAATGCTGCAAATTCTTTTTTCTGCATAGCTGTATACAGTTCCTCCACTGCTTCCTGCAGCGTGCGTTTTCCGTCAAACATATGCAGCTTCATATATTTTAAGATCTGCACTAACGCTTCTAACTGTTCATGGTCTGTAAGTTGTTCGACCAGACGCAGATCCACCTCTTCACGATTAACGGAAACTGCTTCTTTTCCCAATGCCTTCATTTTGATGCGATTCTCTTTTTGAAAAGCAACGTCCCGCTTCACAATCCGTTCAAACGATGGCAGCTTTGCCTCTGCAATATGCTCTAATACCAATGGAAACTGCTCTGCCTCTTTTTTTGCAAAATCCGTAATTTCCACCGGAAGATATTGTTTCATCTGAATCACCGTATCTGCCTTGTGAAAATAGGAGCCGGAACTTCCGGCGACTAAAATCGTGGAAATCCCCTCTCTTTCATAGAGTTCGCTTACACGGTCAATAAATGGGATGATCGGCTCTTCTTCCCGATTGACCACTCGTTGCATCAGTTCATCCCGGATCATAAAATTCGTAGCGCTGGTGTCTTCATCGATCAAAAACAGGGTTGAGCCCGCCTCCATTGCTTCTACTGTATTTGCCGCCTGAGAGGTGCTTCCACTGGCATCCTCCGTATAAAATTCCGTTGTATTTTTTCCATTCGGAAGATTCTTAATAAACATGGAAATATCTGCTTTTTGAATACTCCGTCCATCTTCTGCACGCAGTTTGACTGCACTGTCGTCCGTGATCACATACTCCCGTCCATCCCCGGCAATATGGTTATATACCCCTGACTCCAATGCCTTTAACAGTGTGGACTTTCCATGATATCCACCCCCGACGATCAGAGTAATTCCTTTTTTGATCCCCATTCCTTTGATAGTTCTATGATGTGGCAGTTCCATCGTCACTTCCATGGATTTTGGCGACACAAAAGAAACGGCATCCTTCATCGGCTGCATGGAAACTCCGGATTTTCTCGGAAGAACCGCTCCATTGGCTACAAATGCCACCAGACCTCTTTTTTTCAGTTCTTCCCGGATATAATTCTGATCTATGGCTAGATCTACCACCTGCTCTAACTCTTCTTTCCGGTATGATCTTTGATACATTGTCTTTTTGATGCATGCCGGCAGGAAATCGAATAAAATCTTTTCTAATTCTCTCGCATTGATGGTTCTTCCGTTTGCCGGAAATCCGATCTCCATCCGTACCACCAGATCTCCGTTTTTCGGCTGAATGACACATGCACTGCGATTTAAGATTTCCTGTCCCGGCCGGGTAACAGAGATCAGTCCACTCTTCCCGGAACCCTTTGCCTTAAAGGAATATTCCCTGATATTTGTCGCAATTTTTCGTAACAGATGATCCTGCAGTGCAATCCGTTTAAAGGTTGTGTCATACAAACAGGCATCAAATCCCGCCTGTTTTCCGCTGATGTGAACACTGACCTTGGAAGGAGATGCAAACGGATCTCCCTGCACAAGGTCAATGGACAACACATACGTTCCAAACTGATACTGCCCTTTTGCATCTTTGTATGCCGGATAACCTTTATGGTCGATCCTGTTTAACAGATTGCGTAATTCTTCCGAAGTCTTCATGCTGATATCCCCTTATTTGATTCTTGGTTTTATTTTTCTACCTCATATGCTGACCCTAGTGCGATTCCGGCAAAAATCCAGAACACCGGTGTTGTATACAGTGTACTGTCATTAAACAGACTGCCTGCCATATAACAGATACATCCCAGATAACACCCCAGTCCCAGTCGTGTCTTTATATCTGACAACTCACGTTTGTAATAAAACGTTCCACATTTTTTTAACAGGAGTACATAAAATGCTATCATTGCCACAAGTGCTAAGAATCCATTCTGTACCCACTGCATCAGGTAGTCATTATGCGGTTTCTCAATCACCCGTGCCGGATTGTTAGCATAAATTGCCTTTCCAACATAGTCGTTCTGTGGAAATACTTCTGCAAATGTATCCGGTCCGCTTCCTGCAACGATATATTTTTTTAAGATCGGCAGGGTTCTACTCCAAATATAAATTCGTCCCGAACCTAAATATTCTTTGCCGCCCGCATCGACTTTTGGAATGTCGGTAAGCTGTGTCTCTTTTCCGTTCTCTGTCCGGTAATAATACCCCTTGCTGTTTTTTCCAAACGTAAATGTCTGGTTGCAGAGATATACGTCTATGTATTTTTCTTCGTCATACTCTGCTATTGCCATTTTCGCAGAATATTCCACTTTTTTGATGTCGGTTTCTCTGCCTTTTTTATCGTAAATTTTCGCTTTTTTATCCTCTAAGGTGATGAGATATTCCTTTCCATCATAGCAAAGCTCCACTCCGTCTTTGGATGTGATCATGCGCTCTAACTTCGTCTTTGGTGTATCTTCCTTCCATCTGGACAGATAGTGAAAATCATTGATTTTGTCAATTCCTACAAATACTACCGCTAAAATAAGGATTCCCGGCAAAATATATTTCATCAGTTTCCCGATCTTCTCCTTAGAAAGGATACATCCTACGACTAATGCCACAAGCAATGCAAAAAATGTGGAGCGGGAGTAGGTAAACCAGATCAGGATCAGACATCCTGCACACAATATCCCGTAGAAAATCTTCTTCTTTTTCTCTTTTTCACTGCTGCACATCACTGCAAAAACCGGTGCGAACATGGTCAGAAATACACCTGCATAGTTCGGATTATACAGACTTAAGAACACGTTGTTTCCGCTAAAAATAGTCTCTAACGTGCCGCCATACTCTGCAAACTGTTCTTTGGACATCACCAACCGCTGCATCCATGCAAAATCCAACAGATCTTTTTTGGCTATCTGAAATATTCCAAGCACCGCCATGACTATGAATACTGCTACGATCCCATACCAGATGGTTTTATAGTCTTTTTCCTGCTCCATTACCTGATAGGCATACAGACAAAATACCAGATATCCCAACAGAACCAGTACGCCCTGGAACTGATAAAAATTTCCGGTAAATGACGCTCCCATATTTACGGATAACAGGGTCGAAAGCAGTATCATTCCCGCATACACTGCCAACGGGATAAATATTTTCATTTTTTTTCTGTTTTCCGGAAACAGTCCGATCCGAAATGCCAGTACCGCCGCCGTAAAAATTGCAACTACTTCAAAAAAATAACAACGGTAATAACTGTACAGATCCATAATCACATCCTCATCCGAATACCACGGATATTTTGCATATCCGCAGGAATAGAGTGCCAGTCTTACAATAAACGGCATAATACAAAGGATCAGTAACATTGGTATCAGTAAATCGTTAAATCCCTGTTGTTTTTCTTTCTGTTTGGTTTGTTTCTTTTTTGTTCCTGTCTTTTTACTCATCTTCTTTTCCACGCCTGTATATAGAAAAAAGGCTGTTTACACAGCCCCTTTTCTTATATTTTATTTTGCTGTAAATGTCTTTCCCTGTGCCCAGCCTTTGTCATTGACCATGTAATATACCTGATATTTTGTATTTGATTTCAGCTTGAGGTAATCCATTCTTACGCTGATCTGATTGCTGCCCTGTTTTGCATATGCTGTACCACGATAGTAATGTCCTGTCTTTGTATCTTTGACATATACATTAAACACTGCTTTTTTATCATTCTGAAGATAGGTGTCATTGATATAGATATACTTAATTGCAAATACCTGTGTATCATTCAGTTTTTTATTTGTTTTGATCGTAAGTGTTTCACTGTTTTTCTTTGCAGTCACACTTGTAATCTTAAAGTTCTTACTTGCTTTTGTTCCAACCGGATTATTGTTATAGGCATACTCACTGAGTTTTGAACTGATCTTTGCTGCCTTTATCATTTCCGGTGCAACTAAACGATGAGCACTTCCGGTCTGTACGGAGTAATAAGAAACAAATCCTGTCTGACTGATATATTCCCTTGTGACAGCCCAACGAGCATTCTGGCATGTCATAACTGCCTGTGCTAATTTATAACGGTTCTTTGATGTAATACCATTACCATATACTTTTGCAACATTCTTTGCTTTTGAACGCAGACTGCTATATTTATTTGATTTCAGACCGTTTTTCTTTACTGCTGTGATCGTTGTACTAACAGGAATTCCTTTGTACTTTGTAGTAATGACTGCCTTACCGGTCTTCTTTACGGTAATATCACCCTTAGAGCTGACCGTGATCACATTTTTATTACTGCTCTTATAGGATACTCCACTAGAGAGGTCTGAGAGATATCCGCCCTTGATCTCTTTATTATTCTTATACTGAGAATACTGGAACAAATCTCCCATGTTGAAAGTCATGCCCTGCTCTACCTGTATGTCTGTGTAATATCCATAGACATTCGTACTTGTGCCACTTGCAGCTTCTGCCTCTAATTTATTCACCGGAAGTGCACTGATAACTGTCGGTGCTGCCAGTAATAAACATAAGCAGATTGCCAGTCTTGTTTTCCATTGCTTCATTTTCTTTCCTGCTTACGTTTTATTTATTTTATCTTAGCACTTTTTTTCTGGCTCTGCAAGAAGATAGGCCGGGATTCCTGCCTCGTTTCTGCACCCGGTTTACATCAGCAATCCGGTCATGCCTTCATAGCCATACATTTTCAAAACACTGACCAGACCACTCTTTATTTCCTCTCTTGAATAATCGGCTTTTTCCAAAAATTCTTCTGTATAATCATTCAAGTGGTCATAAAACCCAAGTGCTGCCTTCAAATCTTCTACCTGCCCGTTCTCTAACTGCTCATACAACAGATTTTCCGCTTCATTTATTTTGCCCGCATCCGCCAACTTCAGCAACCGTCCATAGAGGTCTGATGTTTCCTTTAACTCCTGCTCTATGTCTACGGTCTTTTCATCAATATTAAAAATCAGTTTCATAATTGTGCGTACCATTTCATGAATGAGACGCATAAGGTAGTCTTGTTTTACCATGGTTGTCCTCCTGTGTAGTAAGGTTTCTTTTACGTCTGTTCTATCTACGAAATTAAATGATTTCAAATCTCCACAATAATTTTTTTATAAATTTCGGAAGAAAGTAACCATTCTTTTTATGATAACACCGTTTTGATACCGAAGAGCTTTTTATTTTGATTTATTATAACATACTTTTACAATGTAAAAAAGGCTCCCGAGAAAACTCGCGGAAGCCTTGATTTTATTGCATATATCTATAATCAGTTATGATTACTCGATGATTGTAGCAACACGACTGTTAATATCACGAATTGTATTATTTGGAATATTCCTAGTAATATTTTATTTTATATAATGATACGTTTTGTGATTATTGTATCTATTTCAAAAGTTTTTCAACTCTAAAATAAGCCCATGGGCTTTTTACCTCCAATTCAAATGAAAGGACTAATAACACTAAAATTGATACACGCAGAATACAACCCGACGCATAACAGCATCGACATTAACCACTATAACGGCTACATCCTACGGATCGACTGTAATCAGGCTGAATCTGGGATAGGGACTACGCCTAATTCTCAGCGATACTTTAACGCACTGGCAATTGATAATCCGCTGGGATATGCCCGGCTTGCTCTTGATGGTGAGATATAGGCATGGGTGGATGCGTAGGATAGTTTGGAAGTGTTTTAATTAACTTTCTTATAAAGGGATGAGTTTATCAGTCATCCCTTTATGAAAATTCAACATCCTATGCATATATACATATATATTATCACTTATTTTATCATATTCATAACATCATTGTATTCTATTTTCCACTTGTGCGTCTTATCTCTGTGACACACACAATATGTTCCCTTCTCCGACAACACCACTTTTAATTTTCCATTACATGTACCTCCGCAAATAGGGCACTTCTTTGGGATTACTTTATATATCTCGTTTCTTTTTAATACATATTTTGCTGATGACCTGTCACGTAACAACTCAAATATTGTTCTCAGCAACCAGGCAACCACTATAAATATGACTCCCACAATTGCTATGTAAATATGCAACTTATATGTAGATATCATATTACACAAACCATCTGCCTTTAATTCTTGTAATCCAATTGCTATTGTAATAATATCAGCAATCATCCCAAGAATTGCTGCAATAACAGCCCAAGAAAGTTTTCCAACCTTTTGAACAGATGCAATACAATCCTCCGTCTTGTAATGCACATAATTTGAACCATAAAAATTATTTTCTTGAAAATACTGATTTCCGTTATTCTGTATCGTATTATTATTCATAATTTCTCCTCGTCGTACAAAACTATTATTCTAACTGTGCAAAGCATATAGTATTGATTTGCACAGTCCTAAAGTTACAGCGGAATATTAACATCTGTAGCAACTCTTATATTTGAGTGCCAGAAGTTATACTCATCTAACTTTTGCGTCACCTCATCATATACATGTTCTTTTTGATTTGGATCTCTGATTGTTAAAATCAAACAAAACTCTTGAGTCAATGCAAATGACTCTATCTGTGCCATTCTCTCAATATGATCTCTATATACACCCTGTAAAAATAAAAACCATTTTTTATCTGGTGACAGATACTCAATTTTCTTTTTTTCCGTTAACTCCGACAAATCCACTGCATATTTCTTTACAGGATAGTATTTATCTGCATACTGAATTAGTAAACGTTCTTTTAATGCAAATTCACTACTCTTTTCTTTCATTTTGTTTTTGCTATACACCGTACCCAACAATAAATTCTGCGAACCTTTTCTCCCAACTGGATTAAGTATATGACGCTTTGAAGTATCCCTCTCTTCTTTTGTATCATACGAACCAAACTTAACATCAATATTAGATTGACAATATTCTATTCCCTGTGATGGATCCAAAACCGGATCATACACCAATGTTGCTATAATCTGTCCCGTATAATATCCATCCTTAAGCAAACATTGTGGCATAGGGAAATCCATTATATCAATTTTATCGCCCTTGGCCAAACTATCTCTTAATATCAATGTTGCTTCATAAGGTGAATTATATATAATATCTGGCACATTTTTAGGTATTCCGAATCCAACCTGTTTCGCTCTCTCTGTAACAGGTACTGTCATTTCTTTTGGATATGATGCCGAGTGTGTGATAAGTGCCTTTATTAATAACGGGTCAAATTCTTCGCTTAATTCCTGCTGTATTCCTGCAGCCAATGCCGTTACTCTCGGTGTTGAAAAACTTGTTCCGACCCCAGTAGCCATTTTCCCATCTTTCGAGAATGATTTCACTCCAGTAGTAACTGTTTCCCCGCTTGGAGTCACACCTGCATTTCCACCATAATGAGAAACTTCTGGTTTAATTATATATTCCGGTCCTGGACCCACCCTTGAAAAAGGTGATGGATCATTATATTCCGCATAATCATATTGCCCTTTATCGTGTGCAACAGAACCTACTACCAAAGAACGAACAGAGTCAGCACCTTCATGAATTCTTCCCTTCGGATAATTGTTTTCAAAATTCCTGCAATTTCCAGCAGATTTACAAATAAGAACATTGTATTTATCTTGTATAGAATCTAAAGCAATTGCAAAATCAGAAAATTTAGTGTCTACAACTGGACGTGTGATACTAACCGACAAATTCCACACTTTTACCTTTTCGTGATAAAGTGCAACTGCTTCTTTAATATTTGCGATAAGTTCATCCTCGTCCAAGCCCTCTTTTGTGGTATCTGGAAATATTGCAGCATCAAAAAGTTTTATACCCTTGTGCCCGACCCAATTCTTCCCTTCACATTCATCACCATATAAAGCAACTCCTGCAACAAACGTTCCATGTGTAGGGTTTATACTATCATTGGGATATGGAGACCATCTATCCATCTCCATCCAAGGTTTTAAATTAGGAATAGATGCTATACCATTATCTAGTATGCCAATAGTCAAATAATTTTTACCATTCTCTGGAATTTTAACAGGAACCTCTTGGTCGTCATCTACAAAATCCAATGATACAGTATATTTTGGCATTGGCTCCACTGAAAAAAGTGCATTAAAAATTTCTTCTTTCTTCAATTGCTCTAACATGTCAGTATTAACCATTTTCATATTATACACATAGAATTGTTCTGAATAAGTGGTTTTCTTGTATTCAATCTTATTACGTTCCAAAGTATGCTCAAACATTCTACGCATAGCTAAATTCTGTTCAAAATCCTGATAATCCACCAATTTGACTTTGTAATTACAGACTTCATCAGTTGCCATTACGCTTGGTTCAAATTCTGCAAATCCCTCTATACAGGAAATAGCATAATCATTTTTCTCATACGCTCTTAGCTTTCCTGAAATTTGTCGAAGCTCATCCACCGAATCCAAACAAACAATAAGCTCATTTACATCTGCCACACCTATTACGCTACTATTATCCTTCACTTGAAAAAAATTGGTTATATCCTTACGTTTTGATTTCGCTGTAGCATCTTCTTGTATTTTAGCAATAAAAGAAAATGGTACCGGTGATGCACTCTGTTTTCTTTCAATCATTATTGTTTCTATATCACTCAACGAAGCTTGGAGAATTTCTGCCCTTTTCACCAAAGCATCCCCTTCCAAAACCCATTTAGGTTTTTCAGAGTTTCCATTCCCCTCTATTCGCAGTTCATCAATCTCTCTCGGTGCAAAAAATTTAATTGGCAATTTATCTGTATCCATATGCTATTCCTCCTTAATTTCCTTGGATATGCTTTGAATTTTTCTAAGCGGTATATCCATACCTTCATTGATTTCCCTGTGTGTTGCTCCATATTTTAATAAGAATCGTATAAACTGGTCTTCATTTTCAATATTATGATATTGATGAAAGTATATCTCTTTTAGTACATCACAACTATTCAATACAGCCTTTCTTTTTATTATAGCTTCTTTGATTGCATTATTTATAGTTGTTTTTACATCTGAATGGCTAAATCCTTTAAGAGCCAACTCTAACTGTTCCATTCTTTTCGCATTATCTACTATGCTATTATGATAGTTCGACAAATACAATTCCAACAATCTACCCACCTCTTCTGTCTGTGGCTTTTCCAATGTAATCACTTTAGAAAACCGCCTCCATATAGCAGGATCTAATAACTCATGATGATTTGTAGCTGCAATTAAAATACTATCACTACTTAACTCGTCAATATTTTGAATAAGACTATTAACTACACGTTTTAACTCACCTAATTCATTCTTATCATCTCTTAATTTAGCAATAACATCAAATTCATCCAGAAATAAGATGCATTCTCTCTTTGATACATAATCAAAAATTTTACGTATATTTTTAGCAGTACTTCCTAGCAAGGAAGAAATTAATCCATCAAGTCTTGCCGTCACCAAAGGCAATCCTGTTATTGTCGAAATATATTGAGCAACCGTGGTCTTTCCACATCCAGGCGGTCCATATAATAGCAAAGAATTAGAGACCTCGATACCTGCTTTAAGTAAATTATCCCTATTCTCGTAAAAATCAATAAATGCTTGTATTTCATCCTCAACATATTTACTTAAAATAATAGTTTCTTTCTTTATTTGCGGTGTTGTAATTCGAACTATCTCCATTCTACTTTCTGTATCAACTGGCTTGGTAGCAAAACTATCCAATGACGTCAATCCTTTTCTTCGATTCTCAACTATCCCTCTAATCTTTTTCGAAAGAGATACTTCACCCTCCTTCTCTAAATTGTTCGCAAGTACATTTGCATAATTCTGAACTTTTTCCTTATCTCCTTGTAATCCACCTTCAATAATCTTAACTATCTCTGTATACATGTTTTCACCTTTCCTTTTCGCTCTCATTATATCTATTTTTGTTATCAAAGTCAATGTTATTGTTATTGTACTGTTTATTTTTGTTATCAATTTTATTATTTTTGTTCGTATTTCTTTTTATGCAAGGTTGTCACGCAAAAAGGAACCGGCCTTAAACCGGTTCCTTGCAAATCTATATTCGTTTTCTCCCAGTAAAAATAGTTCCAACGAGCTTCTCATTTACTTGTATAGATAATTTTTCCGTTACATTGATGACTTTGCGATGATTATAAAGAAACTCTCGAAGTTCATCTTCTTCAAAGTTAATTGGCAGTCCGCTCATAATGGAATAATTAGATTTTCCTGTTTCTTTGTCATATTCCACATTTGCTTCCTTTATACTTGGCGAATGAATCGAAACATTAACATCATGCAAACATACCTGTATTGACCCCTCCTTTCAAAGCAATTCCTTCGCGTACAGCGACTGTATATATTGTCTTATACTCATTCAAAAACGTTTTATAATCGGTACTCATCTTATAGTCTCTGTTTTTTAAGATGAATTGCGACCCAAGAAGCAAATGCTGATCATTAACAGACAGGTATTTCATGAATTCCTTGTCATCTTCAAAGTCATCAGACCTATTCTTTATTTCAAAAGCTTTTCTATTTAACAAAAATCTTTCAATACCATACAAAAACATTCCATCCATATGAAAGTGAAACCCATCTGTACTCCTTTGTCCTATCGACTCCGTGCAATCCGATAAATTCAGCAAATTTATTTTTAATACACCATTCTTATCATCATTTTCTACTAAAATAGGAGCAATCTTCTCTCTAATCTTTTAAATGATATCCCTTTGTATTGTTTTACAGATTTCCTCTTCTTACATATTAGCCTCATAGTTTGCTTGTGACTCTCTTGCTAATCTGACATATCTTTCTTTTTTGCTTTTTCTTAACCATTTTTTCAAGTCTATCATACATCAGATTAACCTCAACTTCTATCTGTACATCCGACTTATTTTCCGTATAAATCATTCTAAAAAGATTACTAAATATTTTCTTCGTCGTTTTCTCGTTCCCATCGGAGACATACCAAAACGCTTTCATATCATCAATATTTCTTTCCAGTAATTCTGGCAAATAAAATTCATGAGAGATAAACAAAATGAGAAAGATATAAAAATCTGATACTACATATTCAATAATCATTGATTTAACAGATTCATTTTCTAGAAACAACTCATATCTATCTATTATCCGTTTTGGATAATTCCTTGCTTTGACACCGAAAGACTTTGATTTCAAGAAGAACACCCTCGACATCAGCAAAACTCTTCAGCGGATTAAATAGCAGGATGCAGTTACATCATCCAAAACAACGAAGAGCATCCGGAACATTATCATACCGGACTTTGTAATGAACAAAGTCAAAGACTATATTTCAAAGCTTTATGATTTGAAATATACGGACAGAGTCTTCCCCTTCACAAAATCTTATATCAATAATACGATGGAAAGGGCTTGCAAGAAAAGCGGAGTGAAAAGGACTTGTATCCACGACATCCGCCACTCCCACGCCAGCTATCTTATTAACTTAGGCTGTACACCACTGCTCATATCAGAACGATTAGGACACGAAAAGGTACAGACTACCTTAAGCACCTACTCCCACCTGTATTCCAACAAGCATCAGGAAGTAGTGGATATGATGCAAAACCAGCACCTGAAAGATATGGTACCATCCGATGTAACTGCCCCAGCAGACTCATCAAAAAAACCCAAAACACAGGACACAAGGTTCAAAGTCGTAAGTCCAAAGGATAAAATGAGCCCACAGCAAGTCCACGAAGATGACTTAAGCCCATGCGTCGGCTTCAACCGACGCACGTAAAAAGGCTCAACCCCTTGTAAACAAAGGGCTGAGCCAATAAAATCATTTAATACTCAAACAGTATTTAATTACTCGATGATAGAAGCAACACGTCCTGAACCTACTGTTCTACCACCTTCACGGATAGCGAATGTAAGACCCTGCTCCATAGCGATTGGGTGGATCAGTTCGATTGTCATTTCTACGTTATCTCCAGGCATGCACATTTCTGTACCAGCTGGTAACTCGATAACACCTGTTACGTCTGTTGTTCTGAAGTAGAACTGTGGACGATAGTTGTTGAAG
>ERZ779892.1071-NODE-1071-length-26756-cov-3.367514_pt1 | contig 26756 bp, 17 predicted proteins | sample MGYA00511552_ERZ779892 | MGnify/ENA primary metagenome ERZ779892 (study PRJEB29588, sample SAMEA2154561) | human gut metagenome | biome: human gut; feature: human-associated habitat; material: faeces | place: Denmark | collected 2008/2010 ... | reverse complement strand
CAGCTGCCATTACATTCTCGTGATTATGACGTCCCAGGATCTTAAGCTCTTCGGTTTTTACGATCGGTATCTCTTCTTTTTCTGTTTTGAGAATGATCTGATCTCCGTCCAGATAGATTCCCCGATCCAGTTTGCGAATACTTGAGAAATATACCACCTTCGGAACGATATTCTCACCGAATTTACGAAGGACTTCATCCTCGTAATTCAGAACACATACATCTTCCGGTCCCTGATTTTTGGTGATCAGCTCTTTTACACGGATGTATTCCTCCATGGTATGATGACGGTTCAGATGGTCCTCTGTGATGTTGAGGATCGCACTTACCTTCGGGCGAAACTGGTCAATAGTCTCCAGCTGAAAGCTGCTGATCTCCGCAACAGTTACGGAATCCTCCCTCATCTCCAATGATTTGGATGTATATGCAGTTCCGATATTTCCTACAACAAATACAGATTCACGGGCATCTCCCATGATCTTTCCGAGAAGTGCTGTTGTTGTTGTCTTGCCGTTGGTTCCTGTGATTGCAAGAACCTCTCCCTTGCCTGTACGATAGGCAAGCTCCACCTCGCTCCATACCGGAAGGCCCTTTTCATAGAAGCTCTTTACCAGCGGCAGGTCTGTGGGAACTCCCGGACTTAGCACTACAAGATCAAGACTGTCCAGCGCTCTCTCCGGAAAATCTCCGGCCCAGATCTCCGGGGTGTATTTTCCGTTTGTTTTATGTAAAACTGCCTCTTTATCAAGATCTGCGTTTCCGTCATAGATCACCGGCTGTGCTCCTGCACTTCCAAGCAGATCAGCTGCTCCAATGCCGCTTTTTCCGGCTCCGAAAACGAGAACTTTTTTTCCTTTTAAATCCATTTTTCTGTTCCTCCTTATAATGCCAGGAGAGCGATCAGGCACATAATAGCAGTTACAACAGAGAACACTGCAACGACCCGTGTCTCGGACCACCCGCAAAGCTCAAAATGATGGTGGATAGGCGCCATCTTGAAAATTCTTTTTCCGTGTGTTGCCTTGAAATAGGATACCTGGAGCATAACAGACAATACCTCCACAAGGTAGATCAGTCCGACCAGGATGATAAACAGCGGCATCTGCATGGCATAAGCCACACCAGCCACAAAGCCACCCAATGCCAGAGAACCGGTGTCTCCCATAAATACCTTGGCAGGATATACATTAAACAGAAGGAATCCCATCAGACTGCCCACAACTGCACAGGTAATCGGTTCCACACCACTGTTCATTCCAAGGGAAACCACCGTAAAGAATACTGCCACGATCAAGGTAACACTGGAAGCCAGTCCGTCAAGTCCATCCGTAAAATTGACTCCGTTTACTGTACCGATCACCGCAAAGAACAGTACCGGAACCGCAAACCATCCCAGGTTCAGATAATGTCCGCTCCAGAACGGGATCTTCATAGTCAGGGATACGTTGGAATAATTTACAAGATAAAAAGCAAATACAGCTGTCACAACGATCTGCAGTGCCATTTTCTGCCATGGCAGAAGTCCGTCAGAACGCTTCAGAACTACCTTCAGATAATCATCCAGAAATCCGATCAGTCCAAATCCCAGTGTCAGGAAAAGTACCGGGATGATCATCGGATAATCTCTGATATAAAACAGTGATGTTACAGTTGTTGCAATGAGAAAGATCACTCCACCCATAGTAGGGGTACCGTTCTTTTTCAGGTGGGACTGCACACCCAGCTCTCTCTCTGTCTGTCCCATTTTAAGTCTTCTTAGAAAAGGGATAACAATCGGTCCTAATACAAGGCTGATCGCAAATGAGATCAGCACAGGGATCACAACATGAAACTCCATCCTCACACCTCTAATTCTTTCGTTTTTTTATACTTCTTCAACAGTATAAGGCTTTTATCCTCATTAATCAACCCCATCTGCCCGGTTTTCCCCGGATGGAGTTTCCGTAACTGTCCTCTCGATCCCAAGATAGGGAAGTACATTTTCAAAAATACTGCGTACCACCGGTGCGGCAATGATCCCACCATAATACATACCCTGGGGTGCATAGATGATACAAAGAGCCAGGACCTTCGGATCCTCTGCCGGGGCAAACCCCAGGAATGAAGAAATATATCTGCCGGAGCCTCTGGGCAGTGTCTGAGAGGTAGCTGTTTTTCCCCCAATGGAAAATCCCTGGATCCCGGCATTTTTTCCGGAGCCTTCTGAAACTACAGTTTCCAGGATCGTACGTACTGTCCGGGAAGTCTCACCGGACACGATCCCGCTTTCCACCGGATATTCCAGTGTCCGCACCTTTGTTCCGTCCGCACTTTCCACGCTAATCCCAAAATGAGGTGTGATCCGGTTTCCGCCATTGATGATCCCACTGACGGTTGTTGCAAGCTGGATCGGTGTGATCTGAAACGACTGGCCAAAGGATACCGTGGCAAGCTCCACCTCTCCCATATTTTTGGGGTTATGCATGATCGTTCCTGCCTCTCCCGGAAGATCTATTCCTGTTTTTTTCAAAAGTCCGAACTGTTTAAAATATTTGTAATAACGGTCTGCTCCAAGCCGCAGGCCCACCTCAATAAATACCGGGTTACAGGAGTTCTGGGCACCTTCTACAAAACTCTGCGCACCATGTCCTGTTCTCTTTGCACAGTGGATCCGCCGGTCCTCCACCACCTTATAGCCCGGACAGAAAAAACGATCCTCTGTTGACACCACTCCTTCCTCTAGCCCTGCTGCCATAGTGATGATCTTAAAAGTCGAGCCAGGTTCATAGGTATCATTCAGACAGGGGTTTCTCCACATCCGGTTCAGAAGATCCTGCTTCTTTTCTCCCTCTGCTGCTGTTTCTTCTGTATTCAGAGTAAACGGATCGTTCAGATCAAATTCAGGCACATTGACACAGGCATAGATTTCTCCGTTCTGAGGGTTCATAAGCAGTATGGAAACTCTCTCCGCCTGTTTTTCTTCCATGACTTTACCGGCTGCCTGCTGCACATATTCCTGGATATTAACATCCAGACTGGTACGCAGAGTATTTCCTGACACCGGTTCCTTCCTCCGTTCTCCGGTTCCGTCGATCTCCACACCACGTGCATCCGTAACTGTGAGGATCTTTCCGGGCTCTCCTTTCAGGATCTCATCGTATTTCACTTCAAGACCAATGATCCCCTGATTATCACCTCCGGTAAATCCCAGTACTTTTGAAGCGAGAGATCCATAAGGATAATATCTCCGATAATCCTCATCTACCTTCACTCCCTCAAGGTCATATTCCCGGATCCTGTCTCCAATGCTTTTTTCCACGTTTGTCTGTATTCTTTCAATAGAAGAAATTTTTTCAACTTTTTTTCGGATTTCCTCTTCTTTTACAGACAATGCTCCGGACAGTACACGGATCACTTTTTCAGGATCTTTGATCTGGCTGTGTATCACCGATACTGTACAGACTGTCCGATTATCTGCCAGAATATTTCCCCTGATGTCCAGGATCTTTCCCCTAGCTGCTTTTATGTCACGTTCCCTCTCATGAAGATCCTCCGCCTTTTTTGAATAATATTCTGCCCGGACGTTCATAAGATACCAGAGTCTTCCCACAAGTCCCAGAAGAAGCATTATGCAGATCAGAAAAACCACCCATATTTTTTTCCTGTGATAAACCATGGTCCGGATCATAAAAAAATCCCTCTCAGAGGTCGTCACTGTAATATATGACGTTCCCCTGAGAGGGTATTCTTTTTATCTATTCCAGACCGGCTTCCTCGTTGGTAAGGCCTTCGCTCTGCATATCGTTATTGTCTTCGGTATCACTGTCCTCCGACTCATCTTCCGGCGGACTTGGTACATTCTCATCGGAAATGGCCTCCTTCTGCCCGTCTGCGCCGGTTCCTGTTGCAGAATCGCTGATTCCCTTAAAAAGTTCCCACAGCTCTGTAGTCGGAACTTCTCCATCCTCTGCCTCATCCGGCTGTACATTCAGATACGGAAGTGCTTCGGAAAGGATTCCCTGTGCAATGTACTGTGCGTACGTACTGCTTGCCTGATCATCTACCTTCGGCTCATCCACAACTACATAGATCACAAGCGCCGGATCATCTACCGGTGCAAATCCGATAAAGGATACCAGATACTTGCCATTGCCTCGCGGAAGCTTCTCGGCAGTACCGGTTTTACCACCGGAGCTGTAGCCCTGCACCTTGGAGGTACGGCTGGTACCATGGTCTACGCTGGCAGCCATGTAGGAGCGGATATCTGCAGATATCTTCTCGGAAATCGTCTGCTTCATCAGTGTCGGAGAGATCGTTTTTACGATTCCGCCGCTGCTGTCCTTGATCTTCGTCACAAGATGAGGCTGATAGTAGTATCCTCCATTGATCACAGAACACATTGCATTGATCTCCTGTATCATGGTCAGTGTATAGCCCTGTCCGAAAGCAGAGCATGCAAGCTCCGTTTCTCCCATGGTATCGCTGGTATGGATCACACCGCTTCCCTCATTGGGAAGATCGATACCGGTTCTTGTTCCAAAATTGAAAACGCTCTGTGTCTTAAGAAAATTATCTTTTCCCATCTTTGCTGCGATCTGCATCATACCATCGTTGCAGGAATTGGCAATGACATCGGAAAGAGCTTCTGTCCCGTGAGCATCCGGCCATACCGCACATTTGATAAAAGTAGTCGCACCTTCCGCTCCAAAAGACTGTCCGCCGTCACAGACAAAATTATCGCTCTCGGAAATCGCTCCCATTTCAAGTGCGGAGCCCATAACGATAGGCTTTACAACCGATCCAGGCTCGTAGGCAGCTGTCACGCAGAAATTACTCCACATTCCGTTCAGCGCTTCCACGGTTTCCTTATCGTTCATGGCAGCGATCTCACTCTGGGAATACACATTTGAAAGATCTCTCGGGTTATTCAGGTCATAACGGTCACCACCGTCCATTGCCAGGATCTCTCCTGTTTTCGGATCCTCGATGATCACGCCTACATTTTTGGCTCCCATCTTTTCTTCAAAGGTATTTACGTATTTTTCCACGATCTGCTGAAGTCCCAGATCCAGCGAGGTCTCAATGCTTTTGCCATCCGTCGGTTCGATGATCGTCTGTTCTACGTCAGAATTGTTGTTGATGTATCCGTACTGTCTTCCATCCACGCCGGTAAGTGTCGCATTGTAATATCCTTCCAGTCCGACATCCGCCACATCTCTGGAAAGTGTAAATCCAACGGTATCACAGGCAGTCTCATTAAACGGATAAGATCTGAGATAATCTTCTTCAAACCATACACCTGTGATCCTGGAACGTTCTTTCAGCTGCGTGGCAGTCAGTTCACTGTCGTCTCCCGGATCTTCGTATTTTTCGAAGGCTTTTTTGTCGTCCATGGAAATCTGTTTCTTTACGATCTGATACTGACTTTTTTTTGTACTGCTGTCGGTGAGAAGCTTCCGCATCTCATCTTCATCCAATCCCAGGACTTCCACAAGAGCCTTTATGGTAGGCTCCACGGAATCCTGATCCTTATTGACCTCCAGACAGTCAAGAACCACATTATAGACCTTGTTGCTGGTTGCCAGGATATTCCCGTTCCGGTCATAGATATCGCCTCTTTTTGCCGGAAGTGTCTGATTTTCATATTTCTGCTGAGCCTGACTCAGCACCTGCTTTCGATATTTGCTTCCGCTGGTGGCATTGATATAGGTAATTCTTGCCACCAAACCGACTAAAGCCAGCAACACTAAGGAAAATAGTACTGCCAGCTTTTTCTTCATACTGTAATTTATTTTTTTTACCGGCCTGCGCCTTCTTGTACTCAATCGATCACCTGCTTAAAAACTGTACTTCTGTTACTTGTGTGTGTCCACATCCTGATACTGTCTCACATAACTGTTTCCTTCCGTGGTATAGGTCTGTATCTGATCCTCCGAAGGATATTTCATTCCAAGCTCGCCGATAGCTTTTTTCTTGATCTCGCTGATATCCACTGCAGAAGTGACCTGACTGTAATATGCATCGTTATCTTCTTTCAGCTGTGCAAGCTCAGATTCCAGATTTGCAACATTTTTCATACTCGCCGTGATTTCGGATTTTACCTGAAGATAATTGATACAGGTAAAAAGTACCGCGATGGAAACTGCCGTAAGAAACAGAACGAACCCCTTGTTCATGGCCATTGCCTTTTCCCGGTTCCGCTGTGCCTGTCTGCTTACCACCTGCTTTGCCGGTGTCACAGGTACTGCGGATTTCTGTTTTCTTTTCTGAGCCAGCCGTCGCCTTTCCTGTATCTCGGGCAGATCAGTCCTCTGAGGAACTTCCTGCAGCCGTTTTACCGCATTTCCCTGAACATACATTTCTCTGCTGTTCCTGACGGTATTTCGATTTCTTCTGGCTGTAGTCCCTCTTCCTGTCTTCGCCATTTGCCTACCTTCCATCTCTCAACTACATTTTCCGTTCAAAAATACGAAGCTTCGCACTTTTGGATCTCGGATTCTCTTCCATTTCCTCTTTTCCCGGTAAGATCGGTTTCCTTGTGATCACCTTACCCTTGGATTTCTTTCCGCATACGCAGACCGGAAAATCCGGCGGGCAGGTACAGGGATTTTCATTTTTTCGGAAAATGGTCTTAACGATCCTGTCTTCCAGAGAATGGAATGTAATGATACAGATCCTTCCTCCGTCATCCAGGAGATCGATCATGCCGTCCAGGGAATCCCGAAGCACGTCAAGCTCCCGGTTGAGCTCAATACGTATTGCCTGGAAAGTCCTCTTGGCCGGATGTCCTCCTGTAGCCTGTATTTTCATGGGGATCGCACCCCGTATGATCTCTGTCAGTTCTCCGGTTGTCCGGATCGGTGCCTGCTCTCTGGCAGCCACAATGTGTTTCGCTATATTTTTGGCAAATTTATCTTCGCCGTAATCGCGGATAATCCGATACAGCTCCCGTTCCTCATAACCGTTGACTATATCACCGGCTGTACGGCTCTGTCTTCTGTCCATTCGCATGTCCAGAGGAGAATCGTACCGATAGGAAAAACCTCTCTCTTCATTATCCAGCTGATAAGATGACACTCCCAAATCCAGCAGGATCCCGTCCACCTTCTCAATGCCACGGGATCTCAGCTCATCTGCCATGTAACAATAATTGCTGCGAATGATTGTCACCTGATTAAAGGCTGACAGCCGTTCACTCGCAGCAATTATCGCATCCTGGTCTTGATCTATGCCAATAAATCTCCCCTTGGCAGAAAGTTTCTTACACACCTCTGTGGCGTGTCCCGCTCCTCCTAAAGTGCCATCCACATAGATTCCATCCGGCTTTACCCTTAAGCCGTCAATGGTCTCATTGAGTAATACAGATTTATGCTTAAATTCCATATCCGTCTCCTGTGGGATTTCTACCTGCGTTATGCTCAAATGACGATTCCTATGTTCTGCATGCTTTCCGCAATGCTGTCCATATCATCATAATTGCAGTTCTCGCTCCACTTCTCTTTGCTCCAAACCTCGATCCGGTTCAGATTACCCGTAAGCACCACATCCTTATCCAGACCAGCGAACTGGCGCAGCGTCTGCGGCACCAGGATTCTTCCCTGCTTATCCAGCTGACATGTTGTAGCTCCGGCTACAAAGAAACGTGAAAAGGTTCTTGCGTCTTTATTTGTAAGTGGTAATGCTCGGAGTTTCTCTTCAAAAGCAACCCATTCATCCATCGGATAAATAGAAAGGCAACCATCCAACCCTCTTGTCAGTACGAACTCTTCCCCTAAGAGTTCCCTGAACCTGGAAGGGATGATCAGACGCCCCTTCGCGTCGATCGTATGATTATACTCGCCCATGAACATGAAACCCACCTACTCTCGTGAAACACGATTCTCCCCTTCGTGCTTCCAGGGTGCAAATGGTGTATTCTGCCACTCATCCCCATTCGCTACCACTATTCACCACTTTCTACCACTTATGTAATCATTCTAAACTATTTACCATGAAAAAACAAGTGCATATCCAAGTTTTTTTTCATTTCATGAAATATCCACAGGTTTTTTTTCAACCTGTTTATTTTCTGTGCATTATTATGAAATGAAAAAGCTTCCGGACAATCGCCGGAAGCTTTTTTCTGACTTTATGTTCTGTTATTTTATGACATTTTAAAGGCCTTTGAACGCAAAGGAAAATTTCATCTTTCCATTGGTATCCAGAAGGTATTCCGGATGGGTGCGGGCACCCCAGCTGTCATCTCCTCCAACACCCATCTGCGCCTTTGCGGCACGGACAACGGTATAATGGATTGCCGGAAGCTCATAGGGATGCATGGCATTTTCCATTTCATGAGGAGTATATGGAAGTGCCGAGAACATCATCGGGCCGTTTTCTTTATCCATCTCAAAGAGCATTCCTCTGCCCTTTCTGTCTGTGATCTTTGCCCAGCGTACTTCCGCTTTGTTTCCGCATTCCTGCGGCACAAGATAGCGTGCCATATTGTCTGTCACGAGATTCTCATAAATGCCGAGCTTTGCGCCATGCTTCCGGTCTGCATAAGTCTCTGCCGGTCCCAGGCCGTACCACTGAACATGATCATAATCCGCATTGAATTTAAAGAGTACTCCGAACTCCGGCATATCGCCCAGCTCTTTTACAGGATCATAGGTCAGCGTTGTCTTTACTCTTCCATCTCCGGTTACCTCATAGGCAAGACGGCATTCACTGGCAGGCGTAGTTGGCAGGATGTAGGTAAAAGCAACCTCCACGCTGTTTTCGTGAACCGTTGTCTCCGGAGCATTGGCCGGACCATACATGCCTTTTCGGTAATCCTTATGACTTGCGTACATGCTGGCGATCTTCCACTGTGCATAGCGCATCTGCATCAGACTTCCGCAATCATTATCTGTAGGTGCTCTCCAGAAGTTGGGCTTCGGAATCGCTTCGATCATTTCTCTTCCTGCATATTTATACGAAACCAGACCACCATTGAGAACGGAGAACAGCACTTCGAAATTTTCCCCACGGACACCGATGTTATGAAGGCTTCTCACAAGCTCCACGCCACACGCAGGAGCTTTCGGTGATCCTTCCACCTGATAAACATACTGGCCGAAAGCAACCTCATGTCCTGCCTCTGCCCAAAGTGTTTTTTCTCTGAGAAGGAAGGCTACGGTTACCGTATATTCGCCCGGACGCTGCTGTTTTCCAAATGGAAGTCTGTAGGTCTGTTGGCTTAAAGGCTCCACCGCTGTATCCAGTGTCTCTGTGCGGAGAACATGACCGTTCTTTGCAAGAGTCACTTCACATCGGAATGTGTCCGTATTTACAAAAAGATTTTTATTGATGATCTTAACAGAATCCTCACTTACCTGCGCAGTGATATTCTGGTAGTTGAATTTTACCTCCTGCATCTTTGGTGAAGCATCTCTGTCTCCGCCGTATGCGATACCGTTTCCACTGAAATTATAATCTGTAGGACGTTCACCGAAGTCTCCGCCGTATGCCTGGAATTCTTTACCGTAACGGTCTTTTTTGTAAATAGACTGATCAATGTAATCCCAGATAAAGCCACCCTGATATTTCGGTTCTGTATCTGTAAGATCTGTATATTTATGCATTGCACCGCAGGAATTTCCCATTGCATGGGTATACTCACAGCAAATAAACGGCTTGCTGTCATCCTTTGCAAGGAACTCCCGGATCGCTTCTACGGAAGGATACATCTGGCTTTCCATGTCACTGGTGGCATTGTAGCTGCGGTCATGGAAAACCCCCTCATAATGTACCAGTCTTGTAGGATCATTCTTGTGGTAGAACTCAGACATCTCAAAGATATCTTTTCCACCAAAGGATTCATTTCCACAGGACCAGATCAGGATCGCCGGGTGGTTCTTGTCACGCTGATACATGGAATTTACACGGTCCAGCATCATGCCCAGCCATTCCGGTTTGTTGTGCGGAACGATATCCGTGTGATCTCCGGTAAATTCTGCTATATCCCAGGTTCCGTGAGATTCCAGATTGTTTTCTGCGATCATGTAAATACCATATTCATCACAGAGACGGTAGATCGGAGATGCATCCGGATAATGACAGGTACGGATCGCATTGATGTTGTTCTGTTTCATGGTCACGATGTCTTTGAGCAGTTCCTCCCGGGACACATGTCTTCCTGTGACAGAGCTGAACTCATGGCGGTTCACACCCTTGAATACGATACGTTTTCCGTTAAGGGTCATGATACCATCCTTCATTTCAAAACGGCGGAAACCGACTTTCTCCGGGATAATCTCCTGGAGCTTTCCGCTTTCATCACTGATCTCCAGCTCCAGATCATAGAGATTCGGCTCTTCTGCACTCCAGAGAAGGGGATCCTGAATCTCCCAGGTACAGGTATCCTCTCCGTTCAGAGATCTTTCCTCCTGCAAAAGGATCTCTCCCTTTCTGGAAAGTGTAAGCTTCATTTTTCCTTTTCCCCAGGTACTGGTCACGATCTCAAGCTCGGCTTTTTTGAGAGTTTCATCCGGAATGGCACGGATCCTGAGATCATATACATGGACATCCGGTACCGTAAACAGATAAACATCTCTGTAAATTCCGGAAAAACGGTAAAAATCCTGATCCTCGCACCAGCTGCTGGCTGTCCATTTAAACACCTGTGCCGCCAGCTTGTTCTCGCCGTCCTTCAGATATTCCGTAAGCTCGAATTCTGACGGAGTAAAAGAATCTTCACTGTATCCCACAAATTTTCCATTGAGCCACAGAGCCAGTCCGCTCTCTGCTCCCTGGAATGAAACAAATACTCTTTTTCCTTTCATGCTCTCCGGCACATGGAAATATTTCACATAACTTGCCACCGGGTTAAAACGTTCCGGGATCTGTCCCGGATGAAGTTCTTCATGGCCTTCCCACGGATACTGGACATTGGCATACTGCGGTGCATCATATCCTTCCATCTGGATATGTGCCGGCACATAAATATCCTCCCAGTCCTTGCAGGAATATGCTTCTTCCTCAAAGCCGGTAATGGCAGATGCATAATTCCGTGCATAATGGAACTTCCAGAGACCATTCAGGCTGTGACGGAAAGAAGTTTTCCCATCTTCTCTCTCTTCTTCACAGCGATAATATGTATGATCTGAGTGGGCGTCCATTCTTCCGTCGCTGAAATACCGGGGATCTTTTAACAGAGAATGATCAAATTTTTTCATTTTTTCCTCCTGCCCGGCAGATTCTGTTTTTTCTGCCGGATCCTTCGTTTTTTATGCTATGATCATTATAGTATAATCCACCGGATTATGGTATAATATGTTTCGCCAAAATATATAACATTTAGAAACAGGTGAATATCATGTCGATCTATTTCAGAAACACTCCGGTCAGTGCTCCCTTCATGTTTGAATCTCTTGGGAACCACTGGAATCAGGTTAATATCTTCCGTCCGGACGGATATCCGTATTATCATTACCTCCAGACTGAAAAGGGTACCGGACGCATTGAAGTCCGTGGAAAATTTTATACTCTCGGAGCCAACGAGGGCATCCTCATCGCCCCCGGTGTCCCTCATTCCTATCACAGGGAGTCTACTTCCTGGACCACGATGTTTGCCACCTTCACAGGAACACTGGCAGGCAGCATTCCTTCCATGACAGACAACCAGGAAGTGATCCTTATCGAAAAGGAACAGGGAGCCAGTATCCGAAAAATGATTTCTTCTACCTTGCGTAAATATCATCAGCCCACACCGGATATGAAATCTCTTTCTTCCGACTGCTATAATTTTCTTATGAATTTTACAGACTGTGCAGCTTCTCCGAAGATACAGGATAATCCTCTCTACCAGAGATATGTGATCCCGGTAATAAAAGAAATCGAAACCGGTTATCAGCAGGATATCACTGCAGCGCAGCTGAGCCGGAGCGTTTTTGTCTCTCCGCAGTATCTTTCCCGTCTGTTCCGCCGTTTTATGGGCTGCTCGGTTTACGAGTACGTTACCATGTACCGCATCAGCCGCGCACGTGAGCTTCTGCTTTCCAGACCGGATATGAAGATCCAGGATGTTGCCGGCGCTTCGGGATTTTCCGATGCCAGCCACTTTATCGCCATGTTCCGTAAAGTCACAGGCACAACTCCTCTGGATTTCCGAAAGATGTACTAATATATTCCTACTGCACAGCACAAAAACTGCCCTGCCGGAAACGTCGTAGAAGACGTTTTCCTGCAGGGCAGTTTTCTGCTGCTCTTATCAGCCAAATGCCGGTATCCTATCCTATATTCTGATCCATCAGACAAAAGCACCTGTATCCTATATCTGTTTGATCTCAGTTTCCGTAATATAATTCCAGAATACGATCAACTCTTTGGCTGGCCTCCAGATTCTTCAGAAGATCGCTCCTGCTCCTGATCTGGCTGTCCAGCTTCTTCCGTTCCTCCTGCAGCTGCTGCAAAAGTGACGCTTTCCGAAGAGCTTCCTCTTTCTTCTGTATCTCGTTCTGATCCATTTTTTTCTCCCTGTACAGTCTCTGTTTCCAGATTCTCTGCTACATTTTCCCGTTGCTGTTCCGCTTCTTTCTCTGCCTGCTGATCTTTCTCGATCCTTCTCATCCGTACTTTTGCCCGCTTTCTGGACATCACGCGTTTCACTGCAACTACCACGGTGCAAAGAACAAAAAGTATTACCGAGATCACCAGTGAAACATCCACGCCGGTTCCCGGAAACAGTATTTTATCTGTGCGGAACCACTGGAGCACTGCTCTTCCAAGACCATAGCCTGCCAGATATCTCAGAAAGATCTCTCCCTGAAATACTTTTTTGCGAAGCAGCATCATAAGCATCAAAAGCACAAGCAGACACCAGAGACTTTCATAGAAAAACAAGGGCTGTACCAAAATCCAGGTACCACCGTCCACGGTTTGAAGCTTTTCACGCATAGCCGTGGTGACCTCTCCTGCCCGTACCGCAGTCAGCGGCAGCTGCATGGAAAAAATGTTGTCTGCATATTCCCCGAAAGATTCTCTGTTAAAAAAGCTTCCCCACTTTCCTATTATCTGCCCGATCAGAAGTCCCATGCAGGCAAGATCTGCCATCTGCCAGAAGGATTTCTTTCGGATCCTGCAGTAGACCGCACCACCCAGCACACCGCCCAGAAGTCCGCCATAAAACATAAGTCCTCCGGACCGTATATTCAGAAGCTGTCCCGGATCATTTTTATAAAGGCTCCAGGAAAAAGCCGCATAAAGCAGCCTTGCCCCTGCCACACCGGAAAGCAGCGTTATAATGGCAAGATCCAGATATGCATCCGGATCTTCATGATTTCTTCTGGCTTCCAGTACCACAAAAAAGATTCCCAGAAGCATTCCTATCGCGATCAGGACGCCATAGATCGTGATCTCAAAGCCAAAGATCTCAAAGGATCTCGGCACATGATCCAAAACCAGATTTAATCCGGGAAACCGAATTGACATATCCATAAAATCACCTGTTATAATTTTTCAGCTTACAGCCGGTATTTCACAGACGTTGGTGATCACACGTTAAATCTGAATAAGATCACATCTCCGTCCTGTACAACGTACTCTTTTCCTTCCATACGTACAAGGCCCTTCTCTCTGGCACCTGCATAGGAACCGCAATCCAGAAGATCCTGATAATTCACAACCTCTGCTTTGATAAATCCACGTTCAAAGTCTGTGTGGATCTTACCTGCTGCCTGCGGTGCCTTGGTTCCGATCTTGATAGTCCATGCTCTTGTCTCATCCTCTCCTGCTGTCAGGAAGCTCATAAGGCCAAGAAGGTGATAGCTTGCGCGCACCAGCTTCTCCAGGCCGGACTCTGTCAGTCCCAGATCCTCAAGGAACATCTTTCTCTCATCCTCATCCAGCTCGGAGATCTCCTCCTCGATCTGCGCACAGATCACAAATACCTCGCTGTTCTGTTTGGCAGCGTATTCACGTACTGCCTGTACATACTGATTGTTCGCCCCATCATCTGCGATATCATCCTCTGCAACGTTAGCCGCATAGATCACCGGTTTTGCAGTAAGAAGATTATAGGTTGCAAGCCATGCATCCTCATCTTCGTTCTCTGTTTCCAGAGTAATGGCAAGCTGTCCTTCTTCCAGATGCGCCTTTACTTTTTCAAGGAATGTAAGCTCTTTGGCAGCTTCCTTATCCATACGTGCAGTCTTGGTAACCTTGGCAATTCTTCTCTCGAGGATCTCAAGATCAGAGAAAACAAGCTCCAGATTAATAGTCTCGATATCGCGGAGCGGATCAATGCTTCCATCTACATGAACAACATTGGAATCCTCAAAGCAGCGTACCACGTGAACGATAGCATCTACCTCACGGATATTTGCAAGGAACTGGTTTCCAAGTCCCTCTCCCTTAGATGCGCCTTTTACAAGACCTGCAATATCGACGAATTCGATCACTGCCGGTGTTACTTTTTTTGATTTATAAAAATCTCCGAGAAGATTCAGTCTCTCATCCGGAACGGTTACAACCCCCACATTGGGGTCGATAGTACAGAACGGATAGTTTGCGGATTCTGCTCCGGCTTTTGTCAGTGAATTGAATAATGTACTTTTTCCTACGTTAGGAAGTCCTACGATACCTAATTTCATCTCTCTATATACATCCTTTCGATATATTTATTTACAGTATTTTTCAGATACTCTTTAAACAGGCCTTTCCGTTTTTCAGGCCATTCCTGTCCCATATTACCATACACAGCCTGAAATCGCAACTGTGAGGCATTTGTTGTTACTGTCAGTCCCTGGACATGATCATCAGAAGCTGCCCGCTTTCATACAGGATCTCTGCGGTTTCTTCCGAAATCTCATTGCTGACGGTCAGGCCACTGTCTTCTACTGTCAGATGATATCCGTTCAGCGGATACTTAAATCCCCTCAGAGTGAGGCCTGTCACATCACCTCCCACAGTAAAGAATGAAACATATTTTCCAAACTGCTCCTCTCTGTGCAGTATAGTTCCGCTTTCTGCAAGTGTGATATAATTCCACTGATCTGCGATCGCAATACGAACGCCCTGTTCCTTACCCATGGAAAGCAGTCCCAGATTCGCCAGCACATGATCCAGCCTTGTGCCGGTAGCTCCCAGGATCAGGATATCCTTTGCACCCTTGCGGATCATCTGGTTTACCGCAGACTGTGTATCCGAATCATCCTTCTCTGGCTTCAGCCTGATGATCTCCGGTCCCTTCAGGCTTTCCATATATTTTTGGCCTTCTTCGGAAAGACTGTCAAAATCCCCAATTGCAAGATCCGGAATAAATTCCCGGTTTTTCATAAACCATTCCATCCCCTTATCTGCAGCAACAAGCGTGATTTTCTCTCCTCGGCTTTCTTCTATTCTTTTTTTTAAAAAATCGAGGGCAAAACCATTCTGGATATTGCCCCCGCTGATTATTATTGTATCGATCATTTTCAGTCCAGCTCTTTTTTGATATTGTGGATTTTTTCTGTAATGTGTCTTACATTGGCTGCCACATCGCCCTTAAATACCCAGGAACCTGCGACCATGAGGTTTGCACCGGCACGCATAACAGTCTCCAGTGTATCATCATTGATACCACCATCTACCTGGATATCAACATCCAGCTCTTCTTCATCAATAAGCTCACGAAGCTCCTGGATCTTCTCCGTGCATTCGTCCATGTATTTCTGTCCGCCAAATCCTGGCTGAACAGTCATTATCAGCACCATATCTACATCTTCAAGAAGATGGCTGATGTCATTTACCGGTGTGGATGGCTTGATCGAAACTGCCGCCTTTACCCCTGCTGCCCTGATCTGCTCCAGTGTACGCTCCAGATCCTCACATGCCTCCGCATGTACAGTAATGGAATCTGCTCCGCATTCTACAAAATCGCGGATATATCTTTCCGGTTCTGTTACCATCAAATGTACGTCGAAAAACATGTTGGATTCTTTCCGGATCGATTTGATCACCGGCATTCCAAAAGAAATGCTGGGAACAAAATCTCCATCCATAACATCAATATGCAGATATTCAACGCCTTCCTTTTCCAGAATTTTGATCTGTTCTCCCAGTCTGTTAAAATCTGCTGATAAGATCGACGGGCACAATCGGTATTCCATGACTCAGTATCTCCTTTTCTCTTTTAATTCCTGGTGCAGCTCCAGATAATCTTCATATCGGAGTCTGCTGATCTCATTGTTCTCAAGGGCTTCCTTAACAGCGCAGCCCGGTTCATGTATGTGACGGCACCCCTGAAAGCGGCACCGTCCTTCATATCTTCGGAACTCCGGAAAGTAATCCTTCAGTTCCTGCTCCTCCATATTTTCAATATATAAGGAGGAAAATCCCGGTGTATCCACAAGGAATGTATCCTGAGCCACCGGTATGATCTGTGCATGGCGCGTGGTATGTTTTCCCCGTTTCAGCTTACGGCTGATCTCACCCGTTTCCATCTCCACTTCTTCCTGAAGGGAATTTGTAAGAGAAGATTTTCCCACGCCGGATGGGCCGGCAACCACAGTTGTCCTGCCCTGAAGCACTTCTTCGATCTCGTCGAGTCCTTCTCCCTTCAGGGCACTTGACAGGATCACCTGATATCCGCAGCTCTGGTATGTTTCATAGAGAAATTCCAGCTCTTCCGTTGTTGCCAGATCTTTTTTGTTAAAACAGATGACTGCCGGAACACCTTCCCTCTCCATCATAATGAGGAAACGATCCAGAAGCATGAAGTTCGGCTTCGGATTATCCATGGCAAAGATCACCAGTGCCTGATCTACATTGGCCACAGCCGGACGGATCAGAGAATTCTTACGCTTGTGGATCTCCGTCACACTTCCCTCCAGTTCCTTTTCATCCAGAACTGTAATGTCCACATTGTCACCTACCAGAGGCTTGAATTTATCCTTACGGAAAATTCCCTTGGCTCTGCATTCATATGTATTACCGTCTTCTGCATATACGTAGTAAAATCCGGCAATACCTTTGATTATCTTTCCCTGCATGATCACTCAGCTTTCTTGAATGTAACCGTGTAGGTTCCAAGCTGCTGATAATCTCCGTCCATCTCTTCATAGAGATAGATAGTTCCTGAGGTAACGCCCTCAGCACCTGAGATATCAAGCTGATACGGGAAGCTGATATTCTGTCCATCAATGATGGTGGATGCCTTAGGCTCACCGTTTACGTCCTGGATCAGTTCCAGACGGATCGCGCCTCCATTGTAGCCGGACGGGGTATCCAGTGTCTGTGTACATTTCCAGCCTGTGTTTGCATTGACATCTGCTGTAGATGTAGTTGTGGATACTGTGCTGTCCGCAGATGCTGTGCTGTCTGTGGATGCTGTACTGTCTGTAGATGCTGTACTATCTGTAGATGCTGTGCTGTCTGTGGATGGAGCCTGGTCGCCGGAGCTGATGGTAATGCTGATCGGCTGATCCGGGTCTGCTGCCGCATAGGCTTCCGGATCCTGTGCGATAACTGTACCTGCAGCTTCTGTACTCTGCTGTTCTGTTATCTGGATATCAATAAATTTACCTAAAGTAGTAAGCGCATCATCCTTGGTCATTCCTACAACACTCGGAACCTCAGCATTATCGCCATAATCAACCCCTCGGCTGACTGTCAGTGTCACAGAAGAGCCTGCCTGCACAGAAGTACCTGCTGCCGGCTCGACATTGTAAACATATCCCGGATCTACCAATGCATATCCGTTGTCATCTGTGTCACTGTATTCTTTCTGAACATTTACCTGAAGTCCAAGATCTTCCAGAGTCTGCTGTGCATCGATTCCTGTGCGTCCATCCAGATCCGGGATCGTAACCTGTGCTGTTCCGGTGCTTACCCAGTATTTCACAGTTGTATTGGCTTCAACCTGTGTTCCCGCAGCTGTCTCCTGACGGGAGATCCTGCCTTTTTCCTGATCGGATGCCTCCTCACCGGCCATCTGGACACCCAGATGTGCATCGTTTGCAAGTGTTTTAGCCTCTTCCTCTGTCTTGCCTACAAGATCAGGAACAGTTGCCAGACCGTCAGCTGCTGATTCCTGCTTCGCTTCTGCCTTGCTGCTGTCTGCAGCTCCGCTGCTGCCGGTTCCAAACAGTCCTGCGGCACGTCCAAGCACTACCACAAGAACGATCAGAAGGACTGCACCTCCGATCAGTGCCGCAATCGTCAGGCCTCTTCCGGAACCATGATGCTTCTTTTTCTTTCCGGATCTATGCTCGGATCTCGGTCTGTATTCTTCCTCTGCATCATCGTAATCGTTATCGTCGTATTTTTCTTCCTCAAGTGCGGTGATCTCCGGTTTTGTGATCTGCTTCGGTGTATGTTTGATCTCACCAAGCTCTTCTTCTGAGATCACAACCGTCTTGGCATCGTTGTCAACTGTAGTAAGCCTTACAAAATCACCCTGGGGATCGATCAGAGAATGCTTCAGGTCTGCGATCACATCCTCCATACGGCTGTAACGACGATCTACACTTTTCTGTGTACATTTCAGAATGATCTGCTCCAGACTGTGGGGAAGCTCCGGTGTATAAATACTTGGAGGAACAATCTCTTCCTGAAGATGTTTGATAGCAATAGCTACTGTGGTATCTCCGTCAAAAGGAACCTTCCCTGTAACCATTTCATACATTGTGATACCCAGTGAATAAATATCACTCTTCTCATCACTGTATCCGCCTCTGACCTGTTCCGGTGAACTGTAATGAACAGATCCCATTACATTTGAGCTTATGGTATTGGAAGAAGCGGCTCTTGCAATACCAAAATCTGTTACTTTTACCTTTCCATCCATGGAAATGATAATATTCTGCGGTTTTACATCACGATGTACAATCCCATGGCTGTGTGCAGCTTCCAGTCCCATGGAGACCTGGATTGCAATACTGGTTGCTTCTTTTACAGAAAGCTTTCCCTTTTTGGAAATGTACTCCTTGAGAGTAATTCCCTCAATAAGCTCCATAACAATGTAATAAACTCCGTTATCGTCACCAACATCAAATACATTCACTATATTCGGATGTGTCAGGACTGCTGCAGCCTGAGCCTCACTTTTAAACTTGCGGATAAACGTCGTATCCTCTCTGAATTCCGGCTTAAGAACTTTTACAGCAACAAACCGATTCAGCTTATGGTCTTTTGCCTTGTATACGTCCGCCATTCCGCCGGTACCAATTTTTCCTAATATCTCATAGCGTTCTGCTATGATCATTCCCGTTTTTAACATGCTTTCACCTCGTCTGTGAATGGTTCTACCAATACAATTGCAATATTATCCTTGCCGCCATTGCGGTTTGCTTCTCTTATAAGTATCCTGCCTTTTTCATCCAGATCTGTAGATGTGTCAGAAATGATTTCCCTCAGCTGGCTGTCCTCAACCATATTGCTGAGCCCGTCCGAACACATCAAAACTACATCTCCGGGTTCCAGTTTCAGATCAAAGAAATCAATATCCACTGTTTTCTCTGCTCCAAGTGCTCTTGTAATGATATTTTTCTTCGGATGCTTCCTTGCCTGTTCAGGGTCAAGTTCTCCCATTCTTACCATCTCCTGCACCAGTGAGTGATCCCTTGTTATCTGCTGAATCTTCTCTCCGATCACATAAAGTCTGCTGTCACCTACATTTGCCACATAAGCGTAATGTCCTACGATAGTAGCTGCCACTATCGTTGTTCCCATTCCTCTGAGTTTCTCATCCTGCTGTGCCTGGGTAAGAATCTCGGTATTTACACATTCAATGGCATGACGGATTACCTTTACCGGATTAAAATCCGCATCCTGCCGGATTTCCTCCACCATGGATGTAACCGCATGAGAGGATGCATAATCACCTGCATTATGACCACCCATACCATCTGCAACAACAAACAGATTCGGAAGATTTCCAACCGGGTCAGCAGTTGCGAACACATAATCCTGGTTCATCTTCCGCTTTTGCCCGACATCAGTAGCTGAATATATCCTCATGTCACTTCTCGCTTTCTGTTTTTTCCATATAACTTTTTCTTAACTGTCCACAGGCACCATCAATATCACTGCCCATTTCTCTTCTAATAGTAACATTTATTCCACATTTTTCAAGTTTTATTTTGAAATTCTCCACAGCCTGTCTTGTTGAACGCACAAAGGAACGTTCCTTAATAGGGTTTACCGGGATCAGATTTACATGGCAGTTCATATCTCTGATTCTGCCGGAAAGTTCCCTTGCATCCTCATCGCTGTCATTAACTCCGGCTACCAGACTGTATTCAAATGTGATCCTGCGCCCGGTTTCTTTAAAATAATAACGGCAGGGTTCCAGAACCTCATCCATGCTGTATTTGTTTGCGATCGGCATCAGTTCCCGTCGCTTCACATCATTAGGTGCGTGAAGAGAAAGTGCAAGTGTCATCTGAAGCTTTTCTTTTGCAAGGTCATAAATCTTCGGAACCAGCCCACAGGTAGATACAGTCAGGTTTCTCTGACTGATATGAAGTCCTCCTTCTTCTGTCAGGATATGTATAAACCTGAGAAGATTTTCATAATTATCAAGAGGTTCCCCCGTTCCCATGACCACAACATTGGAAACTCTTTCTCCTGTCAGAGCCTGTATCCTGTATATCTGATCCAGCATTTCTGACGGGAGAAGACATCTGGTCAGTCCTCCTATGGTAGATGCACAGAATCTGCATCCCATGCGGCATCCCACCTGAGAAGAAATACAGACAGAATTTCCATGTTTATACCGCATGAGAACACTCTCTATCACATTTCCATCACTGAGACGGAACAGATACTTCTGTGTACCATCAATCCGGGATGTCTGTACATCTACCATCTTCAGTGCTGTGACAGGATATTCTTTCAGTTTTTCCCTCAGGCTTTTGGAAAGATTGGTCATCTCATCATAAGAAGTAACAAGGTGTTCATGCAGCCAGCTGTAAATCTGCTTCGCACGAAAAGGCTTATCTCCCAGAGTGGTCATCAGTTTCTTTAATTCGTCGATCGTCATTGACTTAATGTCTGTCATTACTTATTTTCTCCTGAATTTTGCAATAAAGAAGCCATCTGTTTTGTGTACTCCCGGCAGAAGCTGAAGATAACCCAGAGCTGTTGTCTCAGAATGCAGTTCTTCCGGAAGATACGGATCAATACTCTCCAGTTTGAACGGATGATTATTCATAAACCACAACATGTTCTCTTCATTCTCTTCCTTTGCGATAGTACAGGTACTAAATACCAGCACTCCGCCCGGTTTCACATATTCTGCCGCATTGTCAAGGATTGTTCTCTGAAGGATTACAATCTCTTCCTGCTTCTGTGCAGTCACCCTGTATTTGATCTCCGGCTTCTTTCCAATTACTCCATATCCGGAACATGGGACATCTGCCAGAACGACATCTGCCTTGAGTTCTGAATCTACATCAAATACCGTAGCATCCATCACATGAGCCTGCACATTAATGCAGTCTGTTCTGTGAATATTCTCTTCGATCATATCCACTTTGTACTGGCTGATATCGCGTGCATCTACTGTTCCGTAATCTCCCATTTTATCTGCAATATGGAGACTCTTTCCACCAGGTGCTGCGCACATATCTATCACATAATCCCCTTTTTGCGGATCTGCAATTTCTGCCACCAGCATGGAGCTTACATCCTGCACCTGGATTTTCCCCTGTATAAATGCATCCAGTGCAAGAATATGGTTATAATTTGAAATTTCATATGCATAGGGAAGATAAGGTGCAGGTTTCACTTCCACTCCCTGATCGACCAGGCTCTCATAAATCTCTTTCTGTGGATATTTATGAGTTCTGCAGCGTACTGTGATCGGTTTCTCAGTGAGAAAATCTGTAAGGATCTTTTCTGTTTTTTCTTCCCCGTAATCCTCAAGCCAACGGTTTACCAGTGTTTCCGGCATAGAATATCTGACAGACAGATATCTGACCGGATTTTCTTCCCTTGAAGGAAGTTTCAGATTTTTCCACTCTCTGGCAATCGTACGAAGAACACCGTTTACAAAAGGTTTCAGGCTGTAAAAGCCTTTTCTCTGTGCCAGCTTCACCGCTTCATTACACACTGCGCTGTCCGGCACACTGTCCATAAACCTGATCTGATAAACTGCACTTCTCAGGATTTCCCTGATCACAGGCTTCATTTTATCTACAGATACTTTTGAATATGAATCAATAATATAATCTATTAAAATACGATATTCCAGTGTTCCTTCACAGACTCTGGTAATAAAAGCTCTCTCCTGTCTTGGAAGGAACTGATATTTGGAAAGAGCATTGCGGATTGCAATATGGCTGTGTTTTCCCTCTTCCTCAATTTCCAGTAATATCTGTAATATCAGTTCTCTTGTATTTATTCCATTAGTCACGGTCTCTTCCTCCGGCAAGTATGATCAGTCTTAAAAGCTGCAGAATTGATGAAGCAAGTGCTGCAACATAGGTGAGTGCCGCTGCTGTAAGGACTTTTCTTGCACCTTTTACCTCATCAGCTCCAAGCATTCCTGAACTTCCAAGCATTTTCAATGCTCTTGAAGATGCATTAAATTCTACCGGAAGAGTTACAAGCTGAAAAAGAACCGCAAATGTAAACAAAATGATTCCAACAGTCAGCAGTGGACGGATTGAGAAAATCAGTCCTGCCAGAAACAATGGCCAGGAAAGTGTGGAACCGATGTTTGCAACAGGCACAATCGCAGAGCGAAGATTCAATGGCACATAGTTAGTCGCATGCTGAATAGCATGTCCACATTCATGCGCAGCCACCCCGATCGCAGCCACAGATGTTTTATCATATACATCCTGGGAAAGTGCCAGTTTCTTACTTCCCGGATCATAGTGGTCTGTCAGGCTGCCGGATATGGGTACTACTGTGACATCCGTAATTCCCGACATACGAAGAATCCGTCTGGCAGCATCGGCACCTGTAAGCCCCGATGCACTGCGCACTCTGCTGTAAACAGAAAACGTACTCTTTACCTTTGCAGATGCCAGTAAAGACAGCACCATTCCGATAATGAGCAGTAAATACGTAGGATCAAAATAATAATATCCGTACATCTAATCACTCCTTATGATCTGTAAAAACAATTCCATTTTCAATGTGATATCCCCGGAGAAAGGCTTCTGTTTCCATACGCTTCTTACCTTCCAGCTGTACCTCTGTAAGAATCAGCACTCCTTCTCCACATGCTGTATGGATCCCCTCTTTATCTGCCAGGAAGATTGTTCCCGGAACAGCATCTGTTTTCTCAGTGCTGACTTTACATTTCCACACTTTCAGAGTTTTTCCATTAAGAAATGTATAAGCACTTGGCCATGGATTCAGGCCGCGTACAAGGCGTTCCAGTTCTTCTGCAGATTTTCTGAAATCCATCAGTCCCATCTGTTTGGTGATCATAGCCGCATAAGGTGTAGGACTCTCCTCCGGCTGTTTTTCAAACTCCGCGGTTCCCTGCTCAATAGACGGAAGCGTCTTGATCAGCAGATCCGCACCGGCCTGCGCAAGTTTTCCAAACAGGCTTCCACCTGTTTCTGTCGGAGAGATCGGAATCACTATCTTAGAGATCATATCACCGGTATCAAGACCTTCTCCCATCTGCTGGATCGTTACACCTGATACTTTTTCCCCGTCGATCACAGCCTGCTGGATAGGCGCTGCTCCTCTGTATTTCGGAAGAAGAGACGCATGAATATTGATACATCCAAATTTCGGAAGCTCCAGGATTTCTTTTGGAATAATCTGTCCATATGCAGCAACAACTATGATCTCAGGATTGATTTCTTTCAGAATCTCCAGAAATTCAGGGTTATTTCTCACTTTCTCCGGCTGATATACCGGAATATCGTGCATAACGGCTTCTTCTTTTACAGGTGTTGGCAATAATGTCTTACCTCTCCCTTTTGGTTTGTCAGGCTGAGTCACCACTGCTGCCACCGCATATCCGGCTTCTGTCAGTGCATGTAATGACGGCACTGCGAAATCCGGTGTTCCCATAAATACTATCTTCATTTGATTATCACTCCTCATCCTCATCATAGGAAACCTGATGAAGTTCTCCTTCTACCAGTTCTGTATACATATGTCCGTCCAGATGATCGATCTCATGGCAGAAAGCACGCGCAAGAAGACCTTCCCCTTCATATTCTACTTCATTCATATCCTCATCCAGAGCTTTTACCTTTACATAGTTCGGACGTGTTACCTGACCAGCCATTCCAGGTACACTTAAGCATCCTTCATCACCAGTCTGTTCGCCTGATGTTTCAAGGATTTCAGGATTGATCAGCACGATAGGACCTTCTCCTATATCAATCACAACGATACGCTTCAGCATACCTACCTGTGGTGCAGCGAGGCCAACTCCCATTGCATCATACATGGTTTCAAGCATATCCCCGATCAGATCATGAATACGTGGTGTCATTTTTTCTACCGGTCTGCTGACCTTTGCAAGTACTTCGTCGCCCTGTAATCTGATTTTTCTAAGTGCCATTTCTTTATTCTCCTCTTCTTTGATTATGATGTTAGAATCAAAAGATATTTTGCCCCTAACCTGATATCTTGATTATTGTTATATCACGATTTCAGAAATTACTGCCTTCCGGATTTCCCTTCTGCAGCAGATTACTTCAGTGATGAGATTTTGAAAAAATCTGCCATAATTAACTGAAATCAAATTGTATGTATATTTTCCGGAAACCGGAATTTATCTCTATGTATTTCTCCAACTGGTCTTTGATATGTACCAGCGTTTTATGATCTTTATGTTTTAAATAGATAACCTGTCTGTAAATATCCTTAACTTTTCCAACTGACGCATATGCCGGGCCAATGATATGCAGGTCATTTTCTCTGTATATCCTTTCTATATAAAGTTTCAGATAATACATTGCCTGAACCAGTTTCTCATCTTCCGGACCTGAACCCAGAACTGCCAGCATATGTGCCGCAGGCGGATAATCCAGAAGCATACGGTAACTCATCTCTTCCTCATAGAATGCCTGATAATCCTGCACTGCCGCCGCCTGAATACTGTAATGATCCGGATGATAGGTCTGGATCACTGCCTCTCCCGGTTTTTCCCCCCGTCCTCCCCGGCCGACTGCCTGACAGAGAAGCTGAAAGGTACGTTCCGCACATCGATAATCCTCTGCATTCAGCGAAAGATCCGCTGCTACTATTCCCATGAGTGTGACATCCGGAAAATCATGCCCCTTAACGATCATCTGTGTTCCGATCAGTATATCTGCCTCATGAGCTGCAAAAGCTGCAAGGATCTTTTCATAGCTGCCCTTGGTTCTTGTTGTATCAAAATCCATTCTGAGAGTCCTGACTTCTGGAAAATCTTCCCGCACTACCTTCTCGATTTGCTGTGTTCCTGCCTTAAATCCGCCAATATAAGGCGATCCGCACACCGGGCATATCCTGGGTTTTCCTGTCTCATATCCACAGTAATGACATAAAAGCCTTTCATTATTATGCTCCGAAAGAGAAACATCACAATGCGGACACTTCATCACATGTCCACAGGACCGGCAGGATACAAAACCTGCGTATCCTCTTCTGTTCAGAAAAAGCATTACCTGTTCTTTTTTCTCAAACCGGCCTTTCATCTTTTGCCGGAGTTCTCTGCTCAGTACAGACCTGTTCCCTGCTTTTAATTCCTCACGCAGGTCTACGATAGAAACCCGGGGCAGAGGTCTGCTTCCATATCTTGTTGTCAGCCTGACCAGACTATATTCCCCATTCATTGCCTTACTGTAGGCTTCCACTGATGGAGTAGCTGAACCCATTACCACATTTGCATGTTCTAAAACAGCTCTCCGGATTGCAGTTTCCCTTGCATGATAACGGGGTGTGCTTTCACTTTTATAGCTTGGTTCATGTTCTTCATCAATAATGATCAGTCCCAGACTGGCAAATGGCGTAAACAGCGCAGATCTGGGACCGATCATCACCTGGACTTCTCCCTTTTTCGCACGTTTAAACTGATCATAGCGTTCTCCCTGAGACTGTCTGGAATTGATAACTGATACTTTATCCCCAAATCTGGCATAAAATCTGCGTACCGTCTGATATGTCAGAGCAATCTCCGGGATCAGCACGATTGCTTCTTTTCCCTGAGAAAGCGTCTGCTCGATCAGCTTTATATACACCTGGGTTTTCCCGCTCCCTGTCACTCCCTCGATCAGTACAGGCTTCGGCGATGGTTTTTTCCACTCTCTCTGTATCTGCTTTACTGCCGCTTCCTGTTCATCTGTAAGCGGCATTCGCCTTTCTCCGGAAATATCACCTGTATTCAGTGAAGTTCTCATTATCTCATCATATTCTATGCGGATAATCCCCTGCTCCTGAAATTTCTTTACAACAGCAGAAGTTGTCCCCAGTTCTTTCGCCGCATGTGTATAATCCAGTCTTTTTTTCTCCAGAAGTTCCCTCAGAAGTCTTGTTCTGGCTTTAAACCTTGTTTGTTCAAGTTCTTTCAGCAACTGCGTTCCCGCCTCTTCGGAAATATCCAGGCATATATATTTTTTCTCTTTTGCCTTGATTTTCTCCTGGATAGGAAGTACTGTCCTGAGAGCCTGGATCATGGTGGAACCATAATTTTCTCTCATCCAGGCTGCCAGGGCGATCAGTCTGGATTCCGTAGTCTCTTCTCCACTGCAGATTTCACTGATTTCTTTAATCTTTTCGGGAGCAATTTTCGGTTTATCTGACAATCCGATCACATATCCTTTACGCACCCGGCCGGCATTTCCAAAAGGGATGGCTGCCACCATCCCTGCCTTT
>ERZ779892.1060-NODE-1060-length-26888-cov-18.329035_pt1 | contig 26888 bp, 24 predicted proteins | sample MGYA00511552_ERZ779892 | MGnify/ENA primary metagenome ERZ779892 (study PRJEB29588, sample SAMEA2154561) | human gut metagenome | biome: human gut; feature: human-associated habitat; material: faeces | place: Denmark | collected 2008/2010 ... | reverse complement strand
CTTGCTGCCGGCGAGGTCGTAAAAAGCCCCATGCCCGGCAACATTCTCAAGATCAATGTTTCGCAGGGTCAGAAGGTCAACGAGGGCGACGTGCTTATCGTCCTTGAGGCCATGAAAATGGAAAACGAGATCGTCGCAACCAAGTCCGGCACCGTCGCTCAGATCGTCACGGCCAAGGGCGCAGTAGTCGAGACCGGTGCTCCTCTTGTTGTCATAGCATAAGGAGGTAACGGATGGACATTCTGGGTACTCTCCAAAAGCTTTCGATGGAATCCGGCTTCGCCGCGTTTTTCGTCACCGACGGCGGCTGGAAAAACCTCATCATGATAATCATTGCCTTTGTGCTCCTGTACCTTGGCATAGTCAAAAAATTTGAGCCCCTGCTGCTGTGCGGTATAGCCTTCGGCTGCCTGCTGACAAACCTGAGCTACTTCATCGGCATGGGTGAGAACGCGCTGTATCACCCCGAGCTGTGGGAGGCATTCCTCGATGAGGCAAGCCCCTATTATCACAGCTACGGCCATGTAATGGCGAACGCAGGCCTGCTCGACTTCTTCTACATCGGCGTAAAGGCCGGCATTTATCCCTCGCTTATCTTCCTCGGCGTCGGTGCAATGACCGACTTCGGACCGCTGCTGGCTAACCCCAAGAGCCTGCTTCTCGGCGCTTCGGCTCAGCTCGGCGTTTTCGTAGCATTCTTCGGCGCTATCGCTCTGGGCTTCACAGGCCCCGAGGGCGCTTCCATCGGCATCATCGGCGGTGCCGACGGCCCGACCGCGATATTCCTGACGACAAAGCTTGCGCCGCATCTGTTAGGGCCTATCGCCATTGCGGCGTATTCCTACATGGCGCTCATCCCGCTCATTCAGCCGCCTCTTATGAAGCTTTGCACAACAAAGGAAATGCGCGAGGTGAAAATGGAGCAGGCGCGTGAGGTCTCCAAGGCCGAGAAGATCATCTTCCCGATCGTTGTCGCAACCTTCGTCATTCTGCTTCTGCCCTCGACCGCTCCGCTGGTCGGCTGCCTAATGCTCGGCAACCTCTTCCGTGAGTGCGGCGTGACCGACCGTCTGTCGGATACCGCTCAGAACGCGCTGATGAACATCGTAACCATCTTCCTTGCGACCTCAGTCGGCGCAACGATGGTCGCTCAGAACTTCCTGAGCGGCGCAACGATCAAAATCATTATCCTCGGTCTGTGCGCATTCGCCATCTCTACCATCGGCGGTCTGCTCGGCGGCGTTGTCATGTACTACGCCTCCGGCAAGAAGATCAACCCCCTCATCGGCTCTGCCGGTGTGTCCGCCGTACCTATGGCCGCCCGTGTCAGCCAGAAGGTCGGCCAGGCGGAAAACCCCGGCAACTTCCTGCTGATGCACGCCATGGGCCCCAACGTGGCCGGCGTCATCGGCTCGGCCATCGCCGCGGGCGTGCTGATCTCCCTGTTCGGTTAATAGGAGGTAACTATGGAATTTCTGTCTAATAAGCCCCTGCTCATCACCGATACCATCCTCCGCGACGCGCACCAGTCCCAGGCGGCCACCCGCATGACCATCGAGGATATGCTGCCCGCACTGGAGCAGCTGGACGCCATCGGCTACTACTCTCTGGAGTGCTGGGGCGGCGCCACCTTCGACGCCTGTATGCGCTTTTTGAACGAGGATCCGTGGGAGCGGCTGCGCACCATCCGCAAGCATGTGAAGAACACGAAGCTGCAAATGCTCTTCCGTGGCCAGAATATTCTGGGCTACAAGCACTATGCCGACGATGTGGTGGACGCCTTCTGCGCCAAATCCATCGAAAACGGTATCGACATCATCCGCATTTTCGACGCGCTGAACGACGTGCGCAACCTGGAGCAGGCCATCAAGTCCACCAAGAAATACGGTGGACAGGTGGAGGCCACCCTCAGCTATACCATCTCTCCCATCCACAGCGAGGCCTACTTCGTCAAGCTGGCCAAGGAACTGGAGGGCATGGGCGCGGACGCCATCTGCATCAAGGACATGGCCAACCTGCTGCTGCCCATGGAGGCCTACTCTCTGGTCAAGGCGCTGAAGGAGACGGTCTCCGTCCCCATCCATCTGCATACCCACAACACCTCCGGCACCGGCGATATGACGCTGCTGATGGCGGCCTATGCCGGTGTGGACATTGTGGACACCGCGCTGAGCCCCATGGCCAACGGCACCAGCCAGCCCGCCACCGAGTCCCTGGTGGCCACGCTGCAGGGCACCGTCCGTGACACCGGCCTGAGCCTGGAGAAGATGTCCCCCGTAGCCGCCCACTTCCGCAAGGTCGCCCAGCGCCTGCAGGACGCCGGTATCCTGGACCCCAAGGTCCTCCGCGTGGACACCAACACCCTGCTGTATCAGGTGCCCGGCGGCATGCTCTCCAACCTGATCTCCCAGCTGAAGCAGGCTGGCAAGGAGGATAAGTATTACGACGTGCTGGCGGAGATCCCCCGCGTCCGCAAGGACTTCGGCTATCCCCCGCTGGTAACGCCCTCCTCCCAGATCGTGGGCACCCAGGCCGTGATGAACGTCATCATGGGCGAGCGTTACAAGACGTTCCCCAAGGAGTCCCGCGCCATGCTCAAGGGTGAATACGGCAAGCTGCCCGGCGAGGTCAACGAGGAGGTCCGCTCCAAGGCGGGCATCGCCCCTGAGGATGTCATCACCTGTCGTCCCGCCGATTTGCTGGAGCCGGAGCTGGAGAAGTACCGCGAGGAGTTCAAGAGTCTGGCCAAGTCCGACGAGGATGTGCTGAGCCTGGCGCTGTTCCCCCAGGTGGCGCCCAAGTTCATTGAAAAACGCGACGCGCCCAAGGCCGCGCCCGCTCCTGCCGCTCCCGCCGCAAAGCCCGCCGATGATAATGCCGTCCGCGAGCTGTATGTGGAGTGGAAAAACTGACAGTTCTTCTTTCCTTTCCCGCAGAGAGCCGGAAAAGCCCCCGCTTTTCCGGCTCTCTCCCTGATTTCAAAGAAATCCTGTTCTTTTCGCAAAAAAAGCTTGCAATATCGGCGCACATCGACTATAATAACACCGTTAACAGGATATGCACCTTTAGCTCAGTTGGTAGAGCACCTGACTCTTAATCAGGGTGTCCAGGGTTCGAGTCCCTGAAGGTGTACCAGTAATAGCGAATCACCGACCCGACCGCCGGTGATTTTCTATACGGCCCGTTGGTCAAGTGGTTAAGACAGAGGCCTCTCACGCCTTTAACATCGGTTCGAATCCGGTACGGGTCACCAAGTTCAAACTCCACCGTTTGGTGGGATGATTTAGCTCCATCTTCACGATGGAGCTACTTTTTTCGATAGGAGGCCCCCATGGCAAAGCAATCCATCCGTCTCTCCGATCATTTCACGTATGGCAAGCTGCTGCGCTTCACGCTTCCCTCCATCTGCATGATGGTCTTCACGTCCATCTACGGCGTGGTGGACGGTCTGTTCGTCTCCAATTTCGTGGGCAAAACGCCCTTTGCCGCCGTAAACCTGGTCATGCCCTTCGTGATGATCCTGGGCGGCATGGGCTTTATGATCGGCACCGGCGGCACCGCCCTGGTGTCCAAGCTGCTGGGCGAGGGCAAGCAGGACGAGGCCCACCGCACCTTCTCCATGCTGGTACTGTTCACACTGCTGTTGGGCGCAGTGCTGTCCGCCGTGGGCATCATCACCATGCCCGCCGTGTCCCGTCTGCTGGGCGCGTCTGACGCCATGATGCCCGACTGCGTCCTCTACGGCCGCATCGTTACCGGCTTCACCTTCGCCTTCATGCTGCAAAACGTGTTCCAGAGCTTCTTCATTGCCGCCGAAAAGCCCCGCCTGGGCCTTTTCGTCACCGTGGCCGCCGGCATCACCAACATGGTGCTGGACGCGCTCTTCATCGCCGTTTTCGACTGGGGTGTGGCCGGCGCGGCCATCGCCACCGGCCTGAGCCAGTGTGTAGGCGGCGTACTGCCCCTGATCTACTTCCTGCGTCCCAACACCAGCCTGCTGCGCCTGCGGCCCGCCGCCCTGCGTCTGCGCCCCATTCTCCAATCCTGCGGCAACGGCTCCTCCGAGCTGATGAGCAACATCTCCTCCTCCCTGGTAGGTATGCTCTACAACTTCCAGCTCATGCGCCTGATCGGCGAGGACGGCGTCTCCGCCTACGGCGTTCTGATGTACGTCCAGTTCATCTTCGTAGCCATCTTCATCGGCTACTCCATCGGCAGCGCGCCGGTGGTCAGCTTCCACTACGGCGCGCAGCACCACAGTGAGCTGAAAAACCTCCTGCGGAAAAGCGCCCTGCTGATGGCCATCGGCGGCGTGACCCTGACGGTCCTGGCCCGTGTGCTGGCCGCCCCCTTGTCCCGGCTGTTTGTGGGCTACGATGCCAGCCTCTACGCCCTGACCACCCATGCCTTCCGGCTGTTCTGCTGGTCGTTCCTACTGGCAGGCTTCAACATCTTCGCCTCCGGCTTCTTCACCGCCCTGAACAACGGTGCCGTCTCCGCCGCCATCTCCTTCCTGCGAACGCTGATGTTCCAAGCCGGCTCCGTCGTCGTCCTGCCCATACTTCTGGGCGTGGACGGTATCTGGTGGGCCATCACCGCCGCCGAGATCTTTGCCTTTATCATCTCCGGCGTCTTTCTGGTGCTCAAGCGGAATAAGTACCACTATATATGAGCGTTTTCCCCTTGCAATCGCATAAACATAGTGCTATACTATGTTTACTAACATAAGGGAGGTCTTCCCATGCTCGTATCTACCAAAGGCCGTTACGCCCTCCGGGTCATGCTGGAGCTGGCTCAGGACGACAGCGCCGCCTATCTCCCCCTGCCCGCCATTGCCGAACGGCAGGGCATCTCTGAAAAATATCTGGAGAGCATCATTTCCGTGCTGTCCAAGGCCGGCCTGGTGGATGGCCTTCGTGGCAAGGGCGGCGGCTACCGCCTGAACCGCCCCGTCGCTGACTACTCTGTGGGCCAGATCCTCCGCCTCACCGAGGGTTCTCTGGCCCCCGTCACCTGCCTGGAGGGCGACGAGAACACCTGCCCCCGCGCCGGTCACTGCACCACGCTCCCCATGTGGGAAAAGCTGGACACCATCATCAACGACTATCTGGACAGTGTCTCCCTGGCCGATCTGCTGATGCAGACCGACGGCGGCGCCCTCTGAAAGCATACCGAAAAACCTCCCGGACCACGCGGTCCGGGAGGTTTTTGTTTTTCAGGTCCGACTCAGCCCTTGTGCTCCGTCTTGGCCGTATCCGTCTTGCTGGCAGCGTCGGTCTTATTGGCGGCAGCATCCTCCACCGCGGAGACATTCGCGGCAGCGGCCGCGGCGTCTGCCGCTGTCTTGTCCTGGATGCGGTCCGCCGGGATACCGGCAGCCTCGGCCTCACCGCGGGTCATGGTGATGGGCGCGGCGGAGTCCTCCACCAGCTTTGCCATCAGCAGATAGCGGTGATGATCGTCGCCGTTCTTGCACACGGACAGCACCACCACCTTGTCGCCCGCCTGGGGCAGGTTGGTCTTGTCCACGTTCACGCAGCCCTCGGCACTGTAAAAGGCGTTCTGGTTGGTGTCGCTCTTGTACTTAGGATCGCTGGCCGCCTTGCCCAGCGCCTCAAAGAATGCGTTAAACACCTTCTCGTCCTTGAAGTCGTGGTAGTACAGGATGTGGCTGGTATCATAGGGGATGCATGCGAAGAACTTATAGGTCAGCTGACGGCCCGGCTGATAGATGTACATCACGGCGTTGTCGTCGAACTTCAGCGTCTCGCCGTAGCTCTGCAAACCGCCGAACATGGTCCGGTTGGCCATGTTGTGGCCGTAGATCACCGTCATGGGGTCGCTGAGGTCAGACTTATTGTAGTACGCCTGGATGTACAGTGAGCCGGCCTTGTTGGTCTTGCCGTCCAAATCGCGCTGCAGGTAGTAATCGTCGTCATACCCGGTGCTGCTCTTAGTGGACTTGGGACTCTGCGCCAGATAGTGGCCCTTGCTGATGGCGCACTGGGTGGCGTTAGGGATTTGGATGAACCCGAACACGTCCGGATACTTCTTCTCGTCAAAGCTGACGCCGTCCGGCAGCTGGATGGGCTCCGGCTCCACGATGACCTCATCCTTGGGGTCCGGTTCCGGTTCCTTCTGCTCGCCGCAGCCCACCAGCACGGCAGAGCCCAGCGTCAGCAGCGCCATCACAAGCGCCATTCGGCGTAAAAAGTGCTTCTTCATCTTCTCCATTGCTGCTCCTTCCCGCGGCTCCTCTCTTCCTCTCGAGCCGCTGCGGCGTGTCCGCCGCGTTGCAATATACTTTGATATGATACCATACAGCGCCCCTGATTGCAAGCACTTTTCCCCTATCCGACCCTTATGCCAGCGTCATGCCGTACTGGCCCAGCAGCTTCTCGAACCGCTGCCGCTGCGCCGGTGTCATGCGGGCCGTATACTGCGCCGCCAACGCCTGGGCCAGATCGCCGTTGCCCCGCTTCAGATAGTTCACCACGGCCCGCTGCAGGCTCTCCGCCGCCGTAGAGCTCAGGCTCTCGCTCCTGCTGCCGGTACCTCCACTATCTGTAAGACGGACGCCGGAGGCGGAAAGTTTCCTCTCCTGCTCCGCTTTGTCGGAAAAATGTGCCAGCAGCGTCTGATACAGCTTCTGGTCCTGACTGCCCGCGTCCTCATACGCCGCCTGAGCCGCCTCCAGCTGCTTCTGCCAGTCGCCACGCGCCTCCTGCCAGCGGTCATAGTCCGCCTTTTCCTGCGCGTCCAGCATACTGTACTGGTTCTGCAAAGCCTTGCCCTCCTGCTGATACTCCGCCAGCGCCGCCTGCCGCAGCTCGGCAATGGCGGCCTCGTCCAGCTGGCCTTTGATCTTGGCGGGGGAGCCGAAGGCCAAAGACCCGTCCGGTATCTCCACGTTCTGCGGTACCAGCGCCCCCGCGCCGATCAGGCAGTTGCTGCCGACTTTCGCGCCGTTCAGCACGATGGCGCCCATGCCGATGAGGGTGTTGTCACCCACGGTGCACCCATGGAGAATGGCCCCGTGGCCCACCGTTACGTTTTCGCCCACCGTCATCGGATGGTCGTAGTCCACGTGCACCACACAGTTGTCCTGGATATTCGTGCCCGCACCGATGGTGATCGGTGCCCGGTCGCCCCGCAGCACCGCGCCGAAGAACACGCTGCTGTTAGCGCCCAGGGTCACGCTGCCCCGGACGGTGGCGTTGTCCGCCACAAAGGCGGAGGGATGGATGACAGGTTTTTTCATGGCTGCACCTCGCAAAAGTTTTCCTGCATTGTATCACAACTTTCCGGGAAAATCGACAGTCACGGTAAAATTTGTGCTTACATTTTTCGTCAGAATATGTTATACTGATGTCAGGTAATGGTGAGCAAAAGGGGAACGCATGGTCGTGTGCCATGTGCCTTTTTGTGTATATATGTGTATGTATGTTGCGGATAAGGAGCGTGTGTGATGTTTGCAGCGGGTGATCTGGTGGTATACGGCGGCGAGGGCGTCTGCCGGGTGGAGTCCATAGGGCCATCCGGTCTGGCCTATGACGGCGGCGACAAGGTCTACTATCATCTCTCTCCCCTGTACCGCGGCGGCACCGTTATGACTCCGGTGGACACCGCTGTCCTCATGCGTCCCATCATCAGCCGTGACTGTGCGCTGAAACTGATCGCCGCGCTGCCAGTCCTGCCGGAGCAGAAGCCCGCCGAGCGCGGTATGCGTGCTGCCAAGGACTTCTACCACCAGCTGGTGCTCCGCTGTGACTGCGCCGAGCTGGCCGCCATGATCCACGGTATCTGCCGCAAGCGGGCGTGGGCCCTGCGCCATGGTAAGAAGGTCAGCCAGATGGATGAGCGCTATCTCAAGCGGGCTGAGGACCAGCTCTACGGCGAGCTGGCCGCGGCACTGGATATGCCCCGGGATCAGATGATCCCCTATATCCGCCAGACCTGGGCCAAGTGGCCCGAGCAGCTGCCCAAGCAGGGGCAGGAGGAGCCGGCGGAGGCTGCTGAAGTGGAATAAGCGGACAGGGACGGCGGGAGCCGTCCCTGTTTTAACAGCAACTCATATCAAACATTTGGGGCGGAAAGGGTGTATTCTGTTCACAGCGAGAGAAGGGAGCAAGCCTATGTACGAATGGCAGCAGCTGATCCAGACCGTCGTCAATGAGATGGACGACGCCATTATGCGCCGGGACGATCAGGCGTTGACACTGCGGGCGCTGGCGGCACGTCTGCACTATTCTGAGTACCACGCCACCCATAAATTCCGCGAGATCGCGGGTATGTCCCTGCGTACCTACCTGCACCAGCGGCGCCTGGCCTTTGCCCTGAAGGAGGTGCGCGATACCGACCGGCCTTTGTTGGACATCGCGCTGGACTACGGCTTTTCCGGGCAGGAGGCCTTTACCCGCGCCTTCAAGGCGCTCTACGGCGTTACCCCCGGTGTTTACCGCCGCCGGCCCCGCCCCGTAGTGCTCCGCACCCGCATCCATCCCTTCGATCGCTATATCTTTGGATTGGGAGAGATCGGTATGGTCAAAAGTGAACAGGGCGTCAAGACGTATTTCTATTTTGTGCCGGGGCAGTACTTCAAGTATATCCGGCCCATCAGACGGGAGAAATAAGAAAACAGGGCAGCCCAATGGGCTGCCCTGTTTTTTCAGATCAAGAATTCCGCAGGGACGTCGTGGGAGGAAAACAGCAGCGGCGACAGCGTTCTGGCGTAGGCCCCGGTGTTCCCCACGGCCACAAGATCTCCCACCGCCAGCGCCGGACCGGTGAAGTTCTTAGCCAGCACGTCCGTGGCGCAGCAGAGGTTTCCTGCGATGTCTACGGTCTCGGTGATGCCGGTATCCTCCGCAGGCAGGGCGGTGATGGGGAAGGCGGTCTCGCCGGTAAACAGAGGTTCCTGAGGCGCAAGGGGGCCTTCTCCGGCGGCGTTACGCAGCATGGCGGCAAGAGAGGGCTTCTGGAAGCCGTTGAGACAGTTTTCTACGATGACATAGGTGGTGCCGTGGGACGTCTTTTTGTCTACCACAGGCAGATAGTACGTTCCCGCCTGCGCCGTCAGAAACCGCCCGGACTCCACCAGCAGCCGTGCGCGGAGGGTACGGGCGTTTTCCTCTGCCACGGCCTGTGCACATTGCTTCAAGGTGCTCATGTTCAGCGGCGGTTGGCACACCGGGTCGTAAACGATGCCTACTCCGCCGCCGAAGTTGATATACTCGATGGAACAGTCCAGAATATCGCGGAGGCGGAGGGCCAGCGCGAAGCAGTTTTTGTAGTAGCGGATGAGGGTGTCCGCAGAGAGATTCTGGGAGCGCAGGTGGACATGGAGGCCGCAGACGGCTATCGGCAGCGTTTGCAGCAGAGTTTTCAGTGCCGGGAGGTCGGACTCGTCGATGCCGAACTTGGACGTTCCGCCCGTACCGCCGTCCATACTGAAAGCGGGGTTCACGCGCAGGCCGATGGCCTTTGTCTCGCCGCGGGCAGCGGCCATAGCGGCGATTCGCCGCACCTCGCCGATAGAATCGGCGATCAGATGGCAGTTATCCCACGCGGCGGCCAGTGCACGATCGCTTTTGCCGGCGGCGGAGAAGTAGATATCCTCTTGCGCGATCCCGCATTCCGCGGCCAGGCGGACCTCCCCCGCGCTGGCCGCATCCGCGCCAATGCCAAGCGCCGCAAGGTGCCGTATTACCGGTGGGAAGGGGTTGGCCTTCACGGAGAACAGAATATCAAAGCCGGGGAAGGTCCTGTGGAGAGTCTCTGCCTGTGCGGTAAGGATCTCGCGGGAGTAAATGTAGCAGGGCGCGTGCTGACGCGCCAAGGCGAGGGCATTTTCGCTCATGGGGCACCATCCTTTCGTGTACTGTTGATGATAGTATAGCATAGGGTGGAGGGGAAAGGCAAAACATTCCTTGCACGCCGACGTGAAGTGTGCTACAATACGGCGTGGATATGCGGGCGTGGTGGAATTGGTAGACTCGATGGATTTAGGTGATGTCACCTCAGTGTAGGTTTTCCGCTCCATCATTTTCCGTGCTTACTCTTTGGTAAAGGCGGGTTCATCCTGTTTTTATAGATGCGGGTCAATCGTTATGCCCCGTCTCGGTTCCTCGCCGTGTAAAAACAGAGGGCAATAAAATAGCGACAGGTAGCTCTGCCGCTCATATCTGCGGGCGTGGTGGAATTGGCAGACTCGACGGATTTAGGTGATGTCACCTCAGTGAAGGTTTTGCCGTTCCATTCGTCGCCCGCTCCCCCAAAACTAAATATGCGCCTGTGATGGAATTGGTAGACATGCGAGATTTAGGTTCTCGTGCTTTCAGCGTGTGGGTTCGAGTCCCTTCAGGCGCACCATGGTCGTTGGCTTGCGCTAACGACCATTTTTATATGCGATTGTCAAATGTGAAAATATGGTTTAGAATAAAATAAAAATAATCCAAGAGGTGATTTTAATGGAGTGGGCTTATTTTCAGCAAATCGTTACCCTGTTACTTGGTAGAATGGCAGTTTTTCAGGTGCTTGACGATAGGATAGAATTCACTATCGAAACCGAAACATTTACATATTTTCGAGAAGAATTTGATTCCACTATTGCACAGCTGAAAATGTACAGATATACACCTACACAGTGTTATTCACCTCGGGAGTACGAGGTGTTTGTAGAACCTGTTGAGCCACGTTATGGGTATCGAATTATTGACGAGCCCATTGAGATAAGTGATGACAGCTCTGCATATAGACTTGGATCACCTTCCGATGAATTGGTCTTAGCCTTTCTTTCTGGTATTCCAAGTGACTCTGTTCGCAACTATAGGCGAATATTATCATCTCGCATGATAAATGTTCGCACTTTGCGAAATGATGCTGGAGAGATTCACTTGTTGGATCTAATCAAAAAGGTAACTAAAATATCTCTTTCTTTAAAAATCTCCTTATCAGAAGGAGTATCTGCAGAAACCATGCTTAATCGTGCAACATCGTTTCTGTTTTCTGTAGCATATAATACAGATACCGCCGTCAAAATAATCCACTCTGTAAATGAACTCGAATTTGAAAGAGGTCATTTTTCATCTCGTCGTAGCACCAATTTGAGAAACCTTGAGTCTCCAAAACTTTTTTATAATCACGAACTCATTGAACAGTATAACCTGTCCTTAACTTCCGAAGATCCGTTTATCAAGTTTATCGGATACTATCATATACTGGAGTATTTCTTCGATGCGGTTTATACTGACGAATTGATTAACAGCGTAAAAGATATCATCCTACATCCTGGTTTCTCTACAAAAAAGCCTAAGGAAATCAATAAAATTATTGATACTGTTCGCAAAAAAACAAGAGCGAATCAAGATGCTTTCCAAGGCACAGAGCTCGAAGCGCTTGAACTAACAATAAAACGGTTTGTTTCTTTGGAGCAACTCCATGAAGATTTAGCAAATTATCGACCAGACTTGATTGCTTATTACAAATCCCATGAAATTAGTTTTTCGAATGGCGATGCGATTGATTTAGATAACTATACAAGCGATAAATTGCCTAAAAAAATCGCAGCTCGTATCTATAAGACCCGAAACGCTTTGGTTCATCACAAATCAAACACCGCCCGTCTTAAAGAGCGCGGAATATATCATCCATTCAAGGATGAGGCTGAGTTGTCAAATGAAATACCTTTAATGCGTTTTGTCGCTGAAGCCATTATAATCAAAACTGCAACTGAGATTTAATGTTGAATACCTCTTCTCCATATAGTTTTTCACTACAAGGCCTTATTGGCCACTCCTATTTTCTCCATCACAATCCCATCTATCTCCTGTTCCAGATCCTGTACTTTCTTCTGTAACGACAAAATGTGGGCGTCGAGGATTGGTTTCCTCAACGCCCACATTTTTTGCAGCTGTGCCAGCTTCTTTACTTCCTCGGCACACTGCTCCCGCACAGTTTGGGCATACGCCTGCACCGCGGCATCCAGTACCTCCTCATGGATACGGTGGGAAGCACAATAGGTTTTTCCATTCCGGTGGTATCCACGGCACACATATTCCACACGACTCTTGCCGTTCCAGCAGCGAATCATAGGAATGAACACATTCCCGCATTCACGGCAGGTCAGCAGCCCCGCATAGCGGTGCTTGGCCTGATTGCCGTTTGCGGGCCGTGCCTGCCGCTTGAGCAAGCGTTGTACCTGCTCCCATTCCTGTTTTCCTATGATCACAGGAAAGAATCCCTCATGACGATACCAGTCGGTTTTATCTATATGCTTGGCCTTACCGTTGTTGTATTCTCTGCGGTGGTTGTTCAGCACGCCGGTGTACGCCTCCTCCACCAGAATGTTTTTCACACTGGCGTATGTCCATAGGAACTGGCCGTCACGGGTTTTGTGCGTTTGTCGTACTTCTCTGCCGCACCGCTCGGCCCGGAGCTGTTCCGGTGTCTTTCGCCCCGCGGTATTAAGCCGCCGGGCGATCTCTTTCTGCCCACACCCCTGCAAGTACAGAGAATAGATGAGCTGCACCGTGACCGCCGCCTCTGCGTCTATCTTGATCTGCCCCGTATTTTTGTCTTTCCAGTAGCCGAAGGGAGGCGTGATCACGATGCCGTCTTTCTGCTTCTGGCGGTATCCCGCCCGGATCTTTTTGCCAATATCCTTCGCATAATAATCATTCATCAGGCCACGGACACCGATGATCAAGTCATCTTCGTCGCGGAATGTATCAACGCCCTCCGTGGCAGAGATCACTCGCACCTGGTGTTCCCGCAGATAATCGATGAACAATGCGGTCTGGGTCCTATGGCGGCCAAGCCGGGACAAGTCTTTTACGATGACAGCGTCGATCATATCAGCGTCTACAGCCGCCGTGAGCTCGTCCAGCCCACGGCGGTCAAAACTCATGCCGCTTATGTTGTCATCGAAGGACTGTCCTACGATGATGTACCCGTGCTGCTCGGCAAACGCCTGGCAGATTTCCCGCTGATTTAGCAGGGAGTTCATCTCACGGTCATCATCGTTAGAAAGCCGCGCATAGAGCCATACCCGCACCTGTTATCACCTACCCCGCATAATAATCGCCGTAGATCGCCGCACCCAGCCGGTCATAGTCAAAATCCATTGAGGGGATGCAATCTGTCTGCGCTCCGTTTTCGAAGACGTCCAGATGGTCACGGAAGGGCGCTTTCAGCCGGATCTCCAAATCCAGCCTGCCATCCTCCTCATGAACGAGTATCTTCTCCACCAGCATCCTCAGATGTGCTTCTGACATTTTACTCTCTCGCAGGATGTCGTCGATTAGGCTGATGTCCCGCTTCAGCTTGGCCTGTCGGCTGCGGAGCATTTCTGAAGTATTCTGCAATTCTTCGATTTGCTTTTTGACCTCCGCGATCTGCTCCTCGCGCTTGACGATCATGCGGTCGTAGCGTTCCGCGTTGGCCTTATCCCGAATGCGTTCCATCAGGATCACCTCCACTTCCTCCTCCAGTAAGAGAATGTGCTCTTGCAGTTTACCTATTTTGGCACTGGCCGTGGAAGCTTTCGGCGTCCATCTCTCAATGAGCCATTCCATCCGCGACCAGTTTTCCTCATACATTTTCTTTGTTCGCAGGATCTCCGCGCCGATCAAGCTGTCCAATGTTTCCTCGTCCACCATGTGAGAGGAGCAGTGTTCTTTGCCATACCGATGGTAGGTGTCGCAGACATAGGCGACCCGTTCTCCGCTTTTCAGCTTGATACGTTTCCCGATAAAGGTTCGGCCACAATCCTTGCAGCGGAGTAATCCACCGTACCGGAGGATGCCCCGGTTGGTGCCCGCACGGACATTTTTCTCTTTGCGCTCTGCAAGGAGCGCCTGAGCCTGTTCCCATATCTCACGAGTCACGATCATTGGCAGATAATTTTCATGCCGGAACTGCTCCTCCGTATCTGTGAACCGAAAGGTCTTATTGATCTTATTGCGCTCGCTCTTGTGGCAGATCAGCGTGCCGATGTAGCTTTCATCTTTTAAGATTCGGGCCACCATCGTTGCATCCCACAGATATTTCTTGAGGATGCCATCCTGGGTGTTGGGAAGGCGCTTGCTCAGCAGTTCCACCTGCATGAGCGCGGGCGTTTTTCTTCTCTGCTCATTCAGTGTGCGGGCGATGGCCTTCATGCCGCTGCCGCCGACATAGGCGGAGAAGATCAGCCGGACCGTTTCGGCGGCTTCTTCTACGACAACGACCTTTTTTGTGTTCTTATCCTTGAAATAACCGAAGGGTGGGATGGTCACAATACCTTCCTTTTGCTTTTGCCGGTAACCGGTTCGCACACGACGGCTGCCATCGCGGGCATAGAAGTCGTTGACCAGCCCCTTGAAGCCGATGATGAGATCATCGTTCTCGTTAAAAGTGTCGATATTTTCCGTTGCGGACAGGACCCGCACATCATGTTCTCGGAGGTAGTCGATAAAGAGTGCAGTCTGCGTCCGGTGACGGCCCAGGCGGGACAGGTCTTTGACAATGATGGCTTCGATCTTGCCCGCCTCGACCACCTCATAGATTTTGTCGATTCCCTCACGGTTGAAGTGCATACCGCTGACATTGTCATCGAAGGATTCGCCCACCACCTCGTGGCCGTTGCTGACGGCAAAGTTATATATGATTTTCCGCTGGTTATTCAGAGAGTTCAGTTCTTCATCCTCATCTCTGGACAGCCGATAATAGAGCCAGACTTTCATAATCGTTCCTTTCCGCTATGGTGTGCCGATCATGCACAACACACCATAGCACACAATTTTTTGAATAGCTATCAAAACAAATCAGGCGACTTCTGTTTCTACTTTAGCAACAAAATCGGCGGTTCGATTTGTATATGGATGATCCACAGACAGATAGTCGTGGATCATCATTTTCAGGAAATCGTCAAACTGATCGTCCGTACCCACATAGGAATACATGACGCTTGCGATATTGGTTTCTTTTCTCTTTCTACCCATAGCGCTCCTTTCTCCCGAAATCAATTCGGACAATAAAAATAGCAGACCTCACATGGTCTGCTGCCAGTCATAACTCACCTCGTCCTCGTGGTTATCTGTCTTGTGACCGAGGGCAATTTTCTTTTCCCGTTCTTTTTGCAATACCTTTCTGTCGGTGTGGTGCCGCGCAGGAATCACAGGCTCAGCAGGCTGGAGCTGCTCCAGACGGTGCCCAAGCCCCACCAGAGCAGAAGCAACGCCCCCGTCCCCATCAGCAGAACCGCCCATGTGGGACCATCCAGGTGTGGCAGCCGCAGTTTGGGTAGCCTGATGCCGGGCAGAGAAAAACGCTTCTCGTTCCGTTTCCCATCCTGTTCGCTCATCTGCTCCAGACGCTTCACCGCTTTCAGCAGCTCGTCCATCTGCGTCCGTGTGGGAAGCTGCGACATCTGCCTGCTGATGCTCTCCAACAGATCCGTCTGCCGATCCGCATGGTACCACAGTGTATCCAGATCGTTCATCATTCGCCCCCAGTCCGCTTTCGTGGGGCTCGCTTCGTGAGGCGTTGTCAGCGTCGGAAGTACTGCCTGCTGGGTGTTGCGCTGCTTGAGTTCTTGCAGAGACAATCTCTGCTCTGATTCTGAATTCATGCTCCATGGCCTCCTTGCAATACTTTTCCTCGTGTAGTTTTTTGTCGCGGCACTTTAGTCCGTCCGGCGTGGTGTAGGTGATGTACTTGCGGCTGCTCTCCCAGCGGACGGCGTAGCCCTCGGACTCCATCAGCGAAACGAAGGCGTCCTTGTCGGCGGCGTATTTCATGCACTCGTCGATGGTGTTCATGAGCCGCAGCTTCCAGCTTTGACCCCTCAGCGCCGTGTGGTACTCCGCGCCGCCCATGCCGCGGGACTGCTGCCGTGCTGCTTCAAAGACCGGTAGCCCCATCTCCTGACAGATCGCATCGTTGCGCCGCATCAGTTCCTGGATCTGCTCCTTCGCCATGTGCAGCTTTTTGCCGGTCTCGAAGTTGACGGAGTTGATGACGCAGTGGGAGTGGATGTGCTCCCGGTCTACATGGGTGCAGACCAGCACCTCGCAGCCGCCGAAGTATTCTGCCAGCCGCCGCGCGGCTTCGTGGGCCTGCCGAGGGTCAATCATTTCACCTTTGGGGAAGCTCTGCACCATGTGGTAGAACATCACGCCGCCGTCCTTGTGGTAGAGGAGCTTGGTGTTCAGGAAGTCGTCATAGACGCTTTGCGGTTGGCAGTTGATGCCGCTGACGAGCGGCCCGCCCTCCCATGCGGTTTTCTTTTCCTGCATGACGTAGAGCATCACGCCGCGCATGGCGGCGCGGGACTGGGTGCCCCGCTTGTAGTTCACAAAATGTACGATGGACATACGGCTCACCGCCCTTCCATGACTGATCGCAGAGCGGCGCTGACCTCGGATAGCTCACTGGCAGCTTTCTCCAGATTAATGATCTGCACCTTGCCCATGTTGGCGAGGACGGTGAGGCGGTTGATGTTGCTGCCGATGCCCTTGAGCTGGCGGAGCAGTTCCTTTTGCTCGTCGATGACGATGATCCGCTTGCCGAGACAGCAGGCGGTGACGTAATCACTCATGGACATGTGGGCCTTCGCCGCCAGCGCCCTGATCTTCTCACGGTCGGTGGATGCCATGCGCGTGCTGAATTTGATATCTTTTTTCATGTTTTTCTCCAATCGTAGCTAAAAGTGGGTGTGGGCTTCTGCCCGCAGCTTGGGGGTGTGGGGCCATGCCCCGCCCAGTGCATTTGGCAGGGCAGCGGCTTCGCCGCAGACCAGACAAATGCGATGCTGGCCGTCGCCGTCGGCGGCACAAGCTGCATATCACTCGTTTCCGTCGCTGCCGCCGACGAAAACTCGCTCACTCCGCTGCACCGCCTTCTTCCCACCGAAACCGCTTCGCTGGGTTTCGGTGGGAGCCCTGTTGGGGGAGGTGATAAACGCTCCCGTTTTGCATTTTTTAGCGTTCCTGCATGGGGGTGGTATCACTACCCTCGGCGTGCGATTCATGCCGTTGAAACGCTGGACGCGCAGGGGACACGGTGGCTTAATAAGCTCCTTGTCGTGTACTCGCTCCCCGTCGGCTCTGCGAGCGCACACAGCGGCTCACGGGGCGAAACACGGGGCGTTCTCACTGCCCGAGACATCGGCAGGGTCGATAGGGTCAAAAGCTTGGGTACCCTGTGCATCGTCACTTTCGGCACGGCGCAGCTCGATGAGCCGCTTGCCGTTGCTGCGGCGCACCACGGCGGAAATGCCGATTTTGCTTAGTGCGGCAACGCTTTGCAGGATCAGACGGGATACCTTTTTCGGCGTGATGCCCTCGCTGCCCGCAGGGTCGATCTGCGCGGACAGCTCCGTGGGAGTGCCGATAAATTCCGCGCGGTCACGCATCAGCTCAGAGAGAAGGACAACGATTTGGCCGCCCAGCAGCTCCGGCTGTGTCCGGCTGTCCGACACCAGCTCCCACACATTTTCCGCGTTGCGCTCCAGCGTCAGCTCCCGGTACTCGATGTCGCGCCCGATGCAGGAGAGCTTTGCCTTGCCGCTGCCGCGCTTCTCCTCTACCAGCGTAAAGCTGGAATCCACCGCGCCGCTGATGGCCGTCGTGCCAGAGATGCGGCTGAACACATCGTCGGCAAGCTCCTTTCGCAGATGGTGGATCAGCAGAATGGCGATGCCGTGGGTGTCCGCGATGTGCTTCAGCACGGAGAGGTCACGGTAGTCATTTGCGTAGGTGTTGTCATAACCGGCGTCGCGGATCATTTGCAGCGTGTCGATGATGACCAGCACCGTGTCGGGGTGCTCAACGAGGAATGCACAGAGCTGTTCCTCCAGACCCTTGCCGAGGGTGTCGCTGTTGGTGGAGAAGTGGACGTTGGCGGGGGCGTCCTCCGTGATCTCGAACAAACGGTTCTGGATGCGGAGGGTGGAGTCCTCCAAGCAGAGGTAGAGCGTGGTGCCCTGTTTCACGCCCATGCCCCAAATGGATTCGCCCTTCGCCACCGTGACGGCCAGCCACAGCGCCAGCCATGACTTTCCCACCTTGGGTGAGCCCGCGAGGATGTGCAGGCCCTGGGACAGCAACGTATCCACCACAAAGTTCAGCGGTGTGAGCGGCTGACTCATTAACGTTTCACCGTCGATGGTCAGCAATCTGTTTTCTTTTTTCAATTTTTGTTCCTCCTTAAAAATACTGCTCCCATCGGAACGATGAGAGCGAAAAAAGCAGAGGGGCGTTACCACGGGACGGCGCGTGATTTCTTCCTCTGCTTGTATTGTGGAGGAATTTATGCTATGCTGAGAAAAAGCATGGACGGATTAAAATTTATGTAGGACAGATTTTACCAGGAGGGGCACGCATGGAGGGCAGCATCGTTTTCTACACCTATGGCAGTACGCTGGAGCTATACGGTCAGCAGTTCACTGCCGGTATGTTGACCGCCGATCTGCTGAATCTGTCGCCGGACGAATATCGACCCATGAGCAAACGCATGAAGCAGGTCACCAGCCTTGCGGAAGAATATGAGCAGAGCGGGAGCATAGAGCTTTGGTGGAAGCTGAATGAGGAGCTGGCGGCGCTATGCGGAGTGCTGCGCCGCTACGCTGTGTTCCGCCTGCTGCTGGACGAGAGCGAGGACGCTTTCTTCTCTGTCATACGGGAGGTCACGGGGCAGTTCGATCTGTTTCCGAAAGAGGAGCATGAGCCGTCAGAAGAGATACAACGGAAACGACTTGAGCGCGTGGCGAATGAAATTTCCGCGCGCAGTGAAACGGTCAAGGATGCTCCGCTTGACCTGTTCCATCCGAGCGAGGCAGCTTTAGAAAAAGGCGATGCCTTTTATTACGAAATGCTTCGCGCCATCGGTCCTACCAAGGACGCATGGCGTGATTACAAAAAGTACATCCGCCGTTATGAAACATATCTTCACGACATTCGCGCTTTCAACGGTACTATCCGGAATTTCATCAGCTTTAGTCTGTCCAAGCTGGAACACAACAGTCCGGAGGAGTACGCGAAGGCTCTCTACGGTTTCTATAATGATGACCGCATCGCAGAGAAGCTCATCGTCAATCCCATCCGCAACAACGGCGACTGCTATACGACCCACGATGCCTACGAGCTTTCCTATTTGCCGCGGCAACTGCCGGACGGCTCCGCTGCTATCTGTCAGGAGCATGTGACCGACAGCTTGCAGGCGCTGATGAAAGCCGATTTTATGCTGGCGCTGAACAGTGGGTACAACATCCGCCGCTGCATCATCTGCGGACGATATTTTCTGCTCAAGAGCGGTGTCCACGCGCTATACTGCGAGGGGGCGTGTCCCCATGCGCCCGGCTACACCTGCCGGCAGTTCGGCACGGTGGAGTTGCAGAAGGAACTGGCGAAGGACATTCCCAAGGTCAAAGTCAAGGTGACCGCCTTTGCCCGCATCACAAAGGATATGCAGCGAGGCGCGATCTCACAGGAGGATGCAAGAAAAGCCAAGGACTATGTGCGGGATCTGCTCTATGATGCCCTGCGCGACGCGAATATCTCCGTAGAGGCTTTCGAGCAGCGTATTTCCTCTGAGCGCGTTTACCAGCACTGTGGGATCACCAGAACGGCCAATCCGAGGGGCCGTCCGCCGAAGGAAAAGGCGGGTGAGCAATCATGACCAACGAGCAACTGGTTCGCCAATATTATGACGGCGATGAGGCCGCGCTGGAAAAGCTGTACCATAAAAACATCGGTCTGATCCGCGGCATCGCCAAGGAAGCTGCGGCGGAATTCAACTGCCTGACGGCGAATCAGCATCATCCGAATCAATTTTCCGCGTATACGAAAACGATTCTGGACGATCTCTGCGGCGAAGGCGCGTTGGAGCTTCTGACGCGGATACAGAGCAGAGAATATGACCAGAACTGCGCCGCGCTCACCACCTATCTTTACCCGCATTTGAAGGGGCGCATGACCCGCTGGCTGGAGCAGAATCTTGGCTGTATGGCACTGAGCAAGGACGAGATGTCTGCCGTCCGTCAGGCGCAGAGGCTGTATCATGCCGCATGGAAGGATACCGGCGAAATCGCGGAGGAGTTAGGCGTCCCCGAGGCTTGTGTCAGCCGATATATTCGCTACAACACCCATTTCCTCGGTGTGCATGATCTTGTTCCGGAGGGCTATGACGGCGATCCCTACGAGCGGCTGATGCCGGGGATGCTCTCCGTTTCGGCGGAGCAAGCCGTGTACCGCAAGGTCTGCATTGAGCTCCTCCGGGAGCTGTTCGACACCCTGCCGAAGAAGGACAGGGACATTCTCGGCAAGACCTGCGGCGTGTTCGGATACTCGGAGGCGTCCTTGAAAGAGATTGGGATGTATCACATGATGAAGGAGTCCGCCGTGGAGAAGGCGAAGAACCGCGCGGTCGAGAAGCTGAGAGAATCCTATCCCGGCAGCATCCTTCAAGTGTGGAGGACTGTTCATCGTATGCTGCGGAGGCCGGTCCCGCCGCCGGGGCAGGACAGTGATCTGCGGCGCAATTTTCCGCAGTATGTCCGCGCCTTGGCGGAGATCTATGGCGTGCTGAGCGAAGCCGCCTCAGATATGAATAACATCTCTGTATAGTCAGAACAGCAATACAGACTTTTGTACACCCTCTTATGGTAGCATCTATGCAAGCATCGAAACCGATGCTATACTATGAGAGGAGATGTCTTTATGCATTATTCCAAAACAAACAAGGTCTGCGCCACTTGCGCCTATTGGACCGGAAGCCGAAATCTGGTGAATTCCGGAAACTCTTCGGAGCCGACCAGCAATAGCGCCAAGTGCCAAATTCCAAACGGTTCCAATCGGGGCAGTACAAAGTTTTGCAGTTCTTCCTGCTCTAATTGGGCTAAGTGGCCGGTACTGAAGTAAAACGACACGGAGGGACTGCATTATGCTGACGGAAAAAGCCAATGCCATCTGCCTTTTGGAGGTTCTAAAGGAGTATTCCGATGCGGAACATATTCTGCCTATGCGGGAGATCATTGCAAAGATGCAGTCCCTCTACGGTATCAAAATCGACCGCCGCACCGTATACGGGGCTGTTGCTCTTTTGATCGAGCTCGGTTACAACATCTCCCTTTACGAGGATAACGGCGTGGGCTATTACTTACGGGAACGGGAATTGGAGCCGTCGGAAGTCCTGCTGCTGACTGACGCGGTATATTCTTTCCCGTTCATCCCGGCAAGGCAGACCGAGCAGCTTGTCCAAAAACTGCAAAAGCAGCTCAGTATCCACCAGCGGAAAAAGTATCGCCATCTGACCATTGCCAGGCAGGGCCATAAGACCGGTAATCGACAGGTTTTTTGGAATATTGAGCAGTTGGACGAAGCCATCACGTGCAAGAAAAAAGTGATCTTGGATTATCTGCACTACGGATACGACAAGCGGCAGCACGCCACTGCAACCTACACCCTCAGCCCCTATGAGATGGTGTACACCAACGAACACTATTACCTTATCTGCGTCCCTGATCACGACCCGCACACGCGGTTGTACCGCATTGACCGCATGGCGGACATACGTATTTTGGGCGAACCACGCAGTGAGACACCGGCGCAGAAGCAGGAGGCGCAGGACGCGGTGTACGCCTTCGTGGGTGCGCCGGAACGTGTCGTGCTGAACTGCGACCGCATCGTGCTGGATGATGTGCTTGACCGCTTCGGCACGGACATACAGGTTTTCGAGAGGGACGAGCAGACCTTCACCGCCGTGCTGACCACGCCGCCACGCGGTGTCAAATTCTGGGCATTGCAATATCTGTCGTATGTGGAGGTCGCAGAGCCCGCATGGTTGAGGGATGAGATCATGGAGAGCATCACGAGGAACAGGTATGGTAAGGGGTGATTGAGAATGGATAATAACCAGTGTAAGTTGGTCGACTTATGGGACGCCTTTTGCACGCGAAAATCCACCGTCCCCAAAAGCAAAGGAATCTACTGCATTCGAGTTCCAGCAGGAATGCGGATAGTATTCAAGGATGCTATAGACAATCATCCCGGCGATGCCTATCGCGTTGAATACTTAGAGACAAAGCGTGTTCCCTCTGATATTCTCTATATAGGCAAGGCGAATGGCAAAAGTGGATTGTTTCAACGGTTGCGGCAGTATATGCGTTACGGCTTCGACGGAGGGAACAACCACCGTGGCGGACGGGCGATTTTTCAAGTCGAAGGATATGAAAACCTTATCTACAGATGGTATGTCTGCGAAAACTGTGAAGATAAAGAACGCCTCCTGCTGGAAAACTTCAAGAGGAAGTATGGCACCTATCCCATAGCCAACTGGCGAAAATAATCGCACGGCACCCTGTACGGACATTTGTACAGGGTGCTGTGCTATTCTATCAGCAGAACAGAAATCGTACGAATGGTGCCGGGACGCGGCGCAAAGAAAGGATGAGCAACTATGAAATACACTTCTGCACAGGCAAATAAGCTGCTGAAAAAGCTGAATGATGAGTATTCCGCCCTACTGGATAAAGAACAGCGCAGCCGGGATTTCCGCGCGGCGATGGGCGAGGACATTGAATCTGTGCGTCCCGCCTATGATTACGCAAAAACACAGGCGCGTCTTGAAGAACTGGAGGGAGCGATCCGCAGACTTAAGCACGCCATCAACCGCTTCAACACGACGCAGGTCGTGGATGGCTTCGGGATTACGATCGACGAGATGCTGGTCTATATTCCGCAGCTGACCAAGCGGAAGAGCAAGCTGCTTGAAATGAAAAGCAGGCTGCCCAAAGAGCGCGTTGAAGAGCAGTACGGCCGGCAGTCGAACATTATCGACTACACCTACACGAACTACGATCTGGCGGCTGTGGAGGCGGACTATGAAAAGACCGCTGATGAACTGTCTCGTGCGCAGCTTGCGCTGGATACTGTAAATCAGCGGGATTCCTTTGAATTCTGTGAATAAACTCTTTCCGTCGCATCGAGCGACCTGCCAAAAAGACCGACAGTTCCGTTTCCCACCTGCGTTTAAGGTCATAGACAGGAAACCGTTATTCTTTTTGTTATCTGTTATGCCCACTTGAGTTTAAGGATGGGCCACCAACATTGATCGGGCACGGTTCTCGACGTGAAAAAACTTTTCAGGGAACTGAAGTACGGTTATAGGTTCCCACACAGAATATACTCTGCACAAAGTTACGAGTTACTTTCTAAAATCGCAGAGCACCTTGACAGTTTCTACTTTATGGCCTTATCATATTAAAAAAATCAGCCCTTTGCAGTAGCGTACAGCCTAAAGCCAATTTCTTTAGGAGGGACAGCGAGTCGCTGTTCTGGATTTCAAGGTTATCCGCATCGCATAGCGATGCCCAAATCTGATACGCTCCGGCGAATAGCCAATCACTTCATGATTCTCGATTCGCCTCCGCTTAATCAGACCATTTTGTACTGCAAAGGGCTGATTTTTGGGAGGACGCTACACATGAAAATAGAAGGAAGCTGTGTGACCTTTGAGCCGTGCGATGCGGCTTTTGTGAAGAAGTTCGGACCGTTAGAAGCAGCAAATATGGTTTTGGATTACCATTCTGTCCACCCCAATATGCCATTTCTTTATGATGCCGAGCAGCTGGCCGGTTTCTTTGGCATAAGCTGTGGTGAATTAAACCATATTGTCAATCACATTCAAAAAGAGTATAAAAAGGCATTTCTCCCCAAAAAAGATGGTACTTATCGCAGCCTATACATACCAAGTATCAGACTTCAATTTTGTTTGGGCCCAATCAAGGATAGAATTCTTTCACAGCTCCCTGTTTCAAAATTTGCAACTGCTTATCAAAAAGGAAGCTCTACTCGCAAAAATGCAGAGCCACACATTGGGAAAAAGAACCTTCTAAAACTGGATATTACCGATTTTTTCGGAAGCATCTCTTTTGAGCAAGTCCTCTGCGCAGCTTTCAACACCCGCTATGTATCGAAGCAGGTCGGCTTTCTGCTGACTTCTCTGTGCTGCAAAAATGATGCTCTTCCACAAGGCTCACCAACATCTCCTGCGCTCTCCAATATCGTCATGCGTCGTTTTGATGACCAGATCGGTCGCTGGTGTAACCAACGCCAAATCACCTATACTCGCTATTGCGATGATATGACTTTTTCCTCCGACCGTCCGCTTTACGGAGTCTATCAAAAAGTCAAAAAAATGTTGTTTGAGATGGGCTTTGAATTGAATGAAGCAAAAACACATTTCATCAGCAATGCTGACCGGCAGACAGTAACAGGCTTGGTCGTCAATGAAAAGCTCTCCATCCCCAGCAGCTATAAACGAAACCTGCGGCAGGAAATTTACTATACTTTGAAGTTTGGCATAGAGGACAGCATCGTACACGGTAATCGGTTGAATTTTCTCGAAGATGGTCAACCGATTCGCTGCCCTACATATATGACACACCTAATAGGAAGTGTGCAGTATGTCTTGCAAATCGAACCAGAGAATCGTTGGTTTCTAAATGCCAAGCAAAAGCTGCTGGACTATGCTCGTGCATATTTTAGAGCCGAAGGATTAGGGGAAGAATACTATTTGCATCGCAGTCGCTTACGCGAAAAAGATGAATGAAATGCAGGACAGCGACCTCGGACTTTAGGATCACATTCAGATTTATAATTAATGCATCATACTCACATTACCAACCGTGTCATGCAGCAGCAGAAATTTCCTCCCGTAAAGCTATAATCATGCTATACTTTTCCGGCAGAGTGTGCTATGATTTAGCAGGTGTTCGGCCGGTCACGACCGAATATCTTTTGAAGCGTTGGAAAAGATGTCCTTCCCTTATGATATGGAGGGCTCTGAAAATCTTTCACTAAGGTGACATACCCCTTAGGTTCCATTGCCAACAGGCGTGCGGGTTCGAGTCCCGCCGCCCGCACCAAAAAGGGAAAGACACATATTCATGTGCCTCTCCCTTTTTGGTATGATGAACAGGAGGCGGCTCTATGAAACGAATAGCGTCCATACAGGACATCTCCTGTCTGGGGCGGTGCTCGCTGACGGTGGCGCTGCCGGTGATCTCCGCCATGGGGGTGGAGTGCGCCATCGTGCCCACGGCGGTGCTCAGTGCGCACACGGCGTTTCCGGGCTTTGTCAGCCGGGATCTCAGCGACCAGCTGCCGGCCATTGCCGATCACTGGCGGTCCCAGCAGGTGCATTTTGACGCGCTCTATACCGGTTACATCGCCTCCGCGCCCCAGGTGCAGCAGGTGATGGACTTTTTCGACGCGGTGAAGAGCCCGGATACGCTGCTGATCGTGGACCCGGCCATGGCGGACCACGGGAAGCTGTACAGCGGGTTTGACGGCGCTTTCCCGGCGGCGATGGCCCGCCTGACGGCTCGGGCGGACGTGGCGCTGCCCAATATCACGGAGGCCTGCCTGCTGACCGGTACGCCGTACCGGGAGGAGGTGGACGAGGGCTTTGCCCGTGAGCTGCTGCGGGGGGTGGCCGCGCTGGGGGCGAAGAAGGTGATCCTCACCGGGGTGTCCTTTGCGCCGGATAAGCTGGGCGCTATGGGCTATGACAGCGGCGCGGAGACATATTTCACCTGTCTTGGTCCGCGGAACCCGGCCTCCTTCCACGGCACGGGGGATATTTTCGCCGCCGTTGTCACCGGCGGGCTCATGCGGGGCATGACGCTGGAGCAGGCGGCTTCGCTGGCGGTGGAATTTGTACTTGCCTGTATCGACGCCACGGCACGGGACCCGCAGGCCGGGTGGTACGGCGTGGAGTTTGAAAAGGCGCTGCCGCTGCTGTGCGAACGGGTGCGGGACCTGCCGGAAAACTGAAAAAGAAAACAGCCCTGCGGCGCTGCCGCAGGGCTGCTGTGCATTTATTCGGGGTCGCCGTCCGCGTGCTCCGTCGGTTTGTCTTCGGCGGGGGTGCCTTCCGGGTCCTTATCCTCCGGCTTTTCATCGTAGTCCGGCATGGGGATGGGCTCGGACACGATGTTGATGTGCCTGGCGGGGGCCTCGATGGTCTCCGGCACGCTGGGCCGGAAGGCGGGCTGGCTGTTCTTGCTGGCGCCGTAGTTGTCCACGGTCTCCGGGTCACGGCCCTCGATGATGGCCATCATCTCCTGGCCGGTGATCGTCTCCTTCTTCAGCAGGTACGCGGCGATCTTGTCCAGCAGTTCCCGGTTCTCCCGCAGGATCTGCTTGGCCTCCTCGTGGCACTGGCGCAGGATCTTGATGGTCTCGCGGTCGGCTGCGGCGTAGGTCTCCTGGGCGCAGGTCATGGAGTAGCCGCCGTCCAGATACTGGCTCTGAACGCTGCCCAGGGCCATCATGTCGAACTCGTCGCACATGCCGAAGCGTGCCACCAGGTTCCGGGCCATCTCCGTGGCGCGCTCGATGTCGTTGGCGGCGCCGGAGGTCATGGTGTTGCACACCACCTCCTCGCTGGAGCGTCCGGCCAGCAGGGTACGGATCTCGGTCAGAATGTCCTCGCGGGACATGAGGAACTTTTCCTCCTCCGGCAGGTGCAGGGTGTAGCCCAGCGCACCCTGGGTATGGGGTACGATGGTGATCTTGCTGACGGGCTGGGCATTCTTCTGCTTGGCCGCCACCAGCGCGTGACCCACCTCGTGGTAAGCGATAATGCGCTTTTCCGCCTCGGTGATGACGGTGCCCTTCTTCTCGCTGCCGGCGATGACCAGCTCAAAGGACACCAGCAGATCGTCCTGATTTACGGCCCGGCGGCCCTTACGCACGGCGCGCAGGGCGGCCTCGTTCACCAGATTGGCCAGGTCGGCGCCCACGCAGCCGGCGGTGGCCTGGGCGATCTTTTCCAGGTTCACGTCCTCGGCCAGGCGGATATTGCGGGTGTGTACCTGCAATGTGGCCAGACGGCCGGCCAGG
>ERZ779892.1047-NODE-1047-length-27146-cov-4.661511_pt1 | contig 27146 bp, 17 predicted proteins | sample MGYA00511552_ERZ779892 | MGnify/ENA primary metagenome ERZ779892 (study PRJEB29588, sample SAMEA2154561) | human gut metagenome | biome: human gut; feature: human-associated habitat; material: faeces | place: Denmark | collected 2008/2010 ... | reverse complement strand
AATACTTTGAATCAAAGCATATATCAATTATATGCAGAACTTCGGAGAAAGAGTGATGAACTAATCCAATTGCAAAATACTCAGTATTCTTCGGTGAAAATGCAAGTGGAATATGAAAATGTACAGAAAGAGGTAGATAGCTTGAGATCTCGATTATTCGAATTAAGAGAATCTAAAATTCTCAATAGTAATTTAGCTAAAAAAATAAAGAAAATATCTCAAACTGTGCAGCCTAATCATTCTGAAGCACCCGTTTCCGAAAAAATGTGGATTGATATTGAAGTTTTGATGATGGAAGTTTACCCTAGTGTTATAAAGGTACTGAAGGATGCAGGCTTGTCACCATCGGAGATGCATCTTTGTTTCCTTACATTATTTAAACTTGATTCAACAGCTATATCTATCCTTTTAAATATTATTCCTACTTCCGTCGATCGTACACGTTTGCGAGTACGAAAGAAATTAAATTGGGAAGGTAAACAAGGATTGTATGAATCTCTTGTTAATATTTAGTATGTAATAAACCTTCATTTAAGGGGCTCTACGATTGTTTGTCTATGTATTTGTTTTTATAGTATTTGATTGTCAAGTGTTTACGTTTTTTTCTTTGTCTATGTGGATTACATAATTTAACCCCTTTAGATCATATATAATCTCTAGATTTGCAACCGAAACATAACAAAAAAAGAGAGATTATGAAAAATGTAAAATGGCTACTAACAGTGTTGTTTATTTTTTCAATTTGTATTCCATCTTTTGCAGGTCATGTGCCTTTACATGGTCATCTTAAGAAAAAACAGCGATCTGTAAATTTGGATGTACCTATAAAAGCAGACATAGATGAAACTTCAAAAGTTTTGTCTTTGGAGTTTTTAGAATATATAGGAGAGGTACGAGTATCTGTTGTGGATGCGAATGGAAATATCGTTTATGAGGAGATAGTGGATACACAAGATGTTTCTTCTAGTATTATCTCATTAGATGAATGTACTTCTGGATCTTATGGACTTTATATATCAGATTCAGAAAACTACGCAGAAGGTTTTTTTAATTTATAAATAATTCAAATTTTAGAAGTATGGACAAAAAGACAGTGCTTTTAGCATCTGCATGTACTTTATTGATGATATCATGTAGTAATGATGCGGAATTGATTAATGTTGCTGAAACGACAGGATTACAAACAAAGGCTTTTGTTGGTGAAGCAGATTTCCAAATTGTAGATTATGCGGGAGATAAATGTATTCAGTTCAAGAATGATTCCGTCTTTAATGCGATGCTTTGGGAGATGAATGATATGTCAGAAGAAGAGAGAAATAATATTTTCTCGGGGGCAGGTTTCGTAAGTCAATGGCAACTTATGCAAGAAGCAGATCAAGAACAGGAGCTTATTGTAGACAATTATGAGAAAGATCTTAGCCAACCTTGGCCTGCTCATCAAATCAAAGAATTCAAACAAAAATATGATGATGTTTTCATGTTTGAACCTTATGATTCTACAGATTTTATTGCGCATTATAAATTAAAAGGTTCTACATATAGTTCTTTTGTGAATAGAAGGGGGGTGTTTTTGATAGGAGATAGTGTAGCACATGCTCCTGTATATAAGGCTTTAGAGGAATATTTCGGATCAGGGATATCATTGTATGGTAATAATGAAGCTACAAATGAAAAGAATGATATAAACCTAGCTGAAAGTAAATATCAAATACCAGGTGGTGATTATGTAAAGGTTCGAGCTATTCCAAGATTTATAGAGTTACAAACTATTGAAAATAAAAATTATTTGTCATTGGGCTTTGATTATCTTAGTCAAAAAAAGAAAGTTTTATGGAAAAAACACCGTACAATGATTATACTACGTCTTACAGCTTCAGGGTCAGGAAGTGGTTTTGAAGTATATAATGTTTCAATTAAAAATTATCAGAATAAAAATGGGGTAACAATTCTTTTACATACAGATGTATATAATAAACTTTTAGCTAAGGATCAAGGAGGTATGTTAGGGCATGTTGGTGAAAATCCAAGAAACTCAGTTACAATCGTAACTCCTCCTCGATTTGAGTTTTCTGGACGAATGGAAATTTGGTCAGATGAAATGCCTGAAAGTAATAAAGGGACTGCAAAAATAAGTTTAAAAGAAGACTGGTGATAATTTATGAAAAAAATTTTATTTTTACTGTTATTGGTTTCTACTTCTACTTTCGCCCAAATTGAGCATGGCTTATTAGTAGGTGCCGGTGTTGGATTTCCTTTACAAGATAGTTGGAAACGAACTACTTGGGGTGATGAATCAAATTGGTCTTATCGGCACGATTATAAGTTAAATAGTATGATCGGTTATCGCTTTCGATTCCTTCCGGAACAGAAATTCTTTTATGATTTGGATATTACGATGGGATTTCAGAAGATGGAAACGACGAAGTATTTTCCTTATTATGAAAGTATAGAGGATGGTATATATGTTTCTAAGAAAGCTGATGTTTTCGATGAGTTTGTGATGCCTATCTCCGTAGCCGCTAGTTGGAATTGGCGTTTTACCAAGAAATTCCATTTAGGTGTCGGTATCGCTCCTACGCTTTATGTACAGCCACAAGCCGTGTTTGACCTGTCCGTGATGGCGAAGGTGGGATATCGTTTAAGCAAGCATTGTGAGTTCGGCCTTTCTTATCAGTATGGCTGTTTCAATACCTTGAAGCATTTCAATAACGGACCGGCTAATGGCCGTCGTGGACATCTTTCGGATTTGATGCTCTCTGTATATGTTCCTTTTGTTTTGAAATGATAGAATAATAAAGTATAGAAACACATAATGTTTTATTTGGAACCAAAACAAAGATGAATAACTGCCTATAAGAAAAGAGTACGTGAAAAGAGCCATGTGTAGAGAGATAATTCTATGCATGGCTTTTGCTTGTATAATGTATATAGATTCTCAAGAATTATTGAGGCATTTTTTGTTTGCGATATTGTCTCTCTCGTGATTAAGAACTATCTTTGACAAACTATCCAATAGTGGATGCCGAATCAAAATCAATTGACTATGAAAACAAAAAAATTGAAATTCTTCGTAAATTTGTGGTTCTTTAAGCATATCTTATAGTAAGGATCGAATATGAAAATGAGTGAAAAGGAGGTTGATACATCAAATGAACTACGGGTCTTGTCCCTGTTCTCTGGATGTGGGGGCATGGATTTAGGATTCGAGGGGGATTTTATATGTCATCGTAAGTCTATATCTCCTCAAAGTACCTGGGTTCAAGAGGTTATCGATGAACACTGGGTTCGTTTACAGAAGAATCGTTTTCGAACGGTCTTTGCGAATGATATATTGAAAGAGGCACAAACCGCTTGGCTTCAATATATGGATCGATTCGGATATGATAAAAACGTTTATAATACAAAGAGTATCGTAGACTTGGTGAAAGAGCATCGAGCGGGGAAAAAAGTTTTCCCTAAAAATATAGATGTCGTCACGGGAGGTTTTCCTTGCCAGGATTTCAGTGTCTCTGGTAAACGTCTGGGATTTGAGTCGAATAAGGATCATACCGGGAAATTGCGTGAGGACGATGAGGCCTCGGAAGAGACGAGGGGTAAACTTTACTATTGGATGAAGCAGGTGATCGATATTACGAGACCCAAGATATTTATCGCGGAGAACGTGAAGGGACTGGTGAATCTGGGAGACGTGAAAAGTATTATTCAGAGAGACTTCGCCCATGCGGCTGGGGATGGATATATTGTTTTAGATCCTCAAGTTTTACATGCGGGCAATTATGGGGTTCCGGAGTCTAGAGAGCGTGTGATTTTTATCGGGATACGTAAGTCCGCGTTAAAGGTTAAGGCTTTAAGAGCGCTTCAAGAGGAGAAGATACCCAAAGCTTACGATCCTTATCCGAGTCCGACACATGCTTGCACCGTGGAAGATAAGAAACTATTGCCACCGGTGGTTTGTCGGGATGTATTTGTAGGATTGGAGGAACCGGATAGGACAGAAGATCCATCCCAGCGGTATTATTCACAGGCGAAATATATGGGAGCTCATTGTCAAGGTCAAAAGGAGATCGCGCTGGATAATATTGGCCCGACGATTCGTTCCGAGCATCATGGAAATATAGAATACCGTCGTTTATCCCGGGAGCATGGGGGCGTTATTACGGAAGAATTAGACGCCGGTTTACAAGAACGTCGCTTAACTCCTCGAGAATGTGCTTTGATACAGACGTTTCCGCCGGATTATACGTTTGTCTCCCATAAAAAGAACAGTACACGTTTTGAGTTAAGTGCCTCAGGCGCTTATAAGGTGATCGGTAACGCGGTTCCTCCAGTATTAGCGTATCATATAGCGAATCGCATACAGACTTTATGGCCGTTGTATTTTAAAAAGAGATAATATGGAAGAGGAGAATATTATTACTGTGCGTAATAGAAATCTTCAAAAAGCGGATGAGGCTTTTGCGGATTTTATGTTTATGCTGGAATCATACTTGAATGAAAAAGCAGCTGCTATTCCGGGTACGTATTGCGATTGTAAGAGTAAGGAACTGGAAAATGTAGTAGTGAACGTGATGAAAGAACTTTGCGGTAGAACTCCTTTCCGTGTGGAGGAGATACGCTTGGTTTCCGCCCAATATTTTCCAGATATTATCGCGGAGAAATATTATGGGGTTGAGGTAAAATCTACAAAAGAGAACCATTGGACATCTACGGGAAGTAGCATCGTGGAGTCTACACGTGATAAGAATGTAGAAAATATCTATATGCTCTTCGGCAAACTGGGAGGTAAGACGGCGGAGTTTAAGTGCCGTCCTTATGAGGATTGTCTCTCCGATATAGCTGTTACCCATTCTCCCCGTTATTTGATTAATATGGAATTAACGAAAGAGCAGACTATTTTTAGTAAGATGGGAGTTGCTTATGATCAATTAAGGAATGCTCCGGATTCTATAGAGATCGTTCGAAAATATTATAGGGAAAAAGCCATTAAAGCCAAAAAGAAAGCTATGCCTTGGTGGTTGGGCACTTCCGCTGAGGAAAGTTTGGAGGAGCATACGGATATGAATATAAGCCTGTGGGTGGATAATGGAGAATATGCGGATCCGGAAAGGAATAAGAGACTAAAAGCGGAGATATTTATTTTATTCCCGGAAGTAGTGAGTGGGAATTATGAGAATGCTGCCTTATGGTTATGTACGCGCCGGTCTGTTGTTAATTTTCATATGCGGGACACTTTTTCCGCAGGGGGCCAACAATTGAAACTGAATGATGAACTTCTGCCTTTTCCTTTACCGCATGTGGTTGGTGAGTTGTTAGAATCTGCGACTTTAATAAAGAACTATCTTCTTAATAGTGATGATTTAGACTTAGATATATCGGAATTCCGTCCAGAACTTATGTTGCCTAACCGATATGAGGTCTGGCTTAATGATATTTGGAAACGTATTCATCAACTAAAACCTTATAAAAGGAAAGAGACTATCGAAGAATTGGGCGGTATTTCATTGGCCGAATGGATCGATAGGAAATATACTTTGTCTGTAAAATAAAATATATCTTCTTCTCGATCGTCTCCCTAAGATCATAGATCGTATCAAGAAGCATACCTATCCCGGAAAAATACGCTGTTTTATATCTCCACAAACGGCTTAACGACTTGTATATGGAATTAGTAGGGGATTGAGACGGTTGATTTAGAACTAATAGCGAATCAGAAGGGTTATACAAATACGTAACATTAAAGTTTAAAGCTATGAAGTTTTTTATTGACACGGCGAATCTGGACCAGATCCGGGAAGCGAATGAATTGGGAGTATTGGATGGCGTGACGACTAATCCGTCCTTAATGGCGAAAGAGGGAATCCGGGGGTGGAAAATCAACGGAAACACTATTTGGAAATTTGCGAGATCGTGGGCGGGGATGTAAGCGCCGAGGTAATCGCTACCGACTTAGAGGGCATGATAAAAGAAGGGGAGGAGTTGGCCGCTTTACATCCCAATATAGTCGTTAAAGTACCTTGTATCGAAGCGGGGATTAAAGCGATAAAATATTTCACCAGAAAAGGCATCCGTACGAATTGTACGCTGGTTTTCTCTGTCGGTCAGGCGTTATTGGCGGCTAAGGCCGGGGCTACGTATGTATCGCCCTTTGTTGGGCGTTTGGATGATATTGCCAGCGACGGGATAGAGCTGGTACGTAAGATCGTGGAAATGTATGATTATTATGATTATGATACCCAAGTTTTAGCGGCTTCTATCCGTAGCACCCAGCATATCATCCAATGCGTGGAGGCCGGGGCGGATGTGGCTACTTGTCCTTTGTCCGCCATTAAAGGCTTATTGAAACACCCGTTAACGGATAGTGGGCTGGCTACTTTTCTAGCGGATTATAAGAAAGTAAACGGATAGAAAAAAAATAGTACCTTTGTGCGGATTAATTCGTAAACGCATTTAAAAGATTACTATCGTGGCAAAAGTTGTGGAAACCCCTTTGATGAAGCAGTATTTCGATATAAAAGCGAAACATCCGGACGCTATCCTTTTATTCCGGGTTGGAGACTTTTATGAGATGTATGGCGAGGACGCTGTGATTGGCGCGGAAATACTGGGTATCGTACAGACCAAACGTGCGAATGGCGTAGGGCAGCATGTTGAGATGGCGGGATTTCCACATCATGCCTTGGATTCTTATCTGCCGAAGTTGGTGCGGGCCGGTAAGCGTGTGGCTATTTGTGATCAGCTGGAAGACCCTAAGTTGACGAAGAAACTGGTGAAGCGGGGTATTACGGAATTGGTGACTCCCGGTGTTTCCATCAATGATAATATACTGAATCATAAAGAGAATAATTTCTTGGCCTCTATCCATTTCGCCAAGGAGGTATGTGGTATCTCTTTCTTGGATATCTCTACCGGCGAGTTTATGACGGCGGAGGGTTCTATAGACTATATCGACAAATTACTCAATAACTTTTCCCCGAAGGAAGTCTTGATCGAACGAGGAAACAAGAAACGTTTCGAGGAGGCTTTCGGTCCTCGTTTCTTTATCTTTGAGCTGGATGACTGGATCTTTACGCCCTCGGCTGCCGAGGATCGCCTGTTGAAGCATTTCGAGACGAAGAACCTGAAGGGTTTTGGCGTACAACATCTGAAATTAGGTATTATCGCTTCCGGGGCGATTCTGTATTATCTGGACCAGACCCAGCACACGCATATTTCCCATATCACCGCTTTATCCCGTATCGAGGAGGATCGATACGTCCGCTTGGATAAGTTTACGGTACGCAGCTTGGAACTGGTGGGTACGATGAACGATGAGGGAACAAGCTTGTTGGACGTGATCGATAAGACGATCTCGCCGATGGGCTCTCGTATGCTTCGCCGGTGGATACTATTCCCGCTAAAGGATGTAAAACCGATCCAAGAACGCCAAGAGGTCGTGGATTATTTCTTCCGTGAACCGGAGACAAAGGAGTTGCTGGATACGCAGTTGGAGCAGATCGGCGATTTGGAACGTATTATCTCCAAGGTGGCTGTCGGCCGTGTATCTCCTCGTGAGGTGGTTCAGCTAAAGGTCGCGCTTCGTGCGATCGAGCCGATCAAGGAGGCATGTATGGCGAGCGGGGAACCCAGCTTATGCCGGATCGGGGAGCAATTAAACGCTTGCGCCTTGATCCGCGACCGGATTGAGAAAGAGATTAATAACGATCCCCCTTCTTTGGTCAATAAGGGAGGAATTATAGCGAAGGGTGTCAACGAGGAATTGGATGACTTGCGTGCCATCGCTTATTCCGGCAAGGATTATTTGTTGAAGGTACAGCAGCGCGAGATCGAATTGACGGGTATCCCAAGCTTGAAGATCGCTTTCAACAACGTCTTCGGCTATTATATAGAGGTACGTAATACCCATAAGGATAAAGTCCCGGCGAATTGGATCCGTAAACAGACCTTGGTGAACGCCGAGCGCTATATTACCGAGGAGTTGAAGGAATACGAGGAGAAGATATTAGGGGCGGAAGAAAAGATCCTTGCTCTGGAGACCCGCCTTTTCAATGAGCTGGTATTGGCCTTGACGGAGTATATTCCGCCTATCCAGATGAACGCGAACTTGATCGGGCGTATCGATTGCCTTTTATCTTTCGCCAAGGCCGCGGAGGCGAATAAGTATATCCGTCCGATCGTGAGTGATTCCGACAAGATCGACATAAAGGGAGGTCGCCACCCGGTAATCGAGAAACAACTGCCCTTGGGAGAACCTTATATCGCCAATGATGTCTATCTGGATGACGAGAAACAACAGATCATCATTATCACGGGTCCGAATATGGCCGGTAAGTCTGCCTTATTGCGTCAGACAGCCTTGATTACGCTCATGGCGCAAATCGGTTGCTTTGTTCCGGCCGAGAGCGCCCATATCGGTATCGTGGATAAGATATTTACCCGTGTAGGAGCGAGCGATAATATATCAGTCGGCGAATCTACATTTATGGTAGAGATGAATGAAGCGGCTGATATCCTGAATAATGTTTCTTCCCGGAGTCTGGTATTATTTGACGAATTGGGTCGTGGTACTTCTACTTATGATGGTATTTCCATTGCCTGGGCAATTGTAGAGTATATCCATGAACATCCGAAAGCAAAAGCACGTACATTATTTGCTACGCATTATCATGAATTGAATGAGATGGAGAAATCTTTCAAGCGCATCAAGAATTATAATGTATCGGTGAAAGAAGTTGATAATAAAGTAATCTTCCTTCGTAAACTGGAACGTGGCGGTAGTGAACACTCTTTCGGTATTCATGTGGCAAAGATGGCCGGTATGCCGAAAAGCATTGTGAAACGTGCAAATGAGATATTGAAACAGCTTGAATCTGATAATCGCCAACAGGGCATAGCAGGTAAACCGTTGGCAGAAGTGAGCGAGAATCGTGGAGGTATGCAGTTAAGCTTCTTCCAGTTGGACGATCCGATTCTCTGTCAGATTCGCGATGAGATATTGAATCTTGATGTGAATAATCTTACTCCTATTGAAGCGCTGAATAAACTGAATGATATTAAGAAGATAGTCAGGGGGAAATAAGCTGAAAATGTATATAATGTCTTAGGATATGTTTTCGATTGTTGTCCTGACATTAGGGAAATGGCATTTGTTTTATTGATAAGAAAGAGGGATTAGTGATGTTTGAACCGCTAATCCCTCTTTTTTTGATTTAGGCTATTTTATTTTTCTTCTTGTCATAGAAGAACATGAAATAGACGCCTATTATGATAAACGGAACGCTTAACCATTGTCCCATATTGAACATCATGCTGTTTTCAAAATCTTCCTGGTTTTCTTTGAGGAATTCGATGAAAAAGCGGAAGGTGAAGATGTAAGTCAGGCAGAGGCCGAAGAAGAAGCCGCGATGCAGTTTCTTGCTGTAATTCTTATATAAGTAAAGCATGATGAAGAACAGGATAAGATAAGCGATGGCTTCGTAGAGCTGTCCCGGATGACGGGGGAGCATATCTACACGTTCGAAAACGAATGCCCAGGGCACATCAGACGGTTTGCCGATGATTTCGGAGTTCATCAGGTTGGCAAGGCGGATGAAGCAGGCGGTGATTGGAGTAGCTACGGCAATCATATCCAGCACGTCCATATAATGGAGCTTCGTCTTGCGGCAATACAGCCAAAGGGCGATTATCAGTCCTAATGTACCGCCGTGGCTGGCAAGTCCTTCATATCCGGTAAATTTCCAGTTTCCGTCCGGCATGAACTTGATAGGAAGAATCATTTCCCAAAAATGAGACAGGTAGTATCCCGGGTCATAGAACAGGCAGTGTCCTAGGCGGGCACCGATTAGAATACCAAAGAAACAGTAAAAGAAAAGAGGGTCAAACTTCTTTTCCTCTATCTTTTTATCCCGGTACTGGTAGTGAACAACCACATAAGCAAAGAATATTCCTACTGCCCACAGTAATCCGTAATAACGGATAGAAATGCCGAACAGGTTGAATAGTTCGGGATTCGGGTTCCAGTTGATGGATAATAGCATGGTATTCATTCTATATTGGATTAATGTTAATGATTAGATTCTTTGAATTTCTCCGCAACCATCCGGTAGGTCGGTATATCTATTCCCTGTTCTTCGGCTGCTGCAATCATATCGAAGAGCAATCCTTGTATTTCCGAGTCGTGTCCGCGTGCCAGGTCTTTTTGCATAGAAGCGGTACTTTCGGGATCGAGCTTGTCAATCACTTTTAGGTTGTAGCTGACTGGGTCTTCGGGAAATTCGACGCCCAGTTTCTTTCCTAAGGCAGCGCTTTCCGTAGAAAGTCCGATAAATGTATCCCGTATCTTTCCCGGTTTCTGTACTTCTCCCATCGGAACGTCGTAGTAAGCACCCGTCACAGCCATTGCGGAGATAAACGACCATTTGATAAACGTATCCCGGTTGATGTCCGGTGAGAGGTCTACCTTTATGCCTGCTTCCTGCAAGTCTTGTTGGATAGCTTCCAGTAATCCGGGTTTTACAACTGTGCCGCGATGAGCGCCGTATACCAACCGGAATATCTTTCCCATTTGGGTGATTTCTCCTGTGCCGGATACGAAACCTACGATATAGATGCATCCGTCGAGGACAGTGACTTCCGGTACCAACTTTTGTATGCGTGGTCCTGTGCCGTACACATTCAGAATAGGGATGACTACTGTGTCTTTGTGTGCTGCCCTTTTAATCAGTTCTACGATAGAATCGACCGAATAACCTTTTACGCATACAAATATCACATCTGCTTTTCCATTGAATTCTTCAGCGGTAGTAGCCGGAATCCGGAGCGTATGTTCGCCCTTCAAATCCGATTTCAGTTTCAAACCGTTCGTTTGAATCGACTGCAAATGAGCTCCACGGGCAATACAAGTTACATCTTTGCCTGCCAGCGACAAGAATCCTGCGATACTGCCGCCTACACCTCCCGTTCCTGCAATGAGATATTTCATATTGTTAGCGAATTAGTAATTAATAAGTCGTCGGTGGTAACCGATAATCACACGTTGAAACGGAAATGCATGATGTCGCCATCCTGCACCACATATTCTTTTCCTTCTACACCCAGTTTTCCGGCTTCTTTCACAGCTGCTTCCGAGCCGTATTTGATATAATCATCGTATTTGATAACTTCGGCACGGATAAAGCCTTTTTCAAAATCGGTGTGGATCACTCCGGCACATTGAGGAGCTTTCCATCCTTTTTCGTATGTCCAGGCACGTACTTCTTGTACACCGGCAGTGAAATATGTTTCGAGATTCAGGAGTTTATAAGCAGATTTGATAAGACGTGCTACGCCCGATTCTTCCAAGCCTACTTCGGCAAGGAACATTTGACGGTCTTCATACGTTTCCAGTTCGGCGATGTCCGCTTCTGTTTTGGCTGCGACAATCAGGATTTGAGCATTCTCGTCTTTTACGGCTTCGCGTACCATATCTACGTATTTATTTCCGTTTACTGCGCTTGCTTCATCAACATTGCAAACATACATTACCGGTTTGCTGGTCAATAAGAACAGTTCGTGAGCAATCTTTTGTTCGTCTTTTGTTTCAAAAGTCACTGTACGTGCAGATTTTCCCTGTTCCAGTGCGTCTTTATATTGAACGAGTACATCGTAAGCTAACTTTGCAGCTTTGTCTCCGCCCGTCTGTGCTTGTTTCTGTACTTTCTGGATACGGCTTTCGATGGTTTCCAGGTCTTTCAATTGAAGTTCGTAGTCAATGATTTCTTTGTCGCGGACGGGATTTACGCTTCCGTCTACGTGTGTCACATTGTCGTCATCGAAGCAACGGAGTACGTGGATAATTGCGTCTGTTTCACGGATATTGGCAAGGAACTTGTTTCCTAGTCCTTCACCTTTGCTTGCGCCTTTCACCAGTCCGGCGATATCTACGATTTCTACAGTTGTAGGAACAATTCGTTGGGGGTGCACCAATTCAGCGAGTGCGTTCAGACGTTCGTCAGGAACAGTGATTACACCTACATTGGGTTCAATTGTACAAAAAGGGAAATTTGCCGCTTGTGCTTTCGCATTCGACAAACAGTTGAAAAGTGTCGACTTACCCACGTTCGGTAGTCCTACAATACCACATTGCAATGCCATATTAATCTATTATTTCTTTTATTATCAAGTTGCTCATTTTAGTTTGCAAAGATAATCATTTTTAAACTAATAAAGGAAACTTGGTGCACTTTCTGTCTTTTCCTGACGTTTGGGTGGTTTTGAAAAGAACGCGGTTTGAGCATTAGAGAATAGAATATAGGTAGAAAGTTTCAGTTTGTTTTGTTCATTATATTATATTCCGTAATAGTAGTCAATGATTTATTTGAGATATGTCCGTCCATTGCCAAGCAGTTGGCTTGAATTTCCAATGTTTTTTCAAATATATTACGTACCCAACGGGCATTTCCAAAATTATGGTCTTTATTGACAATGGCTTTATTTATCAACCGTTTCATCTTTTCTATATTGTCTGACACCCGGGTGTTGTCATAACTGAGGCCCGAGTGTCAGATAATACTCCATTAAAAACGTTTTTTCTTTGAAAAAATTCTGGCGCTTTTATATTTATTCATAACGGTACAGAAATGAGTTTAAACGTAGTCATATTATCTAAAGTCGAGGACTGGCAAATAGAGTAGCCTCATCTTTACCTTCCGATGAATTCTTCCGGTCGTCCCGGCGAGAGCAACTCCCACAAGGAAGCAACTACCCATCCCGGTGCGAAGATATGGTTGTAATACCCTTTGCCGTTCTTGCCGTAATCCCAATTGGTGTGCTGTACCACTTCGGGATAGTACCCTTTCTTGGCGATGCCGCATTGATGTCCTTCGTAGGGCAGTAATTGACGCATGGAAGAACTGATAACTGCTGCGAAGTCAGCAAAGCGGGGTTCATTATACTCTTTGGACAGCCAGCGGAGTACGTCGGCAAAGTCGAAGATAAAGACGTCGATATGATTGTTTTCCACAGAGACATTACCCCAGCCGCGGGTCTTCAGACCGATGTCGCCCAACATCTGTCCCGGTGCGAACGGGACATCCCAGGTGTAATACCATGAGAGGGCGAAGTAAGCGGCTTTCTTTGCCAAACCTGCATAATGTGCACGCTCTGCTCCTTTGCTGGCAAGTGCCAGGTAGTAGGCAGCAGTGGAGGCGTAGAGTGAAGCCTCTTTGTCTTCACAGTTGGCGTCGAGGGTAGACGAGAAGTAGTCCGCTTTCGAGATTAGCTCCTTTTCCAGATAATCTACCGAGCGTCGGGCTGCTTCGAGATAGCGTTTATCTTTGAAGTACTTGTATCCCATCACCAGGGGAAGCGTTGCCGACGGGGTACTTCCGCCACTCTTGTCTACAATCGAGAAGTCATCCTTGAACTTGCGCGGGAAGCTGCCGTCTTCGTTTTGCAGGCGCAGGAAGGTGTCGAGCATTCCTTTCAGGCGTTTTTCCCATTTGGGGTGCTTCCTGCCTTTCTTCTTTTCATAGTTCAGGTAATAGAGTGTGGCATATATGCCTTCCGACTGGCGGCGGATGCTGTGGACAGGTTCTATGAAGTTGCGTTTGTAGTGCACTACCTCGTTGAAGAATCCTGCTGGTGAGAAACCATGCTCCAGGTAAGAATCAAAGATAGCATTGGCATTTGCCACCAGGTCGGTGCGCTGCTTGCTTTCGCCATATTCCAACGCGTTGAAAGCATTCAGCAGGGTGCGTCCCACAAAGCCTACTTCGGCTACGTCGACGTTGTTGCAAGTTGCCGTGTGCAACTCTACACCTGAGTAATAGTTGGTGGGAGTATCGCCGATGAAACTTTCTACGAAGAAGTTGCTCATCACTTCTTTCATCACTTCATCGGTATAAGGTGTTTCTACCGTTGCGGGCTTGTAGAGGTCGTAACTATATTCCCATGCTTGTTTTACGCAGTCCGAGAAGTCGGTGGGAGCGGATTCGTTGAGCTCCCAGGTCAACGTCACGCTTTCTCCTTTGCCTAAAAACTGGTAGGCTTCTACGGAAGGAGCCAGTGTCAGTTTGCGGATATAAGTTTTGGGCGCTTCTTTGTAGGGATAGCCGAAAGAAAGTGTGGCAGTGCCGTTGCAGTTCTCGAATCCGGTATAACCTATCGAAGTGGTTCCCGACAGGATGACTTCGCCCTCTTTGTGAGTAGTCAGCGCGTCGCTTTCAAACTTGTCTATGCGGGCTACTGAGAACGACTTGCCGTTCTTTTCATCGAAGATAGCCGTCATCGGAGTGCTCAGGCGGTCTTCGCGCACCACCCAACTGTCTGAGGTGTGGAAAGAAGGCGCCTCTTTGGGCGAACGAAGGTTGCGGCGATACCAGAAGCCCGGCATATAGAACAGGCAGTCGTCATGGCATGCTCCGCTTTTCACCTGTTCGCTATAGTTGAAGTAGATATTCTCTGTGGCTGTGATGAAGAGGGTGATCCGCTTGTTGGTTTCTCCACCTTCCACTTTCTGATAAATCAGGACGGGCAGGCTTTCTGTACCCGTCAACTGATAGTCGAACCGTTCTTGCCGGAGCTTACGGAACTCCAACGGATAACGTACCGCGTCGTTGCCGGGGACTTTCAATGCGATGGAAGCCGATACGTTGGCAGGGGTATATTCGATGGCATGCGCACTCAGTATGCCTGCCAGCAATGCTATTCCGCTTAGTATATTTCTTAAGTTCATACGTTGCTTTTTAAATGGTTATTCTTGATAAGGTTCTATTACTTCATCTCCGTTGACCGTGATGTCGTAGATGCCGCTTTCGTTCTTTTCCATGTGTAGCGGGATGATGCGCGTCTTGCGCGGGGCGACGTTTGTTTTCGACGCATGTACGTGGTACACATAATAATAGTTTCCTGCTTTGTCGGTAAAGATGTCGCCATGTCCCGAACCGTTTTCGCCTACGATGCTGCGATGGATGATGGGACTGTTCTCGTTTTTCGTCCACGGCCCCATGGGAGAGTTGGAAGTGGCATAGCCTACGGCATAGTCAATGCTCCGGTAGTCGTTGGCAGAGTAAAAGAGATAGTACACGCCGTCCAGTTTGATAACGGTGGGGCCTTCCATGACGGGGGCGGAGATGTAGGCGGCGGTTGCTTCCCACTCTTCGGTGCTCTCCATGCACTTCTTCAGGGTGCCGGGGATAATTTCACCTTTGGCGAGGTTGAACTCTGCTACCCATATAAAGTTTCCGTTACCGAAGCGCACGTGGTACAAGTAATACTTGCCGTCATCATCGCGGAACAGGAAGGGGTCGATATTCTTCTGGCTTCTGTCTATCGGCTTTATATCTGTCTGGCGGAAAGGACCTTTCCAAGAGTCGGCAGATGCCATTACGGTTTGTTCGTTGGCGGTGTAGAGGAAGTAGTAACGGTCTTGCGCTTTGAACCATTGGGGAGCCCAGAAACCTTCGGTTCCGTAGGTCTGCTCACCTTTCTTCAGGACAAATTCGTTGTTCTCCACTGTGTGCCAGCTTTTCAGGTCGGCAGATTCCAGCAGGACAAAACCTTGCTGTTGCTGGTTGCCTGTTCCTGTCAAGTAGTACATGTCACCCTCTCTGAGGATGGTAGGGTCTGCCAGGAAGATTTCGTCCCTGTATTGTGACGCTCCGTTGTAAATGCCTTCAGAGTCTTGTGCGCATCCGGTGGTAATCAATACCATTGCTCCGATTAAAAAATGTAATAGTCTCATATTCTATTTCCTTCTATTGAATGATTACTTTTAAATTTCATAAGGTTAGTTGGCTGTCGATTGCCAGTTGAATTGCGGTTTCTCTCCGGAGAAGTCCCATATCTCCATGCTCCATCCCAACGTGTTTTGGGTGACATCTATCAGGTCGGTGGCTATCAGGCCGTGGTATCTGAGAGAGTTGGCATGAGTAGTGTCGAAGCTTGCCGAAGGGCGGATATCGTCACCTGCCAGCGGATAGCCGTTTACTATCACGTCTACCTCTTTGGCATAGCAGGATTCGCCTTTGTTGCCGTTCGTCCCGTTGCCTCGGGGCATCCATCCGCAGATACGTCCCGATGCGATGTCGGCGGTAGAAGAAATATAGTCATTCCAGGCGACGCAATTGACGATGTAGTTGCTGTTGTCCGCGCTTCCTTCTCCGAGTTGGCATTGTCCGGCAATGCCGCCTGCACTTGCATGACCTTTCACAGTGGCGGTGGAGTAACAGTTGCGCACATTGCTGCCGACATACATACGTGCTGCAATACCTGCTGCGGGGCCGGTAAACTCTCCTTCGAATGAGGAAACACTTCCATGGCTGTAACAGTCGGAGATAAGTGCACCGTGAACACTGCCTGCTATACCACCTGCGCTATACCGGGAGTAAACAGTTCCTTCATAGAAGCTCTTCTCTATAGTAGCTTCCACTAACTGACCTGCCAGTCCGCCTGTACACCATTCGCCCGTGATGTCGACCTTTGCCGAACATTCGCTGATTCTGCCGGCGCGCATATCTCCTACGATACCGCCTACCGAGCCTGTGCTCCAATGGTCTTTTCCGTCTTCCACTTGGTTGAGCGTGCCGTTAATCACATGTGTATTGCTGATTTCGGTATCCGCAGCCCCACTGGGGATAAATCCGGCAATGACCCCGGTAGGTGTCTGGTAACCGCTGATTTTCACGTCCTTGAAAGTCACGTTCCTGCAACTGCCGACCAACTGTCCGAAGAAGCTTGGGAATTTGCCTTGTGTACATTTCAGGTTACTTATCGTATGATTGTTTCCGTCGAAGTTGATGTGGAATCTTCCGTCCCTGTTAAGTGGAGTCCACTCTTCGGCCTGCATGTCAATGTCTTCTTCCATCTTGAAGCACACGGTGACATCGGGTTTCAGCAAACTGCCCATGCCTTTCAAGTCGTCCAGCGTGCGTAGACGGTATGGATTCCGGAGCGTACCCCCTTCACCGACATTCAGTATCAGGATGAGGCGTTCTTGTCCGGCGGGCACTTCTATTCTTGTGCTCGAAGAAGTGAGTTTCAACCCCAGCGCATAATTCGTAGCGGGTTCCAGTTGCTCAAGGTTGGTGAAGAGAATGTTGACCGATTGTGACTGCTCATCTTCGGCAAACTCCAGTTCGGTGCTGCTGATACGGTATAGATTGTCCGCCAGTGGCAGGTAACCGTTACCCAGTTCTTTTGCACTTATCACTGAGAGCGAGGCGGTTGTCTTTACGAAAGGATGGCTCTTTTCTATCTTGAAAGAAAAAGAGGGGCGGGTCTTGTTCAGGTCTACTTGTCTCTCTCCCGATTGTGACAGAGAGAGTGTGATGTTCAGCGGTTCGACCAGACTTTCGCCGGGCTTCACGATAGAATCATCCTCTACACAGGCAGTTACGATAAAACTGGCGAGTAACAGAGGTAGTATGAATAACTTTTTCATGATAATTCTTTTTAAAGGGTAAATGATTGTTTTACTCATAATTTCGATTAAAACGTTTCAGTTTCTTTCTCTTGTTATTTCCAGCCTTCGTTCTGTTCCATATTGGGATTCATCTGTATTTCGCGGGCAGGAATGGGCAATGTCCAGTAGTTGTTGCCGCCCCAGGTGTAGGAGTAAGTCGGGCTTCCCCAAACCTGGCGCATGCCGTTCATACGTCCTTCCTTGTCAGTGTAGAACTTCAAGTCCTTCCAGGTGCCCCAGCGTATTTCGTCGAAATAGATAACATCTTCGCCCACCAGTTCCCAATGGCGCTCGTTCATGATGCGGCGGTGCATATCTTCCTTACCGTTGACGGTGGTGTAGGAGTTGGAGTTCAGGGGAGCTACTCCGGCACGGTTGCGCACATCGTTCACTTTGCTGACGGCTCCGCCGATGTCGTTGAGCTCGTTCAAGGCTTCCGCCCAATTCAGCAATACGTCCGCGTAGCGGATGAAGGGGAGGTCTATCTCGGAATAGTAGGTCATTGTTTCTGTGCCTTCACCCACGAATTTGCGGTTCAGGTAGTACATCTTGGAGTTTGTGTCCGTTTCGATGTCCTGCGTACCTCTTCCTCTCGAACGGTAGGGAAAACGCATGACGTAGGGCAGTGCCTCTCCTTCGATGCCACCTATAAAGGTAGAATAAGGAGTGATGACGGAGAATCCGAGGCGAGGGTCGCGGTTGGCATAAGCGGCTTTAATCCGCTCTTCATTGCCGGAATTCTTGTATTGGGTCATGTCGGCTCCCGACGCTTCGGCATTGGCACGCTCGGTAGCATTGATTTCGTTGCGCAGGAAGTAGACTTGGCGGGCGTTCGTGCTCATGGCGCTGTAACCGGGGATAATGTCGTCCCAGTTGAACGGGCTCCCGTCCTTGTTCTCGTAAGAGTCTACGAACTGCGGGTTGATGACGTAATTGTTCCATCCCAGACCTTTTCCTTCATTGTCGGGGGGAAGGCAACGGTTGCCATAACCACGGTTCTTGATGCCGCCGAATCCTTCTTCGTTGATGCACTGCAAGGAGAATATCATTTCGTCGCAACGCTCGTTGGCAGCCTTGAACAGTTGTTTGTAGGCATCGGATCCGTTTGTATATAGCTTGTAGCCGCATTTGCTTACTTCCTCGAAATCGTCGGCAGCTTTTTTCCACTCCTTCTTCCACATATAGACTTTACCTCTCAGAGCATAGGCTGCTCCTTTGGTGACGTGTCCGTAGTCTTCGCTGTCGGCTCCGTATTTGTTCGGCAGGTTGGGGTCGTCAATACAGGAAGTCAGGTCTTGAATCAGGTAATCCCAGATTTCATCTTGTGTGGAACGTGCTTTCTTGGCGCCGTCGATACTCTTTACCGGTTCGGTGTAGTAGGGCACCCCGCCGTAGAGGATATTAAGGCGGTAATACCACCAGGAGCGCAGAAACTTGCATTCGGATACGTAACGTGACTTTTTGGCCTCGCTGATACCTGCTACGGTGGGCAGGTTGGTTATTACATCGTTGGCGCGCAAGATGCCGGAGTAGTAGTTTTTCCACCAGCGTTCGCTACCGAAGTCACTAGTAGGTGTATTGTTGGCATGCAGGAAGTGGTAGCCTGCCGTCCAGTTGGCGTCGATGTCCATGATGCTCGACCACATATCGAACCATCCTTTGTTGGGGTCGGCGGTGTAATCTTCGTAGAGGCGGTTGTAAACCCCGGCAATGGTCTGTTCCGCCATGCTGGCGCTGTTCCATACATTCCCTTCGGACGGAGCATTATTCGGGGAGAGATCCAAGTCTACACATGCAGTCAGCGAACCGCCCATAACGAGTGCAACCGAGGCTGCCGCCATCATATTTTTTATTATCATCTTTTTCATCTGAGTCTTCTTTTAGAATGTAACATTAATACCGAAAGCGTATTGGCGCATCGGGGCATATCCCACGCCGCACATCATCTCAGGGTCCATACCCTTGAACTTGGTGATGGTGAACAGGTTTTCACCGGAAGCATAGAGGCGGACATTCTGCATATAAGCTTTCTTTACCCACGTCTTTGGGAAGGTGTAGCCGATGGTCAGGTTCTTCAGTTTCAGGTAATTGCCGTTGTGCAGATGCCAGGCGCTTGCCGTGCTCACTTGTCCGGCCTGGTCGGTAGTTAGACGGGGCGTTTTCGACGTGAGGTTGGTGCGGGGGTCATCCGGATTCTCCGGGTCGTAGAAGTAGTGGTCGTAAGCCACTTCCCTGCCGATGCCGTATCCGTAGGTGACAATCGAACTGTTCTGTGCTTTCTCGTACCAGTTGATTTTAAATCCGGCGGCACCGCTCCAGTTCATGGAGAGGTCGAATCCTTTCCATGCTGCGTTCATCTGGAGACCGAAGTAATATTTCGGTGTTCTGGAGTATCCCTGGAAAGCACGGTCGTCATCGTCACCATACACGCCGTCACCGTCGAGGTCATCGTAGATGATGTCGCCATACCAGATTTTATCTTTGCCTACTCCTTGTTTGGGGTAGAATTGGTAGCCGGCGGTCATCATGGCTTTCAGCCATTTCATGTCTTCTTCGGTGCGTATCATGCCATCGGTGGGGCCGCCGACAGGGTTGACCGTACCGTCTGTGTTGAAGGAATTTCCCGTACCTTTGTAGAGATTCAGCACGTAGTATTCGTTTATCATATGCCCTTCCACGATACGTTCATTGCCACCGGTGGAGACTTCACCCAAGTTGGTGTGGTACGTCCATTTGCCGTTAGCGTCCTGTTTCCATTCACGTACCAATTTTCCTTTATATTTGCTGACTTCGTTTTTGTTGAACGAGAAGTTGGCGGACACACCGTAAGTGAAGTCCTTGATGTGGTCTTGCCAGCCTAAGGTAACCTCGAATCCCCGGTTGGTGACTTCGGCGATATTCTGGCGGGGAGAGCCGAAGTAGCTCAACGTAGGTGAAAGCGTAGGATTGTAGAGAATACCGTCCGTCACTTTGTTATAGTAGTCGATTGTACCGATCAGACGACTGTTCAGTACGCTGAAATCGAGTCCGAAGTCGGTGATTGAGGTCGTTTCCCATTCCAAGTCGTAGTTGGAGAAAGAAGACATGCCCAGTCCGGATACTTTCTTATTGCCGAAGACATATTGTGTGGCGGCATAAACCGCCTGCCATTCGTAGTTGCCGATGGAGTTGTTGCCTAGCTGTCCCCATGAGGCACGTAATTTCAAGTTGTCGAACCAGCCGAGTTTCTTGACGAAACGTTCCTCGGAGAGACGCCAGCCGGCAGAGAACGAGGGGAATAATCCCCAACGGCTTTCGGGGGCGAAGCGTGAAGAACCGTCGTAACGCATATTAGCTTCCAACAGGTAGCGTGAGTCATAAGCGTAGGTGGCGCGTCCGAATACGGAACGTGAAGCGAATTCCGTGGTGGAACCTTTGATATATCTCGGGTCGGTCAGGGCGTCGAAATCCGTAAGGCTGGTGTCTACCATGCCTTTCTTATCAATGTCGGTGGTGGAACGCCATTTGCGGTACTCTTCATAACCTATCATGGCGCTTACATCGTGTTTCTTGCCGAACATTTGCGAGTAGTTGAGTACGGTGGAGCTTTTCCAGCTTTGGTCGCCGTCGTACCATAACGCTACGTGATATTCTTGCAGGGCGTCGGAAGTGGGCGGAGCGTTTTTTACCTCTCCCGCTTGGAAACTGAACTGTTCGCGATAGTCGGAACTGTTCCATTTATGCTCGTTTCTGAAGTGGTCGTAGTAGAAATTGTAACTTGCGGTGAAGTGTTTCAGGAAATTGACCTTTACATACGGGTTGACGAAGAACTTCGTCTGTTTGTAGTAGCCTTCCGCGTTGTTGATGAAGTATACGGGGTTGCTGGCGGATGGGTCTTCTTCCGTTGCTTCGGGTACACCGTATTTGCCGTCATAGCGGGGATAAATACCCGGTATGCTTTTTTGCATCTGCAAGCCGTTCAAGTTGTCTACGTCGTTACGTTCCTGGTCGGTATGGTAACCCCATGCACGCATACCTACAGTGAGGAAGTCGGTGATGCGAGATTCGATGTCGCTGCGCACATAATATTTCTTCATGCCGGCGTTCTCCACCAGTCCCGGATTGTTTAGAAAAGTGGCACTGAGGCTGTACGTTGTGCGCTTTTCGGCACCGGAGACGGTAATGGAGTGTTCCTGCATCAGTTTCGGGTTGTACACTTCGTCATACCAGTCGGTGTTGGGGTAAGCTACGTAGTTGGGATAACCGGATTCGGACAGCCCGTTGGGATTTTTGTCTGCTTCCCGCCATTTTTTGATAGTACTTCCGTTGAAAATCTGTGTTTGTCCCGAGTTGATGGATGCCTCGTTCATCAGTTCCATATAGTTAGCGTAGTTGGCAACCATGTGGATGAGGTTGGCAGGGGTGTTGTAAGAGAACTTGCCGGAGTAGGTGACGTTGATTTTGCCGTCGCTTCCGCGTTTGGTCGTTACCAGAATAACACCGTTCGCACCACGGTTACCGTAGATGGCACAAGAGGCGGCATCTTTGAGGACGGAAATAGTGGCGATGTCGTTCGGGTTGATTTCGTTGAGAGGCATTTCCATCCCGTCTACCAGTATCAGAGGACTGGAATCGTTCAAAGTTCCGTTACCGCGTATCAGGACACTGGAGCTCTCGGAGTTCGGTTTGCTGGTGGTCTGCATCACGTTCAAACCTGCCGCCATACCCGATAAAGCCGATGAAACGGTAGTTACAGGGCGTGATAAAGTCTTGTCGTTGAAGTCTACCGTGGCAACGGAACCGGTGAGGTTCACCTTTTTCTGCGAACCGTAGCCCACGACGACTACTTCTTCCAATATTTCGCTGTCGGTCTGCATAGCGATGTTCAGCGTCTGCTGCCCTTTGACGACGATGCTTTCTTTCTTATAGCCTATATAGGAGACTTCGAGTATATCGCCATTGTTTACAGGCAATGAGAAGTTACCGTTGGTATCGGTGATAGTTCCGCCCTGGGTTCCTTTCACCAGGATGCTTACTCCGATAAGGGGCTCTCCGGTGGCGGCGTCCGTAACTGTTCCCGAAAGTGAACGTTTCGCCTGCTGCGTCACCTGAAGAGTGTTGCCGGTATGGTTTGCACCGGCATCAGCCATGACGGGGATAATGCCCAGACCGAAACAGAAGAGTGAACTAATAAAAGATTTTGCTCTACCTTTCATAAGATTTAAAGTTATAATTTAACATTATTGGCTTTGACAAATTTGTTCTAGCACTGCAAATCTATGGCAAATAGGCATTGCAGGCAACAACAATACGAGCAAAGTATGGAACAAAACGCTCAAAAACCCCGTTCCCGGGGGCAAGATGGAAGAATTGTTCTATTTTGTGGTTCTTTTGTTGCAGGGCGGGTTATGTCGTGATGAATTCTTTGGGCAGTACCCCGAATTGTTTCTGGAAACATTTCGCAAAATAGGACGGAGTATTGAAGCCTACCATGTAACACACTTCATTAATTTTGCAACTTCCTTCTTTCAATAGTTGGGCAGCTTTCTTCAGACGCTCGATGCGGAGATAGTCGTTGGGCGTCAGGTCGAGAAGCCCCTTGATTTTGCGGTTCAGGCTGGAGCGGCTCATACACAACTGGTCTGCCATGTCTATCAGGCTGAATTCGGGATTCTGCATATTGGTCTGGATAAGGTTGTTCAGTTTCTTCAGAAATTCTTCATCGGCTTTGCTGATGACCATGTTGTTGGTGGGGGTGAAAGGAGAGTGCATGAACGTAGCCTGCAGTTGCTCCCGGTTTTTGAGCAGGCTGGAGATGCTCACTTTCAGGTACTCCATCGAGAAAGGTTTCTCTATGTAGGCGTCTGCACCGGCTTTCAGTCCGTCTATCCTGGATTGCAAAGTGGTCTTGGCGGTAAGCAGGATGATGGGAATATGGCTGTAGTCCAGTTCTGTCTTTACGGTATCGCAGAGTTCCAAGCCGTCCATTTCGGGCATCATCACATCGGATATAATCAGATTGATGATAGATTCCTGCAATATTTTCAAAGCTTCCACGCCATTGGCGGCGGTCAGCACTTTATAGGATTCGGACAGTTGCCTGACGAGAAATTTGTTCATTTCCGCATTGTCTTCCACTACTAATAGGGTATAGCGGAATTGTGTAGAAGTGGCAGGATTACCCGGTTCGCTGGAAACGATCACCTCTTCTCTTTCAGCTTTTTCCGGTTCGGTGGGCAGCAGATGGACGGTTTGTGCCTGGTGCAAGGGAAGCGTCAGGATAAAGTGGTTACAGTCCGCTGCATCGTCCATGGTGAGCTTTCCGCCGTGCAGTTCGGCAAGCGAGCGTGCCAAAGCCAGTCCGATGCCGGTTCCCGGCACTTGGTAGGAACTGTTTCCCTTATATTGTATAAAGGGCTTGAATATTTCCTCGCGCATGGTAAGCGGGACAATCTCACCGTCGTTCGTGACGGAAAGTTGTAAGGTTTCGTTCTCCTCGTTCTGCTTCATTTCGACGTGGATACGACTTTTGCCGTATTTGATGGCGTTAGTGAAGAGGTTGCTGACTATCTTTGTAAATCCTTCCTTGTCGATGGCTGCATACAGGTTGTCGGGGACGTTTATGGTGAATTCGAATCCTTTCTCTCGTGCCAGCGGAATGAAGCGTTTATAGGTTTTCTGCAGGATTTCGGAAAGGTTGTATGCCATAAAGTTGAGGTGGAAACCCTTGGTTTCGGTCTTTCGGAAATCGAGCAGTTGGTTTACGAGGTCAAGCAGCCGGTTGGTGTTCAAATCCATAATTTCCAAATCCTCTTTGATGGCATCGTTCACATGGTCGGAAACCAAGACGTGTTCCAATGGGCTTTTGATAAGTGTCAGCGGTGTGCGTATCTCATGGGCTACGTTGGTGAAGAAGTTAATCTTGGACGTGTAGAGTTCGCGCTCTTTCTCGTATTCCAATATTTCCATGGCTTGCCGGTGCTTGCGCAGGTTGCGTTTGCGGAAATAACAGATTATATATGTGACAACGGTTGCCAACAGAATGAAGTAGATGACGTATGCCATCCATGACAGGTAGAAGGGTGGATGGACGCGTATTTTCAATAATCGTTCCTGTGGGTTCCAGACACCGTCGCTGTTGGCTCCGCGCACTCGCAGCGTGTAATGACCGGAAGGCAGGTTGGAGTAACTGATGCGGGTATTGAGCCCGTTGGTGGAGTACCATTCTTTATCAAAGCCTTCGAGTTTGTAGAGTATGGTGTTCGATAAAGGAGCCTGGTAGTTCAGCACTGCTGCCCGTAAGGAAAAAGTGTTTTGGTCAGCGTTCAGTTCGATGGATTCCGAGAGGGTGATGCTTTCCGACAGGGGAGAAGATGCTTCGCCTATTGGCAGGCGTTTGTTGAATTGGTGGAAGTCGGTCAGTACCAACGGTGAAATCTGTTTGTTCACAGTGAATGTGGCAGGATTGAAAGAGATAAACCCGTTGACGCTACCCAGGTAGATAGTTCCTGTCTTGTCTTTGTATCCCGACTGGTAATTGAACTGGTTGCTCAATAGACCGTTGGCAGTAGTGTACAGATGCTTAGTGCCTGTTTCGGCATGGAAGGATACCAGCCCTTTGTTAGTAGTGAGCCACAACAGTCCGTTGTTGTCTTCCAACATTTTATATACGGTGTTTCCGGGGAAGCCTTGCGACATATCGTAGCGGATGAAATCGTCCGTTTCGGGGCGGAAGCGGCAGAATCCCGCTCCTTGTGTCATGAACCAAAGCTGCTTGCGGCTGTCCTCGAAGATGCTTATTACCTTGTTATAGGGTAAAGAGTTCGGGTTATCGGGGTTTCGGGTATATTGTTTCCATTTGTCTTGTGGCAGGTCGTAGCAGAACACGCCGTCGGAATAGGTAGCCAGCCACAATTTGCCGTGGCAGTCTTCCAGTATATTGTACACGAATATTTTGTTCATTTCGGGGATGCGTGTGAAGTCGTCTGTCTTTCGGTTGTAACGCAACAGCCCCGAAGTCGTACCTATCCATAGTTCGCCGGTGCTGCTTTTATAGATTGAGAATATGTTGTCGGCGTTGAGGGTATTGGACGCCTCGCCCTTTTCGTAGTGCCTCACTTCCCGGGTGCGGAGATGGATGCGGTTCAGCCCGCCGGAAAAAGTACCTACCCACAGGTAGTCGCCGTCGATGCATAATCCGTGGATGTTGTGGTATAGGGCAGGGTGGCGGAAAGGCGTGACCGTACCGTCGGCGGGATTGAAATGGAAAAGTCCCTTGTCTTCTGTGCCGAACCATATCGTACCGTCATTGCTTCCGCAGAATTCACGTATGCGGTGTCCCAGGTATCGCATGTCGTCCCGAGGATAATACTTCTCGAAGTAAGTATATTGGTGAGGATAATAGTTGACGCCCCCGAAGTATGAGCCTATCCACATCCCGCCTTCACGGTCTTTGAAGATGGTATAGATGGCGTTGTCGGATAATGCGTAGCGGTCGTCGGACTCTGAGGTGGTGAGATGGATATATTTGTCGGTTTCCAGGTTGTAGATGTAGATGCCTTGTTCCGTACCTACCCATAGCTCCGTGTCCGAACGCAGGCAGATGTTGCGTACGTAGTCGTTTAACAGGCGGCGTACTTTGCGGGTGGTCAGGTTGATTTCCGCCAGTCCGTTGGATGAACCTATGTAAATACAGTTGTGCAACCCTTTGACACAAGTATTGATGACAGTTCCTTTGAATGGCTCTTCTCCTTCGGCATCCCGGAAAGTGGTAAAGTGGGCAGCGTCTCCCGAATGATACAGGTTGTCTTCATAGCGGCTTACCCATAGTTCGTTGTCCTCGAACCAGAAGCGGGTGATATTGAGTGCTCCATTGCCTATTTTCGCCGAATGCTCTTTCAGGCTATTCCGCTTTTTGTCGTAATGGAAGAGTCCTTGGGAATCGGACGCAATCCATACGTTTTTCTGAGGGTCGGAGTCTATCCATGTTATGGTGCGGTTGATAGTCCTGCCTGTATCTTCAATAGGAATATCGAACGAGGTGAATTTTTCTAACCGGGGATTGTAGATGTAGACGCCCGCATCAGTCCCTACCCAAATATTTCCTTCGGCATCTTCGTGCAGGGCGGTGATGAAGTTGTTGCCTAATGAAGAGTTTTCTTTTTGGAAGGTGCGGAATACAAGGCCGTCATATAGGTTCAAGCCGTCTTTTGTGCCAAACCACATAAAGCCTTGCCGGTCTTGCAGGATGGTATTCACAGTGTTATGCGAAAGCCCGTCCTTGATGTCCAGCGTACGGAAATAGTAATAAGTTTTTTGGGCGGTACTCTCTGTCCAAAAGGTCGACAGGAGCAGCCCGATGATGGCATATAAAATGTTTTTTGTTTTCATAGCGGAAAAAGGATGCAATGTCTATTCCGGGCAAATATAAACATTATATATGCGATAATTGTAATATGAAGTCTATTTTCTTCTTGAATATAAGAGGAAAGGGTGTATCAGGCTGATAGTGTTTTTTAGTATTTTGCCTGGTATTTCTTATAAAAAATCAAGAACAAAGTAAATCCGATCAGTGCAAACGGTACGCCTGTCAGAGCAGGGTAGCGGTATCCTTCGTTGACTGCGAGTCCGCCTGCGTATGCGCCAATGGCATTTCCCAGATTGAAGGCAACCTGTACGCAGGCTGCTCCCAGCATTTCTCCTCCTTTTGATACGCGGATAATTAATATCT
>ERZ779892.1021-NODE-1021-length-27569-cov-4.704841_pt1 | contig 27569 bp, 20 predicted proteins | sample MGYA00511552_ERZ779892 | MGnify/ENA primary metagenome ERZ779892 (study PRJEB29588, sample SAMEA2154561) | human gut metagenome | biome: human gut; feature: human-associated habitat; material: faeces | place: Denmark | collected 2008/2010 ... | reverse complement strand
CATACTTAAAGCGCGGTCGCCGTAAAATTCTTTGATGTGGCATCCGCCATGTACGTCCACGTCGAACACTACGTTCTGTCCGGCTTCCAGTTGCTTTTCCACCTGCGCTTTCAAGGTGCCGTAGAAGCGGTCTTTGTAGACTTCCTCATATTCCAGGAATTCACCGTTGGCGATGCGTTGGCGGAACTCTTCGGGCGTGAGGAAGAAATATTCCACCCCGTCACGCTCCGTCCCCCGTGGCGGACGGCTGGTTGCACTGATGCTGAAAGCCAAATTCAAGTCCTGTCCCATCAGATAATTGATGAGCGTGCTTTTCCCGCTGCCGCTGGGAGCGGAAAAGATAATCAATTTGCCTGTCATTGTCGTCGGTAGGGTTACATTACGTTGAGCACTTGCTCTTTGATTTGTTCCAGTTCGTCTTTCATCTTCACCACGATGTTCTGCATTTCGGCCAGATTGCTCTTGCTTCCCGTCGTGTTGATTTCACGTCCCATTTCCTGGGCAATGAAGCCTAACTTCTTGCCTTGTCCATGACCGTTTTCCATGGTCTCCATGAAATATTTCAAGTGGTTGGCCAGACGCTGTTTCTCTTCGTTGATATCCAGTTTCTCGATATAATAAATCATTTCCTGCTCCAGGCGGTTCTTGTCGTATTCCACATTGGGAATCGTTTCCAAGGCTTCCACCAGACGTTGGCGGATGCGTTCGGTGCGGCTTTGCTCGTATGGTTCGATGCTTTTCAGCAAATCGCCTATGTTTTGTATTTTCTCGGTGAATTTCTTTTGCAGTGCGGCACCTTCCTGTTTGCGGAAGTCCACGAGCTTGCCGATGGCTTCCTCGATGGCAGTCCGTACGGCTGTCCATTCCTCCTCGTCCAATTCTTCCACTTCCGTACGGGTCATGACGTCCGGCAGGCGCAATAACGTGGCGAACCAGTCGGCCGGAAGGGGAATATGGCGTTCTTCACTGATTTGTTTAATCTGCTGGTAATAGTTGTCCAAGATAACGCCGTTGATAGGTGTAGCCGTTTGCGTGTCGTCTTTTTCCACCCAGATGGTGAAGTCCACTTTTCCGCGCTCCAGCGTCCGGCTGATCATGGCGCGGATTTCCATTTCCTTTTCCCGATAGAGCGGTACGATACGTGCAGAAAGATCTAAAGCCTTGCTATTGAGGGATTTGATTTCCACGTGTATCTTTTTGCCTTTCACTACGGCAGTCGATTTGCCGTAGCCCGTCATTGATTGAATCATGATTTAATAATTATTTTATGCAAAAGTAGGAAAATAATAGGATAAAATGGTAACTTTGCGGAGTTATTCTAAGGAAAAAATAGTTTATGTCTTGTATACTGCATATTGAAACGAGTACGAAGGTTTGCTCGGTAGCCGTTACAGAAGACGGGGCGGTATTGTTTGAAAAAGTAGACAAAAGCGGGCCTTCGCATGCGGTGCAGTTAGGTGTTTTTGTGGACGAAGCTATCTCTTATATCGACAATCACGGAATTCCTTTCGATGCGGTGGCAGTGAGTCAGGGGCCGGGGTCGTATACGGGATTGCGTATCGGTGTGTCGATGGCCAAAGGCATCTGCTATGCCCGCGGTTTGAAGCTGATAGCTGTCCCGACGTTGGAATTGTTGTGCGTGCCGGTGCTGCTCTATCAGGAAGATTTGCCTGAAGACGCTTTGTTGTGTCCTATGATAGATGCGCGCAGGATGGAAGTATATGCCGCTTTGTACGACAGGGCTTTGAGACCGGTACGGGCCATCGGAGCCGACATTGTGGACGAGAGCACTTACCAAGACTTCCTGAACGAACGGCCGGTGTACTTTTTGGGTGACGGCGCTGAGAAATGCAAGACTGGAATTACGCACCCGAATGCGCATTTCCTTCCGGATGTCATGCCTTTGGCCCGGAACATGGGGCCTTTGGCAGAGAAGGCTTTTGTGCTGGGCCGATTTGAAGACGTGGCTTATTTCGAGCCTTTCTATTTGAAAGAATTTGTAGCTTCAAAACCGAAAAAACTTTTGTAAATGATATATAATACCCAACGTAAGAAATTACCGATGCCGGAGTACGGACGCGGCATCCAGGAAATGGTGGATTATGCGCTCACGCTGGAAAACCGTGAGGAGCGTCAACGTTGTGCTCGCACGATAGTCTCGATAATGGGAAACATGTTTCCGCATTTGCGTGACGTACCGGATTTCAAGCATAAATTGTGGGATCATTTGGCTATCATGGCCGATTATAAGTTGGATATTGATTATCCGTACGAAGTGACGCCCAGAAAAGTAGGAGGGGACAGTAAGCCGTCTCCTATGGCCTATCCGATGAAAAAGATCCGTTATCGTCATTACGGGGCTTTGTTGGAAGCGTTGATACGTAAATTGGCCGAGATGCCGGAGGGTGCGGAACGGGAAGAACTGACGCTGTTGGTAGCCGGGCAGATGAAACGGAGCTTGGGTAATTGGAACAAGGATGCCATGGACGATGACAAAGTGGCTTTGGATTTGGACCACTATACGCATGGTAACGTGCATTTGGATAGAGAACGTTTTCACTTGTTCTCCGACCAATATGATAAGGTTCAGCCGGGGCGTGCCCCAGTGGCTTATCGTAATGTCGGGCGGAAGAACAAACGGAAAAATTAAGCGGCGGTTCTGTTCGTATGGCTTCATTTATTATAGAGGGTGGTCGTCGTTTGACCGGAGAGATAGTACCCCAAGGCGCGAAGAACGAAGCCTTGCAGGTGATTTGTGCGACGTTGCTTACTTCAGAACCGGTACGTATCAAAAACATACCCGACATCTCGGATGTGAACAACCAAATCCGTTTGTTGGAAGATGTCGGTGTGAAAGTCACGCGGAATGCTCCGGGCGACTTTACGTTTCAGGCTGACGAGGTGAACATGGAATATGTGCAGAGCGATGAGTTTCTGGCGCGTTGTACCAAACTGCGGGGAAGCGTGATGCTTATCGGCCCGATGATAGCCCGTTTCGGCCGTGCCATGGTGGCTAAGCCGGGAGGAGACAAAATCGGACGCCGTCGGTTGGATACGCATTTTCTCGGAATCCAGAAATTGGGGGCCAAGTTTGATTATGACATCCGACGGGGCGTATACGACATTCATGCCGGGCGGTTGTGTGGTACGTATATGTTGCTCGACGAAGCCTCGGTCACGGGTACGGCCAATATCATTATGGCTTCAGTGTTGGCTATGGGTACGACAACGATATATAATGCTGCGTGCGAACCTTATATCCAACAACTTTGTCATTTGCTCAACCGTATGGGGGCGAACATCAGCGGAATAGCTTCCAACCTGCTCACCATCGTAGGAGTAGATTCGCTTCACGGTGCCGCACATACGGTTTTGCCGGACATGATTGAGGTGGGCAGTTTCATTGGCATGGCGGCCATGGTGGGCGATGGTATCAGCATCAAGAATGTGTCGTATGATAATTTAGGCATCATTCCTTATACTTTCAGCCGTTTGGGCGTGCAAGTGCTTCGTCATGGAGATGATTTGTTCATCCCGAGGCATGACCATTATGAGATTGATTCTTTCCTGGACGGTTCGTTCATGACCTTGAGCGATGCGCCGTGGCCGGGATTGACCCCGGATTTGTTGAGTGTGTTGCTCGTGGTGGCCACACAAGCCAAAGGTACGGTGTTGATTCACCAGAAGATGTTCGAGAGCCGCTTGTTCTTTGTGGACAAGTTGATTGATATGGGGGCGCAGATTATCCTTTGTGACCCGCATCGGGCCGTGGTGGTCGGGCACGACCATCAAATCCGTTTGCGTGGCGGACGCATGACGTCGCCTGACATACGTGCCGGAATTGCTCTATTGATAGCCGCCATGAGTGCAGACGGGACAAGCCGTATCAGCAATATCGAACAGATAGACCGGGGATATGAGAATATCGAATCGCGTCTGACGGCATTGGGAGCTTGCATCAAACGTGTAGAAGAATGATACGCGAAGACGAAGTATATAAAATAGGTATGTTGACCAAGACACACGGGGTGTCGGGGGAATTGAACATGGCCTTTACGGACGATGTGTTCGACCGTGTGGAAGCGGAGTATGTGGTATGCCGTATGGACGGAATACTGGTGCCTTTCTTTATGGAAGAATACCGCTTTCGGAGCGATACGACGGTCTTGATGAAATTCGAAGGGGTGGATACGGAAGAGCAGGCACGCCGCATGGTCGGCGTGGAAGTTTACTTTCCGAAGGCCCTGACGGAAGAGGTACATGAGGGAGAATATACGTGGAGTTACTTTACCGGTTTCACGGTCGTGGACACGGTTCATGGTGAATTGGGAGAGGTGGAAGCGGTAGACGAATCTACGTTGAATGTTCTTTTTGAAGTCGCTACTCCTTCTGGCGGGAAGATTTTGCTTCCGGCCGGTGAAGACTTGGTGGAGGATATCGACCATAAAAACCGTAAGATTTACATGACTTTGCCCGATGGCCTTTTGGCTTTGGGGGAATGAGAATAATACCTTGGATGAATACGAACGAGAAGAAAAAGATTGCGATATTAGGTTCCACGGGATCTATCGGGACGCAGGCCTTGCAAGTCATCGAGGAACATGCCGATTTGTATGAGGCGTATGTACTGACGGCAAACAACCGGGTGGAACTGCTGATAGAACAGGCACGCCGTTTCATGCCCGAAGCGGTAGTCATTGCCAATGAGGACAAGTACGAGGTGTTGCGCGATGCGTTGGCCGACTTGCCCATCAAGGTGTATGCCGGAGCGGAAGCGCTTTGTCAGATTGTGCAGGAAAGGCCGGTGGATGTGGTGCTGACGGCTATGGTCGGATTTGCTGGTTTAAGGCCGACCATCAGTGCGATTAAGGCGGGAAAAGCCATAGCATTGGCCAATAAGGAAACGTTGGTCGTAGCCGGGGAACTGATTAACCGTCTGGCAAATGATTATCATGCGGACATCATTCCGGTGGATTCGGAACATTCTGCCATCTTTCAATGTTTGGCAGGCGAGGTAAGTCCTGTAGAGAAGATTATCCTGACGGCTTCGGGCGGCCCTTTCCGCACGTTTTCCCATGAACAGTTGGCTTCGGTGACCAAAGCCCAGGCGTTGAAACATCCGAACTGGTCGATGGGGGCGAAAATCACCATCGACTCCGCGTCGATGATGAACAAGGGTTTTGAAGTGATAGAGGCCAAATGGCTGTTCGGCGTCGAGCCGGGACAGATACAGGTGGTGGTACACCCACAGTCTATCGTGCACAGTGCCGTGCAGTTTGCCGACGGGGCGGTCAAGGCGCAGTTGGGAATGCCGGACATGCGTGTGCCCATACAATATGCTTTCTCCTATCCCTTGCGTTTACAGAGTTCGTTCGAACGTCTGGACTTGTTCCGGGTAGGCACGCTCACTTTCGAGGAGCCGGACACCCGTCGTTTCCGTAATCTCGCTTTGGCGTATGAAGCCTTGCATGAAGGCGGAAACATGCCTTGCATTGTCAATGCGGCTAACGAAATCGTCAATCGTGCCTTTTTGGAAGACCGTATCGGCTTCTTGCAGATGAGCGATGTGATAGCAAACACGATGCGGAAGACTTCTTTCGTAAAGGAACCCACGTACGAGGACTATTTGCAGACGGATGCCGAGGCGCGCCGGATTGCAGCGGAGTACGTCGGGGCATGTTAAACAAAAACAAAACAAACACAATATTACATGGATGCAACATTGATTAAAGCCCTCCAGTTGGTGCTCTCGCTTTCGATTCTCGTAGTGCTTCACGAGGGAGGACATTTCTTTTTCTCCAAACTCTTCCGCGTGAAAGTGGAGAAATTTTTTCTTTTCTTCGATCCTTATTTCCACTTATTTAGTACGAAAGACAAGTGGTTTACCCGTTTGTTTCCCAAGTGCAAGGACAATGAGACCGCGTACGGTATCGGTTGGCTTCCTTTCGGAGGCTATGTGAAGATTGCGGGTATGATAGACGAGAGCATGGACACCGAGCAGATGAAAAAACCGGTGCAGCCGTGGGAGTTCCGTGCCAAACCGGCGTGGCAGCGTCTGCTTATCATGATTGGAGGTGTAGTGGTCAATTTCCTTTTGGCTTTGTTTATCTACACCATGATTCTTTTTCATTGGGGCGAACAGTATATACCGGCCAAGGACATGACGATGGGATACCAGTTCAACGAACAAGCGGAAAAATTAGGTTTCCGCGACGGAGACGTCTTATTGGCGGTGGACGGTGAAGAAATCCGGAAATGGGACGGTTCCGTTTACCGTGCCGTATCGGAGGCCCGTGAGGTAACTGTGCTGCGCGAGGGCCGGGAAGTGAGTCTGACGATGCCGGAAGATATGAACATGTTGGAGATGCTTAAATCCAATCCGCCGTTCATGGTTCCTTTCATTCCCTCGGTCATAGATTCTGTTCTTCCTTCCTCTCCGGTGTATGAAGCCGGAATCCGTAGCGGAGACCGCATCGTGGCGATGGATGGAAAGCCGGTGGCTACGTGGAGCGACTTTGACGAAATTATGAGAGTACGCATGGAACCTTTGATGGCCGGCAGCCCGTCCCATGAGGATAGCGTGCGTCTCAGCCGCCTGTCTGTGGTTTACCAGTCGAAAGATGGCGCTCGTACGGATACCGTGACATTGGAACTTGGGGCAGATTACAAATTAGGATTGTTGAAACAAACCCTTTCGGCGTATTATAAACCTATAAAGGTGGACTATGGTTTCTGGGCCAGTATTCCGGCCGGTATCTCCCATGGGATAGATGTACTCTCCGGATATGTAAGCGACTTGAAGTACTTATTTACGGCCGACGGAGCGAAAAGTGTGGGCAGTTTCATCACTATCGGGAGCATTTTCCCTGCTACGTGGGACTGGCTGACGTTTTGGGAGACTACAGCCTTCCTGAGCCTGATGCTGGCTTTCATGAACATCCTGCCCATTCCGGCGCTGGATGGCGGTCACGTGCTGTTCCTCATTGCCGAGATGATTCTTCGTCGTCCGCCCAGCGACAAGTTCCTCGAACGCGCCCAAGTGGTAGGTATGGCCTTGATCATGGGGCTTATGGTGCTGGCTTGTTATAATGATATTGTGAGGTTCTTATTGTAACATCTTTGTCACATCTGATACAACGTTCCGGTAAATTCTTGATTTAGGTCAAGAATTTACCGGAACTCATTTCAAAATGATTATTCATCTTGCAGGATAAACGTCCTGTTTGTACCTTTGTATCACGAAAAAGATATTAATAGGTAATGGTTTTAAGGTAAAGATACGCGTAGGTTACGGTTTGTTTAAGGTAAAAAGATTATTTTTTCAGATGGATACATACATATGGCACGTATTGTTTGCCTGTCTGGTGGCGGCTGTGCTTTGCATAGGTACCTTGGTGGTGACGGTCAGGAACGGACATTTATAATGATAAGACGAGGAGGTTAAAGATGGAAGGAGAAATGCCGAAAGATCCGATGATGCTGATGAGTTTCATCAATATGAAGTTGCGGGATTTTTATCCGACGCTCGATGCTTTATGCGATGATATGGACGTGGACCGCCAAGAATTGGAAAACAAGATGGCCGAAGCCGGTTTGGAATATAATGCGGCAGCCAATAAGTTTTGGTAACACACAAACACAATGTAATTATAGAAAGCGTCCCCTCCTTGCTGTGATAGCGACGGAGGGGACGTTCATTTTCTTTCTTTGCAAGAGTGGGGTGGATTATTCGTCCGTATCCCCGTCAAATCCTTTATCCCTTTCGAGGATGTCCACTTCTATCTTGCGCAGATAAAATTTGACTTTGGCCCCCAGTTCGTCGAAACGTTGTTTGAGATGGAACACATCCGTGCGTTGCCGGTAATATTCGGCATTATGTCCCCGTCGCTTTTCAGCTTCCAGTTTTTTCAGTATTTCCTGTTCTGCCCTTAGGGTACTGTCCATTATGGCCAACGTATCTTGTGCCGCAAGGAGTTCGATGCTGTCCATTACGATAATGCCGGTGGCGCGCGCTTTAAAGGCCGTAGGGAAAGTTTCACGCATGGCCAGAATACTGTCTTTGGCAGCTACGTAGTTTCCTTCTGTCATTAAGGTACGCGCAGCATCGAGCATACGGCCTGCGTATTCTTCTTCCTTATCCTCTTGTCCCGTACAGGAACAGACGATAATAGGAAGCAATAAGGTGTATAATGTTTTTCTCATAGGCTTTTTGTCACAGAATTCACTCTGCAAAAGTACCATTTTTTGAGGGAATAATTCAAGCCGATGCGCAAAAAATCGTATTTTTGCAATTATTTTATGGTATTTTTGAAGAATGAGGAATTTGACGAGGGAAGATTTGATACATTTGTTGGACAAAAAGATTTTCCATCAAATATCGGAAGTGGCTGATGAGCAGGGTGTGGAATGCTATGTCGTAGGCGGTTATGTGCGTGATCTTTTTCTGGAGCGCCCTTCGCAGGACATCGATATCGTGACGGTGGGTAGCGGCATAGCATTGGCCAAGGCTTTGGCCGGCAGGCTGGGGAGAGGCGCACACCTGAGTGTGTTCAGTAATTTCGGTACGGCACAAGTCAAGTTCAAGGGAATGGAGGTGGAGTTCGTAGGAGCCCGGAAGGAGAGTTACAGCCATGACTCACGTAAGCCGGTGGTGGAAGACGGGACGTTGGAAGACGACCAGAACCGCCGTGATTTCACGATTAATGCACTGGCCGTATGTTTGAACCGTGAACGTTTCGGAGAATTGGTCGACCCGTTCGACGGCGTGTGGGACATGGAAGACCGCCTCATCCGTACGCCGCTCGACCCCGACATTACTTTCAGCGACGACCCGCTGCGCATGATGCGCTGCGTGCGTTTTGCCACCCAACTGAATTTTTATATAGATGAAGAGACGTTCGAGGCATTGGAACGGAACCGGGAACGGATAAAGATCATCTCCCGCGAGCGTATTGCCGACGAATTGAATAAGATAATGATGACGCCCACGCCTTCGAAAGGCTTCGTGGAGTTGGCTCGGTGCGGCTTGCTGCCTCTCATTTTTCCCGAGTTGGCAGCTATGGAGGGGGTGGAAAAGGTAAACGGACGTGCGCATAAAGACAATTTCTACCACACGCTTGAAGTGCTCGATAATATTTGCCGGCATACGGATAATTTGTGGTTGCGTTGGGCGGCCCTTTTGCACGACATCGGCAAACCGCGTACGAAGCGCTTCGACCCTGTGGCGGGATGGACTTTTCACAATCATAACTTTATCGGAGCCAAGATGGTGCCGGACATTTTCCGGAAGATGAAGTTGCCGATGAACGAGAAGATGAAATATGTGCAAAAGATGGTGGAGCTGCACATGCGCCCCATTGTCATTGCCGACGAGGAAGTGACAGATTCCGCTGTGCGTCGTCTGCTGTTCGAAGCCGGTGACGACATCGAGGACTTGATGACACTTTGCGAGGCTGATATTACTTCGAAGAACGCCCAACGTAAACAACGCTTCTTGGACAATTTCAAGTTGGTGCGCCGCAAGTTGGTGGATTTGGAGGAGCGCGACCGTGTGCGCAACTTCCAGCCTCCGGTTTCGGGAGAGGAGATTATGGCGGTGTTCGGTCTGTCTCCTTGTCGCGAGGTCGGCAGTCTAAAGAGTGCCATCAAAGATGCGATTCTCGACGGCGTGGTACCGAACGAGCACGATGCGGCATACGAATTCATGCTTCGTCGGGCGGCAAAGATGGGATTGAAACCGGTCGGCACCTCGGAAACAGGAGGAGCACCTTCCGCACCAGTAAAGGAAGAAGTTTGACAGTCGGAGGAGGATGCGACTTTTTTCGCCATAGGAGACTGTTTTCTTCTTAATTTACTGTAATACAGCTTGATGTAAAGTCCGCCTCCGGACTGAGGAGAATGTCATTTTGTTCTGCGCCAAACGAAAAATCAATCTCAGCCAAACGATTTTTCATTCTCAGCCGAACGATTTTCCGTTCTCAGGAGATTTTCGTTTGGGGCGGAGGAACGATGAAAATCATATACATGTGAAGCGAAGGTTTTGAGTGGGCAACTTACGATTCGGAGCAGGATGTTTTCCTGCTCCGCCGAATCGTGTAGCGTAAGGCTCTATCTTGTCAGTGAGAACCGCAGGCTGAACCCGAAATCTTGTGTGATGGTGGGATAAGCGTTGGACGAGAGCAACGGTTGGTTGCGCTGACGGTCGTAATAGAGGCTCAACGTGACGTAACGGCTCATCGTGTAGTCCGCGCTGAACGAGGCTTTGATGGCTTTGTTGCCGCTTGTAGCTTCAGACAGCGAAGTCTGGATGTTGCGCGTAATGGCGTCCTGGTTACGGAACGAGAAGTCGAAACGCAGGTTCAGGTCGTGGCTGATGACGCGGCTGTTTTTCGCCGAAGTACCGCTCTTGCGGGTATTGTTCCGGTTGTTAGCTGCATTCGTTTGCTTGTTGTTATTGCTCCTTCCGGCTTTCTTGCGTCGGCCTCCGAAGAGGGAAGAGAACTTGAAATCATTGATTTTGTAGCCCCATCCGATGACGAAGTCGTTGCTGCAAGCCTCATTCAACTGGGCCGCGGTCATGCTCAGGGTGAGTACGCGCGTCTTGCGATATTCCACCTTGACAGTCATGTTGTTGTTCAACGTGAGGTCCAGTCCTGCCAAAGGCGAGAAGGCTTCGTTGATGGATACGGAACTGATGTCGTACATGCTGCTCGGGATGATAGCATTGTCCGTAGTGTTTTGTATGAATCCCAGGTCGCCCATGTACTCCATCCAACTGCTGTACGTATTGTAAGCCCCCACAGAGTAGATGCTCTTGTAGGAGTGGTTCAGGGTGACGCTCTTGAAGTGGTCCCGTATCCAAGGCAGGTAGGCCAGGCCTTTGTAGGATACGGTCCAGTTGGGCAGCATGCGTGCCAGACTCGGGAAAATGTCCAACGGGGAGTTGATGTCTCCTCCTCCGGTGTAAGCGGCCAGGAAAGCCGGTATCATGACGTCTGACGAATACTTGTCTACCGTACCGTTGGCCGGGTCGAACTTGCCCTGTAGTCCGGTAGCAGCCGGATAGGTGGCATTGGCATAGCGGGCTTCCACACGGCTTTGGAACGTGTTGAGGTATTGTTGGAAACGGGCGAATGTCTTGCTGCTGTATCCGTTTCCGGCGTCGCCTCTGCTTTCGAAGGCCGATTTGATGGAAATGGTGGTCATCGTAAAGCTGCCGCTTTGTGTGGTGGGCATGCCCGCATACATATATTGTATGCTCTTGTTACTGTTCACCGTCCGGCTGGCATTCAAGTCAATCTTCAAGTCCGGAATAGGTTCCAACGTGGCTTTAAGTTGGAGGTCCTCCATGGCGTTGGTGGTGGCCGGCGTACTGATACTGTCATTGTTGAGCAGCCATCCCCGCTCGTTGGCTTTGTCGATATAGCTTTCGCCGGTGAGGCCGAACGCAAAATCCAATCCCGGTTGCATGCCTCCGCCCGTACGTTGTCCGAGCATGTCGCCCACGTTGGGCAGGAACCCCGGTAAGGACATGGCGAACGTGTTACGGTAGCTGACACTGACGTTGCGCACCATCATCAGGAAGCGTGTGGCTCCTTGTAAGTAGGGGTACCAGGGTTTTTCCTTTGCCGGTGTCTTGGCTATGACGTTGACACGCAGTTTTACGGAGTCCATGTTCAGGATGCGAATCTTGTTCTTATCCAGTTTCTTGAACTTGATGGGGTAGCGGCGTCCGGCAGCGGTTACGGCGGTGACGCGTATGCGGCGGCTCTTTTGGTTGTGCGCCAGTTCCACGGTCGTATCGGGTTTCAGGGTGATTTCACCGGCAAATCCCTTGAATTTCGGGTTTTTCACCTTGGCGTTGGCCGTACCTTTGGCGTTGTCCGCCGTTTTGCCGTCCGTTTTGTCCTTCCCGTCCTTGTTTTGCCCGTCCTTCCCGTTGGCGGCGGCTTCCTTCTCTTTTTCTTTTTGTGCCTTGGCCTTCTCCCGTTCACGGTTGCTTTTGTCCTTGGCTTTCTTCCGTTCGCTGGCCGAGAATTTCTTGTTGACCTCTTTCAGGAAAGAAGAGAAATTGTACAGCGTTTCCAGATTGAAGCGTCCGTTTATCGTAGCCGAACGCTGGTTGTTGATGGTATTGCCGTAAGAAGTTCCGTCTTCCAGTTCCATGCCGCGTTCCCAGGAATAGTTGGCCGTGTAATTGCCGTCGAGGGACATCCACGAGAAACACGGTATTTTTTCGAGCGGTACTTTGTACGAGGCCGTGAAGTCCTGTTGGTAGTCGAGCGGAGTGCCGAATCCCTTGATGCTGTGCCATACGGAATCTTTCCACACTTGGTACTGGTCCGCATAGAGGTCCTTGTTGACCGGAACGTTCGGTTCTTCGATTTCCGCATGGGTGGCGGAGTTGAACGAGAAGTGAAGGTTTTTGGTCAAGTCCCACTTCAGACTGAAATCGCGGTTCCACAAAAACTCTTTGGAGAAGGAGAGAGGGAGCGACGTCGGGTCTTCCAGATTCTCGATGTCCCGTTCCTGGTACTCGTAATAGTTGCGCAGGATGTTCGTGTTGAAGCTGATGTTTTGCGGCAAGTAGTTGAAGTTCTGGTCGCGGATGATGTCCCACCATTTGCTCTTGCTTTTAATCATCTTCTTGAACGGCTCGAAAGGCTTGTATTCGGGAGAATAGTTGTAGTTGAACGCTCCGTTCCAGTTTTTTTCCGTTTCCCAAGCCGTGGTTTCGCCCGTCTTGTTGGACTCGCTGTGCGAATAGCTGAACGAGAAGTTGGCGGGGTCGTATGGCATGGGGTGTTTGGGCGTGGCGATGTTGAACTTCACGTTGCTCAGGCTGAAGTTCTTATTCGTGGTCTCTGTGGTGGTCAGGCTTCTCAACGAGTCTTTTTCGTGCTCCGTGGTGTAAGCGTCGAGAGCGTCTTCCAGCAACATGTCCGTGTCGAGCGGATTATATTTCGGTTTGATGACCTCTTTGTTGAACGAATAGTAAATGGGCGCCGTGAAGCGTACTTTCTCCGGCAGCAGCTTGCCCAGTTCGAAGCTGGTCGTGATGCTGTAATTGTACATGTCTTCCTGGTTGCGTTCGCTCACTTTGTCTTCTATGCCTCCGAATCCGGCTGTTTCCATGTGTCCGGTCAGATTGACGGAACCCAGGTCGGAGAATTGTATATTCAGGGTACCCTGTGCGGCCCAACCGCCATCATTGCTGTATTCCTGCAGGCGAAGCTCGTTGGCCCATACTTCCACCGACTTGGTTGCACGGGCATTGTTACGCACGCCGATCATGATGGTCTTCACCTCGCCCAAGGTCGGGTTACCCATGACGCTTACCTTGTTGTTCGGCCGGTTGTCGTCGTAGACGGAGAAGAGTGTGGTCAGGTTGGTATTGCCGAGGCTCTTCTCGCGGTTGCGTGCCTGTTTCACTTTGGTGAACACCGAGAGGTCGATGTCCAGCATATTCTCTTCAGGCCATACGGCGCGGCACTGTTCGGCGGAATAAGTGTCGTAGCGTCCGGCTGCCGTCAGCTTCAAGGGAATTTCGTATTCGTAGAAGTTGTTCTTGTAGTCCGAGCCGAGCCGGATGAAGATACTGGTCTGATTGTCTTCCGTTTCGGTTACATTCTCGGCCAGCGCGTTGGCATGGACGAACATTTGGAGGTGTTTGTACTGGCGCATGTCCAGGTTGGTGTTCTTGTACACGGCGCGGGCGTCTCCCGTAGCCAGGTTACGTACCGTCAGCGAGAGGGCCTGTTCGTTGTCTTCGGCCAGTTGGCTTTGTGCCGGATCCACTACGCGGCTGATGCCCGGAGGCAGTACGTAGTTCACCGGTGTCTTGTCGTTGTTTTCTTCGATGTTGACAGCCGATATTTCCATGCTTCCGTTCGTGGTGGGCATTTCGCCGGCATAAAGAGCCTGTTCGTAGGAACGCCATTCGGCTTTCACCAGATCCAGTGTGGCGAAACGAAGGATGACGGGCTGTTCGAAACCGGTCAGGAACATACGCATGAACCGTATGCTCGTGAAATCGTTGATGTTGCCCACTTTCTTTTGGTATTCGGTAAGCGGTATGCGGAACTGATACCAATTCACCTCTTCCGTGTTGCCGTTGCGGAGCTTGACGCTTGCCGTACGTTTGTCCACGATATGGTTTTGCCCCACAATGAAGTCTTCCGGACGGATGCTGATTTTATATTGGTAATATTTCTCGTACTCGTTCAATGTGTAGTCCTGATTGATGTCTTCCACGTCGGGTGTGGTCTTGTATGAAGTGTCGTACGACTCGTTCGCGTTTTCGTTCGACCGCGAGTTGCCTTCCGGCAGGTTGATATACTTGTAACGGTCGAGGATGCTGCGTTGCTGGGCGTCGTAGTCCGATCCCCGGAAGTAGTGGTAATCGTCTCCGGCCGGGTCGTTCATCAACGAATCGTACACTTGCGGGCTCACTTTCCCTTGTACGGCCATGAGAAACTCACGGTAGGCGCCGAATGTACGTTCTTCTTCGCTGTTGAGTCCGTTCAATCCGATGTCCTGTCGTTCGCGTGCTCCGGATTCGTTGTTGAAAGCATAGACCACGCTGGTGGTGTTGGGCACGCGTCCCCACGCCGTTTCCGTGTAATAGTTGGAGTTTCCGTCGATGGGCATTCCGCTTTCGAAGAATTTCTTTCCGTCGTGGAGAATGTCTTCGCTCACTTCTCCTAAGTTCAAATAGAAGTCACCTCCGTAGTCGCCGCCCTTGTCACGGGTGTAGATGAACGGGTCGAGCAACCAGAATTCTACGTATTCGATGTTGGCCGTCTCGAAATCGTTGGTGTCCAATTTACGCATCATGCCGCCCCAACGGGTTTTGGGGTTGGTGAGTCTTCCGTTGTAGTCCAAGTTCGGATCCAGGTTGTAGGCTCCCCGTTCGGTAGGGTAGAAAGCGAGGTTCATTACCGGGAGCGAAGCAGCCGAGTTGTAACTGGTCTGTGTCTTGTTGGGATAGAGTTCCCGTTCGTACACTTCGCGTACATAGTGGTTGGAGAGTTGGTTCAGGTCGCTCTTGATATGGGCGGGCGTGAGCGAGGAGCTTTGACGCGTGAAGAGCGGATCCACGGTGTACCAGCTCAGCAGGGCGCGGTTGTAGCCTCCGCGCACGTCGTTGACGAGCTTGCTTTCTTCAAAGTCGGACGGCACGCTGGAAATCATCCAGTTGGTGGGCTGCATCACGCTGATGCCGTTTTTCGTGTTCTCGAAGTCGTCGATGTAGGAAGCCGACCCCTGTATCTTCTTGTTTTGCCCGGCAATGAGTTGGGCGAACTCCCCGGTAAAGCTGATTTGCGAAGGCTCGGTCACGTCGATGAGCGGTATTTTGTCTATCAGGTTGGTCAGCCATTGGCTTTCTTTCTTCCACGAGAGGTTGACGCCCCACAGGGTGTTTTTCAAAGGTTCTTCGCCCATGTTTACTTTTGTGGTGAGCGGCTGTTCGTTCAGGAACATGAACGTTCCGCCGAACGTGAAGTCCTTGCTCACGTCGTATTGCAGGTTGAATCCTACGAGCGTTTTGCGCTGCATGCCGTAGTTGTCGTTGCTTTCGAAGTCCACGCTCACGTTCGTGCCGGCATCGATGATGCTTTGGTTGATGATGGTCACCACGCCCATCGAGTAGTCCACCGTATAGTCCGTGTTTTCCGTCAGCGTCACGCCTCCCGCCGTTACGGTCACGGAGCCTTGCGGCACGTTCATGGCGCCGAGGCTGATTTCGGCACCGTTGTTTCCCTTGTACTCTCCGGAGAGCAGGAATTTGTTCTTTTCCGCTATCTGTTTGGCCATGGTCTTGGTGGAGTCGTACAGTGCGTCGAAACAATATTTCTCGGCCAAGGCTTCATCATTCAGGTATTGGCGCAGGTGGCTTCCGAAAGGTTCGGTCACGGGGAAGTAGATGCGTCCTTTATTGATGGTGTATCCTTCCACATAGTCGAACTGTCCGTTCGGATTCGGACGGTTGTTGGCATCCAGACGGTCTAAGTTCATTACCCGCAGGAGCTTGGTGTTTTTGTATTTGGCTTCGGGAATGTAGGACACGTACACCCCGGCAGAGTCGCTTTGGTATTGGATGTCCAGCTTGAATTTGTCCTTTTGCGTGGTGGTAGCTCCCAGGCTATACACGTTTTTCATCATCAAGTCCCAGTTGCCCATCTGCGGTGTGTTCGATGTGTTTTTCAGGGCCTTGACGAACAGGGCTTGGGTATTGTCGGTCAGGTCGGCCGAGAACTCGCCCACTTGGTAGGTTGTGCCGTTGTAGGTGTATTCGAAGGCTACGGCCAGGACTTCGTCCGGTTGCAGGGTAAAGTTGAGCGACACGTAGCCCAATGAATTGTTTACGGTGTATTCCGAAGAAGACAACAGGCGTGCGCTTTGCAGCTTCTCGTAGTCCACGCTGCCTTCAAAGCCCGCGATGGCGTCCAGATCGCTCGACGTCTGACTGATGTCGCGTGCGGCGGCATGCTGTGTGGTCATGGTCGAATAGAGGGTGTTGGCGGCATTGGCGGCCACTTGCACATTACCTTTGCTCCAGATCGGGTTGGAGATATGGTCATGTTCGCCCAGATCGGTGAAGGCCACGATATTGCGGTTGCTTTCATAACTTCCCGTTTTGTTCGTCACCCAAAGTTCGATACGCTTGATGGTGACGCCGGACATGACGGTGGGCAGCTTGCTCATGTTCTGGTCATAATGTTCGCGGAAGAAGTGGGCGAGAAAGAAATGTCGGTTTTCTTCGTATTCGGTAGCCGAGAATTCGTAATTGTGCGTTTGTGTGCCTCCCTTGGACGACACGCTTTTCGAGGCCGATTTCTTTTGGGAAACGACCGTTTGCAGTTTCAGTTTGCCGAATTGCAGGTCAGCCCGCAGGCCGAACAGCGAGGAAGCGCCTTTGATGAGCGAGGAATTGGTGGGAAGCGACACGTTACCCCCTTCTATCAACTTGATGATTTCGTCTTCCTTGCCTTCGTAGCGCAGTTTCATGCTTTGCGCGTCGAAGTCGAACGTGGCGTCGGTGTTGTAGTTCAGGTTCATGTTGATTTTGTCGCCTACGCTGCCGTTCATGCTCATGTTGATTTTCTCTTCGAAATCGAATCCGAAGGTCTTCCGGCGGTTTTCCGAGAGGCTCGGGTTGTCCGTCTTCTTCAGGTTACCCCCGATTTTCAGTTCGGCGGAACCCTGGGTTTTGATACGCACGCCACCGGGACCGAATATTTTCTCGGCCGGTCCCAGGTCGAACTGCATGTCCGTGAAGTCGAATTTGTTTTTGCCTTCATTCTCGAAAGCTTCGCTGTTCTTTTGCCGGTAGTAGTTCTGCAAGGACTTTTGCAGGCTCCATTCCTGATATTCTTCCGGCGACATCAGCAAAGGGGCGTTCAGGTAACTGTCGCCCACTTTGGTACCGATGGTGTAATTGCCTGTCGCCGGGTCGTAAACGGTATCCGTTTTCAGATTGTCCGGGTCTTTTAGGTCCAAGCTTCGTTTTTTCAGATCGTCTTCGTCGCGGGGCGCCGTCCGCTTCACGCTGAAACGTGGCCGGATGGTGTCCGGTTCGGCCGGAGCCGGGATCTCGTTCCGGGATATATGCAAGAAAGCGGCACCTCCCATGTCCGCCAGTGCGTTGGCACTGATGGCCAGAAGGATGAGGTAGAGCCACTTTTTGCGTAAATCGCTCACGCTCGGCATCCTTCGAGCAAGCTCGGTCTGCGCTCGCTTAATCGCGATTTTCAAGTTTCTTTTCATGCTGTTCCGTTGGGCTATGAAGCTTTCGGCTTCCTATAATCTTTTGAGGGCAAGTTTGATGACACGCTCCACGGCGGCCTCCGGTTCTTCTTTCAGGATGGCCAATGCGACCTTTTGCGAGGGGGCGGGCGGGAAGCCAAGCATGGTAAGGGCGGCCACGGCCTCTTCCAGTATTTCGGAATGTCCGGTTGCCGCGGTCGCGGAAGTGCCGGGGGCAGTCGTCCCTTCGATTTCCACCGATGCGATTTTGTCTTTCAGGTCCACGATGATGCGTTGGGCGGTTTTCAGCCCGATGCCTTTCACGGTCTTGAGCAGCTTGTCATTGCCGGAACTGATGACGTTGACCAATTCTGCCGGTGTGAGGGCGGAGAGAATCATGCGTGCCGTGTTGCCCCCGATGCCCGACACGCTGATGAGCAGCAGGAAGAGGGCACGTTCCTGGCGGGTGGAAAAACCGTAAAGCACGTAGGCGTCTTCGCGGATGGCTTCGTAAACGTATAGTTTGGCTTCCTGCTTGCCTTGCAGGGCTGAAAATGTGTTCAAAGAGATGTTGAGGCCGTATCCCACGCCGTGGCAATCTATGACGGCGATGGCCGGAGTGAGTTCGGCAATCTGGCCCTTCACGTATTCTATCATGTCTTTTTTTGCTAAATATACTTTAAGAAAACGTGTCCGCCACCTCTTTATTGTGCGCACGCGTTAATTTTTATAGGGCATGCAGAAGAAATGTGAAAAATGCCGGACAACCCCTGACTTAATGTTTCATGAGACCGGCGTATATGCATCCGGTTGTCCCGTCGATGGGAAATACGCGATTCTCGCGCGTCGGCTTTTGGGCAAAGTGTTATCCGGAAATGGAAGTAAGGTGTCAAAATGCACGTTTCCGCTTCATGCCGTGCACGGAATATGGGGCGGCTGTCAGGAAAAAGCAAGGTTCTTGTATCCATTTGCCGGACGGTTTCGGAACCGGATTTCCACCGAATAATTCAGAAAAGCCGTTTTCCGGCCTTCCGTTCCCGTCTTTTAGCCGTCCGAAAAACGTTTTTCACGAGCTTTGTCCGTTTTTGTGCGGAGAATTTTTTTTCGCTTTCAAAAGATTGAAAAATCATTCGCTTGAGATTAAATGTTAAATATACGGTTTTGGAGTGCATAAACTCCGTATATACCGTATATTTATTCATTTTGTCGCGCTATTTGGAGGCGTTTTTTCCTGCTTTTCTCGTAGGAAGTCATGAAAAAGGCCGGACAAATCCGATTGTCCGACCTTACTTTGGGCGTGTGTTTATTTCAAGTACTGGGCCAGCGGGCTGTCTATGGTACGCAGACCTTCGGCTATGCTTTGCGCGTTGAGTTGCGCACCCTTGAGCGAGGTGTGCGTGTGGTCGCGGTTATAATAAGCTTTGGCGCCTTCTTGGTCTATCCGGTCGAGGGCGTCGGCCGAGATGTTGTGCAAGTCCACGAACTCTACGGCGGTTTGGGCCACTACCTCCCGATACCATTTGCCGTAGCTGTCGTTGCGGCGTTCTATCTTTCCGCTCGGCCATTCGTTGCGGGGCGTGAGGGACACCAGAATTGGCGTGGCACCCTTTTCGCGCACGTCGTCGATGAATTTTTTCAGGTACCATCCGAAGGAGTAAATGACTTCGTTGTAAACTTTATCTCCTTTGTTGACCCTGTAAACATGACTGGTATCCTGCGCGCAGGCAATGACACCGCGAGCCTTGCCCCGGTCGATGTCGCCGATGTCGTTATGGCCGAACTGTATCAACACGAAGTCGCCCGGTTGAAGGGCGTTGTAGACACGTTCCCAGCGGTTTTCTTCCAGATAAGTGCGTGTGCTCCGTCCGGCTTTGGCTTCGTTCGCCACGGTGATTTTGTCCGTGTCGAAGATGGTTCCCGCCTGACTGCCCCAACCCCACATGCCGTTCGGGTCTTTGTCCTCGTTCTTTACGGTGGAATCTCCCGTGATGAAGACCACGGGTTTGCCTTTCTCGCGTTTCACTTGCGCGGCGGGCGGTTCGAGGTTCGTCAGGCAAGCCTGCAAGGCTTTCAGCGCGGGGTGCGTGGAAGCGGCCAGTTCTTCGGCGGCCGAACGGGCGTTCAGGCGTGCGCCGAACGCACTGGTGTGGATGCGGTCCCGATAGAAGTGGTAATCCACCTTCCATGCCGAGAACCGGTCGTATTTCGAGGCCGATATTTCGTTCAGGTCTACGAAGGGTATGCCTTGCTCTTCGGCCACTTGCCGCGCCCAAAGTCCGAAAGTCCCGTCCACGCGTGCGATGTGTCCGGGGCGTTTCGTGTCCCATGCGTTGCGGGGCGTGAGCGAGAGCAGGATGGGGTGTGCGCCCAAAGCCTTGCATTCACGGACGAAACGGCGCAGGTATTCGCCGTAGCTGTAGACGGTTTCCTCCTCACCCGTCTCCTTGATGGTCACACAGAGCGAGTCCGTGGGGCTGATGCCGCGGATGGAAGCCCGTGCGCGGCCGCTGTCGAAAGGACCATTGTCGTTGTGCCCCAGTTCGATGATGACGTAGTCCCCCTTGCGGATGCCTTTCTTCACGTCAGGCCAAAGCTTGCGGTAGAACGTGCGGCTGCTCGTGCCGCCCAAGGCATGGTTTTCCACGGTCAGCTTGTCCGCGTCGAAATATTCGTGGGCGAAATACCCCCAGCCCCATTGGCCGTTGTCGCCGTTGCCTTTCGTGCCGGTGCGCATCGTGGAGTTGCCCACGAGGAAGAGCACGGGGTGGTTGCCCTTTCGCGACGAACCGGGCACGGGGCGTGCCGTGTTGGCTTTTTCCAAGCTGTCGAGTGTGAGGTCCGTGACGTGGTTCACGTCCTCCATCGGGCGGAAGTCTTTGGGGTTTTGGGCGGTGGAACATAATCCGCATCCTATTAAAAGGGCGGAAAGCATACAGGTCTTCTTCATGTCAGTCAGTATTTCGATTGGTGTCGCAAAGATAATGTTTTGGACCGGATTCCAGCTCTTTCGATAGAGAAAAACTCTTGTTCCGAGAGTGAATCGTCTTGCAAATTACGGTCTGAATGCCTTTTTATGCTTTTTTTCCTTGGGCACTTGACGTAAAATAAGTACATTTGCGAGATATGTTTTGCCATGAAAAGGAAACAAGTCTTAATCTATACGACAAAATAACTAAAGAACTATGAGTTTAAACATCATTGTACTTGCCAAGCAAGTTCCCGACACGCGGAATGTCGGGCCGGATGCCATGACACCGGAAGGTACGGTAAACCGTTCTGCTTTGCCGGCCATCTTCAATCCTGAAGACTTGAATGCGCTGGAACAGGCTTTGAGGCTGAAAGATGCGAATCCGGGTTCTACCGTGACCGTCATCACCATGGGGCCTCCCCGTGCAGCCGAAGTGATTCGCGAGAGTTTGTACCGTGGGGCCGACGGGGGCTATTTGTTGACCGACCGCGCTTTTGCAGGTGCCGACACATTGGCCACCAGTTATGCGCTGGCTGCTACTATTCAGAAATTGGGCATGCCCGATGTGATTTTGGGTGGTCGTCAGGCCATTGACGGCGATACGGCACAGGTAGGCCCGCAAGTGGCTGAGAAGTTGGGATTGACGCAGGTTACTTATGCGGAAGAGATTCTGAATGTGGACAAAGCAGCCGGAAAGATTACCGTAAAACGCCATATCGACGGCGGTGTGGAGACTGTGGAAGGTCCGTTGCCCATCGTTATCACCGTTAACGGAAGCGCCGCTCCCTGCCGTCCGCGCAATGCCAAACTGGTGCAGAAATACAAACGCGCCCTCGGTGCGCAGGAGAAAGCCGCCATTGAAAAAGAAGGCGCCGAACTGCCGTATGCAGCCCTTTACGAGAAATACCCTTATCTGAACATCACGGAATGGAGTGTGGCCGACGTCAACGGCGACCTCGCACAATGCGGTCTGAGCGGCTCGCCCACCAAGGTGAAAACCATTCAGAATATTTCATTCCAGGCCAAAGAAAGCAAAACGCTCACGGGCAGCGACCGGGATGTAGAAGATTTGATTGTTGAACTGTTAGCTAACCACACGATAGGATAAGATTATGAATAACGTATTTGTATATTTGGAGATAGAAGGCACTACGGTAGCCGATGTCAGTCTCGAACTCCTGACCAAAGGTCGTAAATTGGCTAATCAGTTGGGCTGCCAACTGGAAGCAGTTGCTGCCGGCAGCAATCTGGCAGGCATTGAAAAGCAGGTATTGCCTTTCGGCGTCGACAAACTGCACGTATTCGACGCTCCGGGCCTGTTTCCATACACTTCCCTTCCCCACTCTTCCGTCCTCATCAACCTGTTCAAGGAAGAACAGCCGCAAATCTGCCTGATGGGTGCAACCGTTATCGGCCGCGACCTCGGCCCGCGCGTATCTTCCGCACTGACCAGCGGACTGACCGCCGACTGTACCTCACTCGAAATCGGCAACCATGAGGATAAGAAAGAGGGCAAGACCTACGAAAATCTGTTGTACCAAATCCGTCCCGCATTCGGCGGCAACATCGTGGCAACGATTGTGAACCCCGAACACCGTCCGCAAATGGCGACCGTGCGCGAGGGCGTGATGAAGAAAGAGATTCTGGATGCCGACTACAAGGGTGAAGTAATCCGCCACGACGTTGCCAAGTACGTTCCCGAAACGGACTATGTAGTGAAGGTTATCGACCGCCACGTGGAAAAGGCGAAACACAATTTAAAGGGGGCTCCCATCGTCATTGCCGGCGGTTACGGCATGGGCAGCCGCGAGAACTTCGACATGCTGTTCGACCTTGCCAAGGAGCTTCACGCCGAAGTAGGCGCCAGCCGCGCCGCCGTCGATGCGGGCTATGCCGACCACGACCGTCAGATAGGCCAGACGGGTGTAACCGTCCGTCCGAAACTCTATATCGCCTGCGGCATCTCAGGACAAATCCAGCACATCGCCGGAATGCAGGAGAGCGGCATCATCATCTCCGTGAACAATGACGAGAACGCTCCTATCAATGCCATTGCCGACTACGTTATCAACGGTACGGTAGAAGAGGTTATTCCGAAGATGATTAAGTATTACAAACAGAATAGTAAATAAGGAGTTAACTCCGCTAACTCCTAAAGGGAAAAACAATATGGCTAATTTTTATACAGATATTCCGGAACTCAAGTATCACTTGAACAATCCGATGATGCAGCGTATCTGCGAACTGAAAGAACGCGGCTACGAAGATAAAGACAAGTTCGATTATGCACCGCAGGATTATGCGGATGCAATCGACTCCTACGACAAGGTGCTCGAAATCACCGGTGAGATTACGGGTGAGATTATCGCGCCCAATGCCGAAGGCGTGGACGAAGAAGGCCCTCATTGCGCCAACGGCCGTGTGGAATATGCCAGCGGCACCAAACAGAACCTCGACGCCATGGTAAAGGCCGGACTGAACGGTATGACCATGCCGCGCCGTTTCGGCGGACTGAACTTCCCGATTACCCCGTACACCATGTGCGCGGAAATCGTAGCTGCCGCCGATGCCGGCTTTGGCAACATCTGGTCTTTGCAAGACTGTATCGAAACTCTTTACGAGTTCGGTAACGAAGACCAGCACAGCCGTTTCATTCCCCGCATCTGCGCCGGTGAAACCATGTCCATGGACCTGACCGAACCCGATGCCGGTTCCGACCTGCAGAGCGTGATGCTGAAAGCCACTTACGATGAAGCCAACAACTGCTGGCGCCTGAACGGCGTGAAGCGTTTCATCACGAACGGCGATGCCGACCTGCACCTCGTGCTGGCACGTTCAGAAGAGGGAACAAAGGACGGCCGCGGTCTGTCCATGTTCATCTACGACAAGCGTGACGGCGGTGTAAACGTGCGCCGCATCGAAAACAAACTGGGTATCCACGGTTCGCCCACTTGCGAACTGGTCTACAAGAATGCGAAGTGCGAACTTTGCGGCGACCGCAAGCTCGGTTTGATTAAATACGTAATGGCGTTGATGAACGGCGCCCGTCTGGGTATCGCCGCTCAGTCCGTAGGTCTGTCACAGGCTGCCTACAACGAAGGGCTGGCTTATGCCAAAGACCGCAAACAGTTCGGTAAAGCCATCATCGAGTTCCCCGCCGTATACGATATGCTGGCCATCATGAAAGCCAAACTGGATGCCGGCCGTGCCCTGCTGTACCAGACTTCACGCTACGTAGACATCTACAAGGCACTGGACGACATCGCCCGCGAACGCAAACTGACTCCGGAAGAACGTCAGGAACAGAAGAAATATGCCAAACTGGCCGATTCCTTCACACCGCTGGCAAAAGGTATGAACTCCGAATACGCCAACCAGAATGCTTACGACAGTATCCAGATTCACGGCGGTTCCGGCTTCATGCTGGAATATGCCTGTCAGCGCATTTATCGCGATGCACGTATCACCAGCATCTACGAAGGTACTACACAGTTGCAGACGGTAGCCGCCATCCGCTACGTCACCAACGGTTCTTATGCCGCCACCCTGCGCGACTATGAGCTGATTCCGTGCAGCGAAGAAATGCAACCGCTGTTGGACCGCGTAAAAGAAATGACGAATAAGTTCGAAGCCTGCACCAATGCCGTTAAGGAAAGCGGCAATCAGGAATTGCTGGACTTCGTGGCTCGCCGTCTTTACGAAATGGCTGCCGTGTGCGTAATGTCTCACTTGCTGATTCAGGATGCGACAACAGCTCCCGAAATGTTTGCCAAGTCGGCGTTGGTGTACGTAAACTATGCCGAGTCTGAAATAGAGAAGCATTTCAACTTCATCCGCAAGTTCAAGGCTGAAGAGTTGGAAAGCTATCGCAAGTAAAGACGTATAGATAGAAAATGCAGCGGACACCGGAACTTTATCAGTTCCGGTGTCCGTTTGCTTTTTATACACCCTAACTCTGTATCCAAAACAAGATTCTTCAACCATTAATCAAATGAAGCCGGATATAGAAATCGCAAATATTAACTAAAAAAAAAGTTACTTTTCACTCAATATACAATTATTATTTATATCTTTATTCCTTTCAAGGATTTTCTTTGAAAATGAATCTAAAACACAACCAAACGTATGCAGCAAAGACACGAAAACAGAAAGACTTACTTTCAGGAACTGGCAACGACCAGTGAACTTCATTTCCTTCCCTACATTCACCGATTCACTTCTGTCACTCCCCAAAGCCGGATTCTTGAAATCGGTTGTGGCGAAGGTGGCAATCTGGTACCCTTTGCCCGCATCGGCTGCCGGGTTACAGGCATTGATTTATCCGAAAACCGCATCCGGCAAGCCCGCCAGTTCTTCCAGGAAGAAAGACTGCCCGCCACTTTCATAGCCTCGGATATTTTTCAAATCATACAATTGGAAGAAGCATTCGACATCATACTGATTCACGATGTTATAGAGCATATCTCCGAAAAATACCGCCTTTTAGAACATATCAAACGCTTCCTCACTCCCGGTGGACTACTCTTTATCAGCTTCCCTCCCTGGCAAATGCCTTTTGGAGGGCATCAGCAGATTTGCCGGAACAAATATGTTTCACGCCTGCCTTTCATTCATTTATTGCCCGCAGGCATCTACAGCAGTTTATTACACCACTTTGGCGAAAGCCAGGCACGCATCGATGAACTTCTCGACATACGGAAATGCCGGACAAGTATCGAACTATTCGAAAAACTTCTCTGCACTTCCCACTATCAGATTTTTCACAAACAATTCTGGTTTATCAATCCGCATTACGAACAAAAATTTCACCTTAAACCGCGTAAATTGCTACGTCTCATCGGTTCGATACCGCATCTGCGCAATTTTTTCTGTACCTCATGCTTTTATCTGATACAATCATGAGGAACCGTATCCATGAACTGGACTATCTGAAATGCCTGTTTATCATACTCATGATCATCTTTCACCTGAGCCATATAGGAAGTAAGTATCCGTATGCCAAAAGTATCGTATATACTTTCCATATGCCCGCCTTCCTGTTGATTTCGGGTTATCTGATTAACGTGCATAAAAAGCCGGAAATTTTTCTGAAAGCGATGGCATGGATATTCATTCCATACACCATTATGGAAATCAGTTATGCCTACATGTCTATGCTATTTCCCGTTTGGGACGGGATAAAAGAAATCAGTGCCTCAGTTCTGCTCGGCAAAGTATTGCTTGATCCTATTGGGCCTTACTGGTATCTGCACACATTCATATTATGTGGCACCACCTATTATTTCGTGCATACTTATCTCAGTTCGACTCCATTTATCCGCCTACTGGTAACAAGCAGTCTCCTTTTACTTTTCTCTTACATCTTTCATTTGCTGACATTTGCCAATGCTTTCTATTTCATGGCAGGCACTGCTATCCATCTGGGAAAACGTCCGTTCCTATCTTGTTTCCCCGCTTCTTTTCTTGCCATTATCCCTCTGGTTTTTCTGTGCAGCCAGCCGGAGAATCTGAACAGAGGCACTTTAGGAGGCATATTAATTACCGGATTGGTCATCAGCCTTTCGCTGTACATCTACAAACATCTTCCCCATACTGTGAAGCAAGCTTCACTGTTCATCGGAAAGAACACATTGCCTATTCTTCTTTTCTCCCCCGTCTTTACCGCACTGTCCAAACTCTTTCTGCCTTTTTTTTCGTTCGACCCGACAGGGATATGCTTTCTCTGTACCGCCACAGTCATCACTCTGTACGGTAGCATTTTCATCGCATTCTGTTTGGATAAAGCATGCCTTTCTCCTTTCTTCTTCGGAAAAAAGATACTCATATAGAAAATCGGCATTTCAATAGAACCTATATTACGGCGACACACGACCGGAATAACCCAAGAAGCGGAAATGTGATGCGGAAGCTCGGCATGACTTACTGCTATTCATATGAAGAACAATGGCAACCCAAGAACTTTCCTGTGATATTCAGGATGTACCAGTTAAACTTAGATGGTAATACTGATTCCGTATACAGGAAATACTGGGATACGTCCGAAAATCATTTTATCGAAGATTTGTAGCCGATATAAGCACGTTGCTTTCAAATAGACACATCATTCTTTTATTTACTGATAGGTCGATATAAATGGAACAGAAGCGGACAGAATAGAAAGAGAATGATTCAATTTTCTTCTTCGTCCGCTTTCTTTTCTTTATATTTGCATCTATAAAAGCTATCTGAACAAATAAAGTAAAATAGACGATTGCCCAATCATTGTTAGAGAATAATTTCTTTGATGTACAGAAACTTTTTGTCGTTATTTTGCGCTTTTCTGCAAACTGTTCCGAAGTATTTCCCCGACAACATTTTACACTGTCGGGGAGCAAAGGGTGGAAATGGTTCTATCTATTCGGGATTTCTCCCGTCCTCTGTAGCACGCCGTCCCGATAGAACTCGATACGCCCGGGCTTGAACCCCATTTCTCCGAGGGCTATATACTTGATATAGTCCCGGTACTTTTCGCCTGAAAAGTTCTTTCCGCAGAGATTGTTGAAAAACATCGGGATAGAAAACCCGTCCTCGCTCGACAGCACCACTTTGCCGTCCTGTCTGATTTCATCTGTCATACCCATTTTGTTTTTAAAAGGTCGTTAAATATTGAAAACCGTTTTTTCTTTCCCTGCTTTCGCCTTGCAGTACAGGTCTGTTTTTCGGTTTTTTTAAGGCAGGGAGAGGATAAAGCATCGGCATAATGAGCCAAACCCGGATAGAAGAAGGTGTGTCGTAATGCACGATGCACCTTCTTTCTTATTCATCACTATACAAATCTGTTCATTTTCTTTAAGCTGCGATCTTTTGAAGATTT
>ERZ779892.1005-NODE-1005-length-27928-cov-5.505687_pt1 | contig 27928 bp, 28 predicted proteins | sample MGYA00511552_ERZ779892 | MGnify/ENA primary metagenome ERZ779892 (study PRJEB29588, sample SAMEA2154561) | human gut metagenome | biome: human gut; feature: human-associated habitat; material: faeces | place: Denmark | collected 2008/2010 ... | reverse complement strand
AAAACTTTGACAGATAATATAAAAAGTGAAAAACAACCTCCAAAAGTTAATGTTAAAAAATTTGTTGAACTAATAAAAAAATATAAATATCCAACTGAAATAACTCAAGAATTAGTAAGAGAACTTATAGATAAGATTATTGTTTATCAAGCACAAGGAAAAAAGCCTAATCGTACCCAACAAGTAGATATTTATTTTAATTTTATAGGAAAATATGAACTAGAATATACAAATGAAGAATTGCAAGAAATTCAAAATAAAAATGAACAGGCTAAAAAAGAAAAAGAAAAACGAGAAAAACAATGGAAAAAAGATTATCAAAAAGCATACCAACAAAAGAAAAAAGAAGAAAGACTTGCAAAAAATAATGGGCATTTATTTGCAGAAAAAGTTTGTGATGTATGTAATAAGCCTTTTTATCCTCAATATGCTCAACAGAAGTCTTGCAGTGAAGAATGTAAAAAACTTTCTCTAAAAAATACAAGAATGAAATATTATAATGAACACAGAAAAGCAAAAGCACCAGAAGAAAGAAAATGTATAATTTGTGGTAAAACATTTATGCCAGTTAATGCTCAAGAACTATTATGTTCAAAGGAATGTAAAAGAGAAAACAGAAATTTAAAGAAAAGGGAATATTACTATCGTGATAAAGAAAAAATGAAACAACAATGACAACTTCCTAATGCACATTTGAAAAAGCCTATAATATAAAGTAAAATCAAAATTGAAAGGTGGTAATAATTATGGAATTAAAAAATGAATATGTTGATGAAAGAACAGGAATAACTTACACACTAAAAGGAGATTATTATTTTCCTAATCTATCAATACCAAAAGATACAAACTTTGCTATTGGAAGATATGGAAAGGCACATTTAAGACATATAAAACAATATAATAAACCTTTATATACAGACTTACTATTAGACGGAAAATTAAATAAGTATTTACACTCAATAGACGAAAAATGTAATTCTCTTTTAGAAAGTATAATAACAAAACTAGCTAAACAAGAAAATGTTACAGAAGAATTAAAAGCTAATCATCAACTAGAATGGGTAGCTAGAATGAATAATATTAAGAATAGAGCCGAAGAAATAGTTTATAATGAGTATGTATATAACTAAAAAGAAAAATTGAATATAAATGAAATATATAGCCTTATATCTAATGTAAAAATTGATATAGGCTTTATTTTTTTACTAACTGAAAAGCAATATACTTTTCTTCAGCTAGTAAAAGGAAAGGAGAAAACTTGCAAATGAAAGAATTAGAAACAATAGATGCAGAAACATTATTATATAACCCACTAAAAGAAACAGAGTTTATAGTAGATGAGATAATACCTATTGGTTTTCATTTATTTTGTGGAGCGTCTAAAATAGGGAAAAGTTGGCTAATGCTTAAAATATGCTTACAAGTTTCAAAAGGCGAGCCTATATGGGAATTGCAAACACAAGAAAGTGATGTTTTATATTTATGTTTAGAAGATACACTAGCAAGAATACAAAACAGACTATTTAAAATAACAAATGAAGCAAATAGTAAACTACATTTTGCTATATCTACAAATAAAATATCAAATGGACTAATAGAGCAATTAGAAAGCTATATAAAGAAATACCCACAAACAAGGCTAATAGTAATTGATACATTGCAAAAGATAAGAAATACAAGTAATGATATTTCGTATGCTAGTGATTATGGAGATATATCAATATTAAAAGACTTTGCAGACAAAAACAAAATAGCAATAATAGCAGTACACCATATAAGGAAACAGGGCGACAATGATGTTTTCAATAGAGTTTCTGGAACAAATGGAATAATGGGAAGTAGTGATACAACCTTTATACTAGAAAAGAAATCACGAACAGAGAGTACAGCAACCTTATATATAACTGGTAGAGATGTTGAATATCAAGAGTTTGTTTTAAGATTTAATAATTGTGATTGGGAACTTATAAATAGAGCAAATCAAAAAGAACTAGAAATAAGAGAAACACCACCAGTTATATTAAACATTATTGACTTTATGCAAAATAAAAGAGAATGGAAAGGTAGTGCAACTGAATTACTAAAAGAACTAGAAGAAAAAGAAATTGCACCTACAGTTATTACAAAAATATTGAATGAATATCATTATACAAAACTGAAAGAAAGTAAAATAACCTATGATATTGTTAGAAGTAGAAATGGCAGACAAATTATTTTAAGAAATGATGACAACAGTGACAAGTGTGACAACAAGTTAAAATTTTTTAATGAGAATAATGATAATGAAGAAACACCAGAAAATCAAGGAATGTGACAACGATGACAATGATGACATTAAAAATAGATATAGGACAACACCGTTATCATAAAATCATTGTCACTGTTGTCATCATTGTCACACTGTCACAAAAAAATATTTAAGGAGGATTTAAAAATATGAAATTTATAGATAGCAAACACAAAGAATTTTGGAATAACAAATATAAAGAAATGGAACAAATGGGAAAAACAGATGTGTATTATAAAGCGATAGTTTATACATTAGGAATATGTGAAACAACAAGAGATAATTTTAGTAAAATATTTAATTTAAGAACAGGAGAAATAAATATTGATTCAATAAATGGAGCATATCAAACAAGTACAAGTGAGAAAGTAACAAGAATGGCATTTAGTTTATGGAATAGATGTAATTATGATAGTGAAAAAGATATTGAAAATGAAAAAGTTTCCGATAAATATAATGTGAGTGAAATATTTTGTTGTAGTTATGCACCATACTTTTATGAGGGAATAAAAATAAGGTATCCAGAATATACAAGAGAGAAAAATTTTGAAAGAGAAAGTAGATAAAATAATGTGTGAAATGAAGTCAAAAAAGACTTCTTTTTTAGTCTATAAAATCTGCATTGATAGATTTATCTATCAGTGTAGCGAGCATAGGTTTTGTGTTCCACCCAAAACCGACAACATTCGTTGAAAGGGGTTTTGCACCCCTATAACCCCAGCTAGAAAAGTTGAAAGGAAGTGAAATTTTATGCAAGAAAAAATAGTAGATATTCATATAAGAGTTAGTGAAAATGAGAAGAAAAAACTACAACAAAAAGCAAAAAAAAGTAAATTATCTTTATCAAATTATTTAAGAAAAACAGGACTAAAACAAAAAATTTATCCAATACCAGATAAAGAATTTTATCAAATTTATTTACAAATATGTCAATTAAAAAATGATATTTTTAAGTTAGATATAGACAAAATAGAAGAATGTTTAGGAGTTATAGAACACAATTTTTTAGTGATTTATAATTCAAAAAGTAATGGAGATGATGAAGATGGCAACAACGAAAATATGGGCAGTTAAGGACAGTTTATCACGAGTAGTTAATTATGCAGCTAACCCAGAAAAAACAAATTTTAGTGACTTAAAACAAGTATTATTATATGCAGAAAACAATGAGAAAACAGTTGATGAAAAAGAAAAAACTATGTATGTAACTGGAGTGAATTGTAATAGAGAAACAGCCTTTGAAGAAATGAAAATGACACAAGAAAAGTTTGGAAAATGCACAGGAAATATTGCATATCACGCATACCAAAGTTTCAAAACTGGCGAAGTTTCTCCAGAACTTGCACACGAAATTGGAGTAAAACTTGCAAGGAAAATGTGGGCAGAACACCAAGTATTAGTTGCAACACATTTCAATACAGGCACATATCATAATCATTTTGTAGTGTGCAGTGTTAATATGTTTACAGGGAAAAAGTTTAATTGCAACAAAGGAGCGTATTATCGTTTTAGAGGTTTATCAGATGAATTATGTAATGAAAATAATCTAACAGTAATTAAGAATCCAAAAGGAAGAACACCAAGAAATATATATTTTGCAGAAAAAAGAGGAGAGCCAACAAAGTATAATCTAATGAGAAAAGCAATAGATGAAACACTAGAAATGTGTTTAACTTATGCACAATTTAAGAAAGCAATGTATAAAAAAGGTTATATTATAAATGATGATCCAAATAGAAAATATGCTACTATTCGTTCAATAAATGATAAAAAAGCAACAAGAATGTATCAATTAGGAGAAAAATATACACCTAAAAATATTGCAGATAGAGTATTTAATAATCCTTATTATGTGCAAGAACAGTATTATGAATTTATAAAACCTAGAAAAATATATAAGAAAAACAAAGTATGTATGCTTAATGGAAAATTCAAAGATATAAGTAAAATTACAGGGCTTGAAGCTCTTTTTTTATTGCTTTATCACTTGTTAGGACTAATACCAAAAGAAAATACTAGAAAGCCATTATCTCCAGAAATGAAACAAGAAGTAAGGAAAATGCAAAGATATTCTAATGAAATAAGACTAATAGCAAAAGAAAAACTACAAACAACAGATGATGTAAAAAACTATATTTCACAGACTGAAAAGAACATTGCAGAAGTAACTGGAATAAGGCAAAAATACAGAAACAAATTAAGAAATTGCAAAGATGGTGAGTTAATAAAAGAATATAAAACCAAAAGAGATGAATGCACTACAATTCTAAAAGATTATAGAAATAGCTTAAAAGTTGCAAATCAAATCATTGAAGATAACCCAAAAATCAAAGAAGTAATAAGAATAGAAAGACAAGCAAGAAATGAAGAATTGCAACAAACAAAAACAAAATATAAAAATAGGGAAGTGAGATAAAATGAGTGAAAAAATTGTAAATATAAATGAATTACACGAATTTAAAGATAACCCATACCAAGTAAAAGACAATGAAGATATGGAAGATTTAATTGAAAGTATAAAAGAATATGGAGTTATAGAGCCGTTAATAGTGAGAAATAGAGAAAAAGGAGGATATGAAATAGTGAGTGGGCATAGAAGAAAATACGCTTGTGAAAAAGCAGGAAAAACCGAAGTTCCTGTTTTAGTTCGTGATATGGATAAAAATATGGCAATAATTACTCTTGTAGATAGTAACCTACAAAGAAGTGATATATTACCAAGTGAAAAAGCATTTGCTTATAAAATGAAGTTAGGAGCAATAAAACATCAGGGAAAAAGAAATGATTTAACTTCGTTCCAAGTTGGGAATAAGTTAAGTGGAAAAACATCAGCAGAAATTATAGCAGATGAAACAGGAAACAGTAAAACCAATATTTATAGATATATAAGACTAACAGAACTTATAAAACCACTGTTACAATTAGTTGATGATAATAAAATGGCATTATCTCCAGCAGTAGAAATATCTTATTTAAAAGAACAAGAACAAAAGGATTTACTAGAAACAATAGAAAGTGAAGATTGCACACCCTCATATTCACAAGCAATAAGAATGAAAGAGTTAAGCAGACAAAACAAACTAGATATGGACACAATTTTCAATATAATGACAGAACAAAAGCCAAATCAAAAGGAACAGATAAAGTTTAAGGTAGAAAATTTAAAAGGTTATTTTCCAAAAGGTTATAGTACAAAACAAATGGAAGATGTTATTGAGAATTTATTGAAACAATATAAACAAAGGTGGAAAAGTAGAGAGTTAGGAAGATAAAAAAATAAAAGACTTAGGTTATAAATAATATTTTGTATTATTCATCATCTAAGTCTTTAAATAATTTATCATTAAAAAATTCATCAAGTTGCATATTTAAGCCTAAACAAATACGAAGTATTGTTAAAACTTGTACTTTTTTACTATGACCATTTATTATGCTATTGATAGTAGATTGACGAACTCCAGCCAATGTAGAAAGTTTGTTTATATTGATATTATTTTCTTTGCATAAATTTAAAATTCTTAATCGTATAGCCTCTTGTAAATCCATAATTTTCTCCTTTTTATTAGTATAACAAAAGCAAAAATAAATATTATCGCCACAGCGTTGACCAATTAAAAAACATACAATAAAATAACGCTATAACGATAATTAGGAGGGAAGAAATGAAAAAGTGTGAAAATAAAATACTTGATAATTTGTATGAAATAAGAGAGGGAGAGGTGGAAAAAAACTATATATCTAAATATGGAAAGCCAAAGAATAGTGAAAAAACAGAAAAAGCAGAAAATGAATTAGTAAATTTTATGAAAAAATTTATAAAAGATAAAAAGGACATTAAAAACTTATATGGAAAGTTGAATAAGTTTGAATTATGTGCAATGGGCGAAATGTGTTTTTGGTATAAACCATATTATAAAGCAGGTTTTATAGATGCAATATCTTTAAAAAAGCAGATAAAAGAAGAAAAAATAACAGACAATATTTCTAATGAAGATAGTATTTATAATAGTGTAGATGATATATGGGATTATATAGATAAACAAAAATATAATAACTTGAAAGCAAACAATGACTATATAAAAGCAACAAAAAGACTTGCAGAGATAAAAGGAAAATATCCAAAAGTAATGGATTTCTATGATAATAATAAAATTGCAGAATTTACACAAGAAGAAATGAAAGCAATTTTAGAAATAAAAGAATTATATGATTCAAGAAATATGTTAGAGGCAGAAGAAATGTTTAAAATAGGATTAAGACAAGGAAAATCATTATAGGAGGGTAGAAAATGGAAAGAAAAGAATATACAGTAAATGAACTGTTTGAAAATCAAGTTTTAAATGATATATACGAAACAAGAGGAGATGGACTAGAATGTTTATATATTAGAATGTATGGAGAGCCAGAAGAAATAAAAGAAACAAAACAAGCTAAAAAAGAATTAGAAAACTTAATGTATGAGTTAGTAAAGGATAAGGAAAAGCAAAAACAATTATGGCTAAAATTAGACAGATTTGAGGGTGCTATGTCTGGAGAAAGTAGTTTTTGGAATAAACAGTATTACAAATTAGGCTTTTTAGATAGAATATATCTAAAAAAAGAAATAGCAGATAATAAAAGAAAATTTATAGCAAATGATACTGGAGATTTACAAGATACTTTGATTTACAAGAGTATGTGCTTTATAAAAGAAATGTTAGGTGCAAATCTTTGGAATATAAAACAATATAAAGATATAGTACACAAAATGAGTAAAATAAAAGAAGAATACCCAAATGTAAAGGAATTTATAGAACGAAATGAAATAGTGAACTTTACTAAAAAGGAAGTAAAAGCATTAAGTGAATATCTAAAATTAGCTGATGATATGCAAGATATTGAGTTTATAGAAACTTTTAAGTTAGGACTTAAAGATAGCAGTTTGTTATAGGAGATAGAAATATCTCTTATTTTATTGTGTGTGAAAAAATATTGTGATATAATCATTTTTAGAAATAGTAATTTGTAGGGAGGAACAATGTCTTTAATAAGTGTAAATAATTTGACTTTTGGATATGATGGAAGTTTTAATAATATATTTGAAAATGTTTCATTTAATATAGATACAGATTGGAAATTAGGACTAATAGGTAGAAATGGTAAAGGAAAAACTACATTTTTAAAGCTATTACAGGGAAAATATGAATATAGAGGAACAATATCAAAAAGTGTAGATGTTGATTATTTTCCTTTTGAAGTAACTAATAAAAATAGAATGTCAATAGAGATAGTAAATGAAATTGCTCCAAATGTTGAGGATTGGGAAATTATAAAAGAATTGAATTTATTAAATAGTGATATAGAAATTCTTTATAGAAATTTTAATTTATTAAGTGGTGGAGAACAAATAAAAATACTTTTAATTAGCTTATTTTTAAAAGGAAATAATTTCTTGCTTATAGATGAGCCTACAAACCATTTGGACATAGAAACAAGAAATAATTTAGTTGATTATTTGGAAAAGAAAAAAGGTTTTATATTAGTATCTCACGATAGAATTTTTTTAGATAAAGTTGTAAATCATATTATTTCTATAAATAACACTAATATTGAAATACAGCAGGGTAATTTTTCATCTTGGAAAGAAAATAAAGACAGACAAGATAATTTTGAAATAATGCAAAATGAAAAATTACAAAAAGATATAAATAAACTTGAAATTGCTTCAAAAAATACTGCAAAATGGTCTAATGAGGTTGAAAAGTCAAAATATAAAACAAGCAATTCAGAATCAAAGATAGACAGAGGTTACCTAGGACATAAGTCTGCTAAAATGATGAAAAAGTCAAAAGTTATGGAAGGGCGAATTGAAAAGGCAATAGATGAAAAAACTAATTTATTAAAAAATATAGATAGAAATGATAGTTTAAAAATAATTCCAATAGGAAGTAGAAAAAGTCCATTGATTTTAGCAAATAACTTACAAATAAAATACAATGAAAAAATAATATTCTCTCCAGTTTCATTTGAAGTAGAAAATGGAGATAGAATTGCAATAGTTGGAAAAAATGGAATAGGAAAATCAAGTATATTAAAATTGATTTTAGGTCAAGAGATACAATATAACGGAGAATTAAAAATAGCAAATGACTTAAAAATATCTTATGTATCACAGAATACAGACTATTTAAAAGGAAACTTAAAAAACTTTTCACAAGATAATAAAATAGATGAAAGTATTTTTAAAGCAATGTTATCTAAAATGGGATTTTCAAAATTAGATTTTGATACTAAAATTGAAGAAATGAGCGAAGGACAGAAAAAGAAAATTTTAATTGCAAAAAGTATATCAGAACAAGCTAATATTTATATATGGGACGAGCCATTGAATTATATAGATATACTAACAAGAGAACAAATAGAGGACTCAATCTTAAAATATAATCCAACACTAATCTTTGTTGAACACGATACAACTTTTGTAGAGAAAGTAGCGACAAAGATTATAACAATAGAAAAATAAGTGTGCGAGAAATTACAATTTGTTAAGTAGTTGATGATATGGATAAGTATTTAGAAATCAAAAAGATTTTTGTACTGTTTAGATGTGATTATGATAGAGAAAGGATGCTAATACAATTTGGTCTGTAAGCTATGATATTAAAAATAATAGCATTTATAGGATTGATGGAAATCCAAAAAGGAAAAAATATAAAATAGATACAAGGTTAAATTTAAAGAATAATTTTATGTTTAAGGTAAATCTAAGGCAATAGAAAATTTACTTTTTTCTGTTATAATATAAGTAATAATAATTTTAAAAGTGAGTTGATATGAAAATGAGAACAGAGAAACAAATATATGATACTATACTTAATTTTGCTAAAGCAGATGATAGAATTAGGGTGGTTACTTTAGAAGGTTCAAGAACAAATATTAATATTATACCAGATGATTTTCAAGATTATGATATTACTTTTTTTGTCACAGACATGCAGAGTTTTATTAATAGTGATGAGTGGCTTAATGTTTTTGGAGAGAGACTTATTATGCAAAAACCCGAGGATATGGAATTGTTTCCAAAAGAAGAAAAAGGGTATTCATATCTTATGTTATTTTGGGACGGAGTTAAAATAGATTTGACATTATTGCCATTAGAAGTTTTAGATGAATATTTTACTTGGGATAAATTAGTAAAATTATTATTAGATAAGGATAATCGTGTTACTAATATACCAGTACCTACAGATGAAGATTATTATATAGAACATCCGACAGCACGTTCTTTTGATGATTGCTGTAATGAATTTTGGAATACTGTAACATATGTAGTGAAAGGATTATGTCGAAAGGAAATTTTATTTGCAATCGACCATTTAAATAATATTGTGCGTATGGAATTACTGCGAATGATTTCATGGAAGGTTGGAATAGAGCAAGGTTATAGTTTTAGTCTAGGAAAAAACTATAAATTTTTAGAACGATATATTTCACCTGAATTATGGAAGAAAATTCTTGCTACATATAATATGGGGTCATATACAGAAATGTGGAAATCTTTAGAATTATGTATGGGAATTTTTAGAATGGTATCAAAAGAAGTGGCACAATGTTTAAATTATTTATATCCAGATTATGATAAAAATATTAGTAATTATGTTATAAGACAAAAAGAAAAATATCAAAGATAAAACATTTCTAACATTTGATGATAAAATAATTGGATATCAAAATTATAAAGAGGGCAACAAATTACAATTTTTGTAGATGATTAAAATAAAAATAATAAACAAATTAGGGAGATATTAAGAAATTAGTATCTCTATTTTTTTATGCTTAAAAACAGAAAGGAGGAGTAAAAAAGATGTCAAAAGAACAGAAGAATAATAATGAATGTAAATTTAAGTTAGAGATAAATGGAACAATATATACTGTCAATTTAATTCAATCTAACGGAGCAAAATTGACTTATGAAGAATTGATTAAGAAGATTATTACAGATGAAACATTAAAAATTAAAGTTGAAAATGTTGCATAAAAAGGACACAGTTATTAAATTTTTTGAAAAAAATAAAAAATATTGTAAATAACTATTGCCACAGAGTAATTTAACTACTTACGCAGGTTGGTATGATGAAAATGAATTAAAATATACTTTAACTGATTTAATGGAGCAATCTATGAATGATGAAGAAATTAAGACAAAAGAAAGTATATTACACCATAGTGAAAATGTGGATTTAATTCCATCTAATCTTTCTTTATCAGCATTAGAAAATTCATTAACTTATGCAATGAGTAGAGAATATACTTTAAGGAATTGCTTATCTAGTATTAAAGATGACTATGATTATATACTTTTAGACTGTCAACCAAGTTTGGGTATGCTTACAATAAATGCTCTTGCTAGTGCAAATAGTGTTATCATACCAGTACAAAGTGAATACTTTGCTTTAAGAGGAATGGCTGATTTATTTAAGATAATAAATAAAGTTAGACGACAAATAAATCCTACTCTTAAAATAGAGGGAGCATTATTAACATTAGTTGATTCAAGGGCTAATCTTCCAAAAGAGATAGCAACTCAATTAAAAGACAATTATGGGAGTATATTAAAACTATTTAATACTCAAATACCAAGAGCAGTTAAGACTGCCGAATCTACTTCATCAGGAGGAAGTGTGTTTTCTTATGATAAAAGTGGAAGGGTAGCAAATGCATATTCTTCTTTTGCAAAGGAGGTGCTTAATGATGGCAAAGAACATACCAAAAATGCCACTGCCAAAGTTAGATGACCTTTTTACAACAGAAGAAGAAAGAACTAATGATAAGTTGGAAAAAGTTATTGATATAAAATTAAGTGATATTGATGATTTTCCAGACCACCCATTTAAAGTCATTGAAAATGAAGATATGTATAATATGCGTGATAGCATAAAAGAAAATGGAGTATTAGTTCCTGCATTAGTTAGAAAAAAGCCAGATGGTAGATATGAAATGGTATCTGGTCATAGAAGAAAATATGCAAGTCAATTAGCCAATAATGAAACACTACCTTGTATTGTTAGAGATTTAACAGATGATGAGGCTGTTATCATAATGGTAGATAGTAATTTACAAAGGGAAGAAATACTACCAAGTGAAAAGGCTTTTGCATATAAAATGAAATTAGAAGCCCTAACACATCAAGGAAAAAGAACAGATTTAACTTGTGACCAACTTGGGGACAAGTTAAACAATAAAAAATCAGTTCAATTACTTGCAGAAGAAGTTGGAGATAGTAAGAGCCAAGTTCAAAGGTTTATAAGACTTACTGCACTAATACCAGAGTTGTTAGATTTAGTTGATGAAAAGCAAATCGCATTAAGTCCAGCCGTTGAATTATCTTTTCTAAAAGATGAAGAACAATATGCAGTTTTAGATTGCATTGAGTGTAATGTGGCAACACCATCTCACGCACAAGCAATAAGACTTAAAAAAATGAGTCAAGAGGGAACACTTACGACTGATGAAATAGAAGATATTTTATCAGAGGAGAAACCCAACCAGATTCCCAAAATGAAATTTAATGCCGACAGAATAAGAAATGTACTCCCAAAGAATATTGAGGAGAAAAAAATTGAAGATTTTGTTGTTAATGCCATTGAATTTTATGGGAAACATCTCCAAAGACAAAAGTCTATGGACGCAAGATAGTGGGAGTTATTATTCCACAAATCCCTCCTTACAATCCTCCCTAGTATTATTACTAACTATTTATTTACTAACTGAAAAAAGTATATAAGTATTTACACAAATGCAAAATATTTTAGAATATGCTAGATTGAAAGAAATAAAGGAGCGTGATTGTTATGAAAAAGAAAATCATTTTAGTTGTCATTGTTGTTTTTGCAGTAGCAGTTAGTGGAGTATTTGTTCTAACCAAATGTTTAAAGACAAATTCAAACCACGAACAGGTAAATGTTGTAGAAGAAAAAGATGAGGAATTTAACTTGCAAGAGGAAGAACAAAGCAAAGACGAAATAACCACTGAAACAGATGAAATTGAAAACAAAACAGCAAATGGAAAAAGTGAAAGTCCAAAAGAAGATACTTCAAAGCAAGAAAATAAATCTAAAACATCAACAAAAGTTTCTGAAACTCCCAAAAAAGCAGAAACTAAATCTAGCAATGTACCAACTACAAGTAGCAAATCACAAGAAGAAAAACAAGAGAATAAAATAACCGAAAGTAATAAAAATAATGGTTCAAGTAATCAAGGACAACAGAACAAAGAGTCAACAACTTTTTATGATTCTATTACTCACGGAAAAAAAGAGTTTTCTTCTGAAAGTGAGGCTTTAAGGAGAGGTACTGAAATTCAAAACAAAGAGTTAGATTATGTTTTAGATTGGAACGAAGAACACCCAGATAATCAAATACAACCAGAGATAAATTATTTTAGAGTTTATCCATCTGCAATAGATGAAAACGGAAAGTACTGGTATTATTTGCATTTCTTTTGCAGAAGTGGCGAAGGACTGGATCAAGAATTAAAAAGTAAATATTAATGGCTCTTAACAAAGAGTCATTTTTTTTCGGAAAGTGAGGGAAATTAAATGTTAAAAATATTATTATTTGCACTAATCGTAATGTTAGTGCTTTTTTTATGGTCTGCCTGTATCATCTCTGGCAGATGTTCGAGAGAGGAGGAAAAGAGATGAAGAAATTTACAACAACCCTATTGTTAGCAATAGGACTTTTAGTTGGGTTTACTGTTAATGCTCAAGCAGTAAATGCAGCAACATTGAATATGAGTTACTCAGATTATTGGTATGATAGAGCAAAGGCTGATGGTAGTGAACATCATTCTTGGCATTTTACTCTTTACGATATGGATGGAGAAGTAGCATACTGTATTCAACCAAATGTAAAAGAGGGAACGCATTATAATCAAGGAAGTTGGGAAGATACTGGATTGTCTAATTCGATAAAAGAAAGAATACTTTTAATTGGATATTATGGTTATACTTATCCCGGTCATCAAACTTTACAATATAGAGCAGCAACACAAGGTATGATATGGGATACAATAGTTGGTGGTGGTGCTAACACAACTTTCCATACTGCTCGTTGGGCAAAAGGGGATACTTTTGATGTATCAAATGAAAAAGCACAAATTGAAGACTTAATTGCACATCATTATGATAGACCATCATTTAATGGTGGAGTTTATAAAGCACAAGTAGGAGAAACTATTACTCTAACTGATACAAATAATGTATTATCAAACTATTCTGTAAGCGTAAGTGGAGCAGATTATAGCATTGATGGTAATAAGTTAATAATTAAACCTACAAGAAGTGGAAGTATTGATTTAACTTTAACGAAAAATATGCCATATAGTTCTAGTTATAAATTATTTGTTGGAGATGGAATTCAAAATATGATGGTACCGGGAACTACTGACCCAGTAATTGCAAAAATAAGAGTTAATTCTTACACATCATTTGTTGAAGGTAATAAGAAAGATAGCGAAACTGGTAATGCACAAGGACAAGCAACTTTAAAAGGTGCTGAATATGGCGTTTATGAAACTTCAACAGGAAGATTAGTTACAACAGTAGTTACTGATGAAAATGGTTATTTCAAGAGTAATGCAGTATTATCTTGGAATGATTATTATTTACAAGAAATAAAACCTAGTGAGGGTTATGAACTTGATACAACAAGATACAATGTTGATATTAAAGGCAAAGAATCTGCTAGTGTTGATGTAGTAGAAAAAGTAATTAAAAACTATGTTAGTATTTTAAAACAATATGAACAAGTAGATGGAAACACTACTTTCTTAAATGCAGAAAAAGGTATTACTTTTGAAATCTATTATCCAAATGGTAATAAATATGGAGAAATCACAACAGATAAAAATGGTTATGCTTCATTGAATTTACCTTATGGTGTATGGAAGTTCCATCAAGTAAATACAACAACTGGATATGAAAAGATTTATGATTTCTATATCACAGTAAATGAAACAAGCGAAAAAGAACAATATTACAATATTTTAAATAATACACTATATGCTTATCTTCAAGTAATCAAAGTTGATAGCGAAACTGGAAAGACTATTGCTATTGCAAATACAACTTTCAAGATTTTTAATACTGATACAAATCAATATGTTTCTCAATATGTTGGTGGAAAAGTTTATAGTGAGTTCAAAACAGATGAAAATGGCAAAATGATAACTTACTTAAAACTACCTGCTGGAAATTATAAATTGATTGAGGTATCTGCTCCTAATGGTTATTTAAAAGAGAAAGATGGCTTAAAATTCACAATAGGAAATGATACCCATTATTCATATACAACTTATGGTGCTTTTATAACAGTAACTTATAAAAACACACCAATAAAAGGTCAACTTGAAATTAAGAAAACAGGAGAAAATTTAGTAATTAAAGATGGTAAATACACTTACAAAGATAAAAAATTAAGTGGCGTAACATTTGAAATCTATGCAGAAGAAGATATTAAATCTGCTGATGGAAATCATCTTTATTATGAAAAAGGTACAAAAGTAGATACTATTACAACAGACAAAAATGGTTATGCAATTTCTAAAAAATTACCTCTTGGAAAATACTATTTAATTGAAGTAAAAACACAAGATGAATATGTATTAGATAGTAATAAACACTATTTTGAATTAAAAGAAGTAAATGATGAAACTCCAATAGTTTTTGAATCATATAGTAATTTAAACTACTTAAAGAAAGGTACTTTGGAATTTACTAAAAAGGATCTTGTAAATGGAGATGTTATTCCAGATACAATCATTGAAATCTATAATGAAAATGATGAACTAATCTTTACTGGCAAAACAGACAAAGATGGTAAAGTAATTATTACAGACTTAAAAGTTGGAAAATACTATATCATTGAGAAAGAGGCTGCAACAGGTTATACAATTACAGATGAAAAAATCTATTTTGAATTAAAAGAAAATGGAAAAATTACAAAGGCTGAAATGAAAGATAAACCTATTACTGGAACTCTTGAATTTACAAAGACTGATGTATCAACAGGAGAACCATTACCTAACACACTAATTGAAATCTATAACGAAAAAGATGAACTTATTTTTAGTGGTAGAACAGACGAAAGTGGTAAAATTACTATTCCAGAAATTAGATATGGAAAATACTATATTTTGGAGAAAGAAGCCCCAGAGGGTTACACTTTAAATCCTGAAAGAATGTATTTTGAAATTTTAGAAGATGGAAAAGTAGTTAAGGCAACAATGACTGATGAAAAAGTAGTAATTGAAGTTCCTAGTACAGGAATTACTGATACTCATATTATTGAAATTGCCGGAGCATTACTAACTCTTGGAGGAATAGGAGTAATTGTCTATGTTAAAAAGAAAAAACAAAAATAAAGATAGAAAGGTTAGTAAGAGTCAACTTATAATAGTTGGCTCTTTGCTAATTGTTGTTGGAATTGGAATAGTTGGAGGTAAATATCTATACAATTATCTTCAAAATCAAAATGAAGAAAATTTAATAGATACTTTTTACGAAGAACAAAAAGAAATAACTGATGAAACAACACCAACCGAAGAAAAAGAGCAAGAAGAACAACAAAAGCCAACTACAAATCAAACTAAAAAAGTTGATTATATTGCAGTTATTAAAATACCAAAGATAGGACTGGAAAAAGGTCTAGCAAGTAAAGGTAGTTATTATAACAATGTTAATCGAAATATTTTAATACTTAATGAATCTGATATGCCAGATAAAGAAAACGGAAATGTTATACTAGCAGGACATTCTGGTAGTGGTAGAACAGCATTTTTTAGGAACTTATATAAATTGGAAACAGATGATGAGGTTAGTATTTTTTATGGAGGTAGTGAATACAAATACAAAGTTGTTAATCAATACGATATAGAAAAAACAGGAACTGCTAACATTGTTAGAAATGCTGAAAAAAGCACTCTAACTTTAATAACTTGCAGACACAACACTAATAAGCAAATTATCTATATTTGTGAGTTAGTAGAAAAGGTTTAGGAGGATTAAATTGGAAGAAAAATATAATTTAAACAATATATCAAAAGCATTTGAAAAACTATTTAATGCTGGATTTAATACAAGCAAAAAAATAGCAACATTAGATATAAAAGAGGTAAGAAAGATTCCTAATTTAACAATGTCAGATTTTTATATTATTTCTGACTTATGGGAATTAGTAAAAAAGAACAATAATAAAACTTCCCAATTATTTATAGAATTTTTAAGTGGTTATAAAGAGAAAGGAAATGATAGCAAATGAAAAAGTTTGAAATTGATGTTGATATAAATGGAACTATTACTTTTGAGGTTGAAGCCAAAAACAAAAAAGAGGCACAAGCAAAAGTAGATGATATTTTAAGCAACACTTCTGTAAAAGAAGCAATAAAATCATACAGAAATAACATTGTTTTAAATGAAAAAGTAAAACAAGACAAAGATAGAGAAAGATAGGAGGAATTACAATGGCATATTCAAAAAGAATACCACCAATTAAAATTAAATTAAATGTAGATGAATATAATAAACTACTAGAAATATTAGAAAATATGATTGATTCTGATAATGAAAATTATTCAAATAAATCATCAAAAATGAAAGATAAACTGTTAAGATATAGTGTTCCAATAACAGAAGAAGATGGAACTACAATAGTTGATATGAGATTTTATAATAACGAGATTGTAGATTTATTTATGATTTTGTTTTATGAGATAGGTAATATTCCTATCAATACTAATTATTATGAAGTCTTATTAAGTGTAAGGGAGAAAATTAAAAAGAGCAAAATGTCAGAAGAATAATAGTCTAATTTAGAACAGGAGGTGCAATATGGCGAGTAAATTAAGACTAATAACAGACCTATATGGAGAAACCTTAACACAGATAAGCAAGAATCCGGATGACTGGATGTCATTCTTGGAGTGTGCAGCAATGAACTACAAATACCCTTTTAATGATCAAGTTTTAATTTATGCACAAAGACCAGAAGCAGTAGCGTGTGCGAAGATAGAGGCTTGGAATAAGCAAGTTGGTAGGTGGGTTAATCGTGGTGCAAAAGGAATAGCACTTCTTTCAGAAGATAATGGTTATACTAATTTACGATATGTATTTGACATTGCAGATACTAATAGTAAGTTCGGAAAAAGTTTTAGATTATGGTCAGTTCCAAAACCTTATGAAGTAGATATTATTGAATCATTAGAAAACAAATATGGAGAACTTGAAGATAAAAGTTCTCTTGGACTTGCAATTAAGTCTGTATCAAAGATAATTGTTGAAGATAATATGCAAGATTATTTGGAAGATTTAAAGTTTTATAGAGAAAATAGTTCTCTTGAACCAATGACTGATGAAGCAGTTCAGTTATTGTTTCAAAATGCACTAGAAAATAGTATTGCATTTTCAATGATTAAAAGGTGTGGATTAAATCCGAATGATTATTTCACTAATGAAGATTTTACACCAATATTAGCATTTGATAGTTATGAAACTATAACTAGATTAGGTGTAGCCACTAGCGAAATATCTGAAATGGGTATTCGTGAAATTTATAATACTATTAAAAAGTTACGAATAAATGAAATAAATAAAATTCGCACATTTGATATAGATAAAGATTTATCTTATGATGTAAGTGAAAGCAGAGAAACTGTTGAAAGGAGGAATAATGATGAGTATAACTTACACACGCAAAGGGGATTACGAGATACCAGACCTAGCGATATCAGAGAACAAGATTCAAGTGGAGGGCAAATACGCAATGATGAGGTTAAGGTACTTGAAAGAGAACAAGAAATCTCTATATACAACTCTATTAATGAGCAATCAACTTCCAGAACACTTGATGAATATTCAAGAAGTAGCAATGGAGAGAGTAGAACAGATAGTATCAGAAATGAAAGCCAAAGAGAAGATAACAGAACAAATGAAACAACAAGACCCTATGAAATGGATAGGCTTAATGAACAACTTGAAGACATCAGCAGAGGAGATAGTAGCGAACGAATTGATTTACGCTTAAACAATTATGATCCAAGTCAAAGTAAAACACATTATGTTGTAGTTGATGAAAAGATAAATCAGATATTAAGTACAACTCCTCATTTAAGAAAATCAAATAAGGAAATAAAAGACTTTATACAAAAAGAAAAAGATGTTACAAAAAGAGCAGAGTATCTCAAAGGAATATTTAACAAAGATTATACCGGTGTTATAGTTGATGACCAAATGTATGGTTATAAAACTTTTGACAACGGTATTTTATTTTGGAAAGGAAATTTCTTATCAAGAGATACAGAAAGTTTTGTAAGTTGGGAAGATTTAACTTATCACTATGACGCAATGATTTTATTAAATCAGTTAAATGATAGAATAGAACCATTGCCAAGTGTAACAGACCAATTAAGTTTTATTGATGAAAATAGTGAAAAATCAGTATCAGATTTAGAATTTACACAGGAGTTTGTTGATAGATATTTAACAGAACAACACCGTGATACAAAGTTTAGTATTTACGAACAATTTAGTAAAAGTTTATCAACAGAGAATAATATAAATTATCTTAAAAACTTATACGGAATAAGTGGTGCTACTTCTACAATAAAAGGAGCAGGAATTGGAGTTAATACTGATTATAAAGGTGTAAGGTTTAATAGAGGTTATTTTGACGCTAGTGCCAAAGAACAATTATTCAAGTGGAATTATATTGAAAAAAGAATAAAAACTCTTATTCACGAAGATAGATACCTTAATTCAAAAGAATTAGAAGAATATCCGAAGTGGCTTGATGAAAAAGACCAAGAAAGAGAATTTATTGAGGCAAGTAATAATCTAGCAGAAAAAATAATTGAAGAACCGACCGAAGAAAAATATGAATATCAATATCATTTAGGAGATAGAGTTTATATTGGAGCAGATGAATATGAAATATTAAGTATTGGAATTAGTAATGTCGTATTATATGATTTTAGATATCCTTTATTTAATCGTGAAATGTCCAAAGAAGAATTTGATAGGAAAGTACAAGAAAATCCTGCAAATGATCATCTTAAAGTTAAAGTAAGTGATATTAAAGATAATATAAATGAAGAACCAAGCAATATAGAGGTAAATGTAAAAGAAGAAATATCACTTCCTATTGAAGAAGAACCAGAAGTTCAAGAAGAAAATATTGTTCCAGTATTTGAAAAGAAGAAAAGTAATAAAATAAGAAGTTTTGATATTCACCCAGAAATACCTATTTCTGATAGAAATCAATTTAAAATTACAAATGATAACTTAGGTGAGGGTAGTCCAAGAGAAAAATTTATTAATAATGTTGAAGCAATAAGAGTGTTAAAAAAATGTGAAGAAGAAAATAGATTTGCAACTCCACAAGAACAAGAGATATTGTCGAAATATGTCGGCTGGGGTGGACTTCCACAAGCCTTTGATGAAAAAGATTCTTCTTGGAGTAATGAATATAGTATATTAAAGAATTTACTTGATGAAAAAGAGTATTCACAAGCACGAGAATCTACTTTAACAGCCTTTTATACACCACCAGTAGTAATTAGGTCAATGTATAAAGCATTAGAGAATATGGGGCTTAAAACAGGTAATATATTAGAGCCATCTTGTGGTGTTGGTAACTTTATAGGTATGTTACCAGATTCATTAGAAGATTGTAAGTTATATGGTGTAGAACTTGATTCCATAAGTGGTAGAATTGCAAGACAACTTTATCAAAAATCAACTGTTGCAGTACAGGGTTATGAAGATACTAATCTTCCTAACTCTTTTTTTGATGTAGCAGTTGGCAATGTGCCATTTGGAGATTTCAAGGTATTAGATAAGAAATACGATAAGCATAAGTTTTTAATTCACGATTACTTTTTTGCAAAGACACTTGATAAGGTTAGACCTGGTGGTGTTATTGCATTTATAACAAGCAAAGGTACACTAGATAAAGAAAATCCAAGTGTTAGAAAATATATTGCTCAAAGAGCAGATTTATTAGGTGCTATTAGACTACCTAACAACACATTTAAAGCAAATGCAGGTACCGAAGTCACATCAGACATTATTTTCTTACAAAAAAGAGATTCAATAACTGATATTGAACCAGACTGGGTATATCTTGGAGAAAATGACGATGGTATAAAAATGAATCAGTATTTTATTGATAATCCAGAAATGATACTAGGAAATATGGAAATGATTTCAACTAGGTTTGGCTATGATTCTGCTTGTATCTCTGATGGCGAAAAGTTAGAAGATAAGTTAGAAAGAGCAATTTCAAATATACACGCCGAAGTAAAAGAGTATGAACTAGATGATATAGGAGAAGAAGATAATTCCATTGAAGCAGATTTAACGGTAAGAAACTTCTCATACACTTTAATAGATGACAAAATATATTTTAGAGAAAATAGTAGAATGTACCCACAAGAATTAGCAATGACTACTGAAAATAGAGTTAAAGGTTTAATTGAAATAAGGGACTGCGTTAGAACTCTTTTAGAATATCAAACGGAAGATTATCCAGATGAAGATATAAAGAGAGAACAAGTGAAATTAAATCAATTATATGATAGGTTTACGAAGAAATATGGACTAATAAATAGTAGAGGAAATAACTCTGCTTTTTCAAATGATTCAAGTTATTATCTATTATGTTCTCTTGAAATTTTAGATGAGAATGGAAATCTTGCAAGAAAAGCAGATATGTTCACAAAAAGAACTATCAAGCCTAAAACAGAGATAACATCAGTTGATAATGCAAACGACGCATTAATTGTTTCACTATCCGAAAAGGCAAGAGTTGATATAACCTTTATGCAAAAACTTTGTAATATGGATATGGACAAAATGCTTAAAGATTTAGAGGGAGAAATATTCAATGTTCCTGAATATGGAGAGCCTAATCATTGGGTTACGGCAGATGAGTATTTGTCTGGTAATGTAAGAGAAAAATTAAAGATTGCAGAACATTTTGCTGAAACAGATGAAAGATTTAATGTAAATGTTAAATATTTAAAAGAGGTTCAACCAAAAGATTTAAATGCAAGTGAAATAAGTGTTAGACTTGGTTCTACTTGGATTCCACCTGAAGATATAAAAGTGTTTATTGAATATTTATTAAATCCTAGTAATTATGCTTGTCAAAATATAAATGTTCATTATAATGAAGCAACTTCCGAGTGGTGGATAGAGGGCAAAAATTATGATAAGTATAATATTAAAGCAACTAATACTTATGGAACTGGTAGAGCAAGTGCTTATAAGATTATTGAAGATAGTTTAAATCTTAAAGATACAAGAATTTACGATTACTATGAAGATGAAAATGGTAAGAGAGTAGCAGAATTAAATAAAAAAGAAACTGCAATAGCACAGGCAAAACAAGAGCAAATAAAACTTGCTTTTGAGGAATGGATATGGAAAGATCCAGAGCGTAGAGAAAGATTAACAAAGTTTTATAATGAAAGATTTAATTCTATAAGACCACGAGAGTATGATGGAAGTCATATCAGTTTTGATGGAATGAATCCAGAAATAACCTTACGAAAACATCAAGTAAATGCAATTGCACGAATACTTTATGGAGGTAATACACTTTTAGCACACGAAGTTGGAGCAGGTAAAACTTTTGAAATGGTTGCTGCTGCAATGGAGTCAAAAAGATTAGGCTTATGTAATAAATCATTATTTGTAGTGCCTAATCATATTGTAGAACAGTTTGGTCAAGAGTTTTTACAACTATATCCGAGTGCAAATGTTTTAGTAACTACAAAGAAAGATTTTGAAACTGCTAATCGTAAAAAGTTTTGTTCAAGAATAGCCACAGGAGATTATGACGCAATTATAATTTCACATTCACAATTTGAGAAAATACCAATGTCAGTTGAAAGACAAGTTACAATAATTCAAAAACAAATAGAAGATATAACTTTGGGTATTCAAGATTTAAAAAATAATAATGGCGAAAGATTTTCTATCAAACAAATGGAGAAAACTAAAAAAAGTTTAGAAACAAGACTTGCAAAATTAAATGATACTTCAAGAAAAGATGATGTTGTAACTTTTGAGGAGTTAGGTGTTGATAGAATATTTGTAGATGAAGCCCATTACTATAAAAATCTATTTCTTTACACTAAAATGAGAAATGTCGGTGGTATAGCACAAACCGAAGCACAAAAGTCATCAGATTTATTTATGAAGTGTAGGTATCTTGATGAACTAACTGGTGGTAAAGGTGTTATATTTGCAACTGGTACTCCAATTTCAAACTCTATGGTAGAACTTTATACAATGCAGAGGTATCTACAATATAGTGAATTAGAAAAAAGACATCTTCAACAATTTGACGCTTGGGCTTCAACTTTTGGAGAAACTGTAACCGCAATAGAATTAAGTCCAGAGGGAACAGGTTATCGAGCAAAAACAAGGTTTGCCAAGTTCTTTAATTTACCAGAACTAATGGCACTTTTTAAAGAAGTGGCAGACATTCAAACTTCTGAAATGCTTAATCTTCCAGTACCAAAAGCTAACTATCATAATGTGGTTATAGAGCCTAGTGAAATTCAAAAAGAATTAGTAAAAGACTTATCTGAAAGGGCAGAGAAAATAAGAAATAGAATGGTAGATTCATCAGTTGATAATATGCTAAAAATAACTAATGATGGAAGAAAATTAGCGCTAGACCAAAGACTTACAAATGATATGTTAGAAGATTTTGAGCATAGCAAAGTAGCAACTTGTGCTGATAATATTTATAGTATTTGGGATAAAACAAGTGAAGATAAATCTGCACAATTGGTGTTTTGTGATTTATCAACCCCTCATAATGATGGCAAGTTTAATGTCTATGATGATTTAAAAACAAAACTTATAGATAGAGGCATACCAGAAGAAGAAATTGCTTTTATTCACGACGCAAATACAGACGCAAGGAAGCAAGAATTATTTAATAAAGTAAGGCGAGGACAAGTTAGAGTTCTTATAGGAAGTACACAAAAAATGGGTGCAGGAACTAACTGTCAGGATAGACTTATAGCCTTACACGATTTAGATTGTCCTTGGCGACCAAGTGACTTAATACAAAGGTCAGGAAGAATAATAAGACAAGGAAATAAAAATCCAGAAGTAGATATTTATAGATATGTAACAGAAGGAACTTTTGACGCATACTTATATCAATTAGTAGAAAATAAGCAAAGATTTATTTCACAAATAATGACATCAAAAACTCCTGTGAGGTTTGCAGAAGATATTGATGAAACTGCATTGTCTTATGCTGAAATTAAAGCATTAGCAGCAGGAAATCCAGATATAATTGAAAAAACAGAACTTGATACACAAGTTGCAAAATTAAAATTATTAAAACAAAATTATTTGAGTGAAAAGTATGCATTAGAAGATAAAGTTATTAAATATTATCCAAATGAAATAAAAAGATTAGAAAATAGAATTGAAGATATGAAAGAAGATATTGAGGTATTTAACAATAATAATACTCCAGATAATTCTTTTGAAAAAATGAATATAAAAGGTACAGACTTTACTGAAAGAAAAGAAGCAGGAGAAAAGATTATTGAAATATGTAAGTCTATGACTAATCCAGAACCACTTGAAATTGGAGAGTATAAAGGTTTTAAAATTATATTATCTTTTGATACTATGGACAGAAAGTTCTATGCTAGTATGAAGAATAATTTATCATATAAAACTGAATTAGGTAGTGATCCTAGTGGAAATATAACCCGTATTGATAATGCTTTAAATGGTATTGAAACAAGACTTTCTAGTGTAGAAAACAATCTTGAAGATACCAAAAAGAATTATGAAAGTGCTAAAAAAGAAATTGAAAAGCCTTTCCCACAAGAGGAAGAATTAAAAACAAAGTCAAAGAGATTAGATGAATTAAATATAAAATTAAATCTTAATAACAAAGATAAAGAAATCATTGATGATGGTAATGATATAAGTGATGATAGTCAAGAATGTAAAAAAGAATACGAGAGGTAAATCGCACATTTAATTCTAAAAGGCTATTGTGTTAAAATATTCACATCCAAAAAGAAAGGTGATGAATATATGGACTTTGATAAGGAAATGGAGAAGAAATTTGATGACTTATTTTGGTATGTACTTAATGAACAGACACAACAACTAAACAAGGAAAAAGAGTATATGGAACTCAACAGAACTTGCCAAGAAATAACGGGTACAAATAGCAAAATTCAAGCAATAATAGAAAATAACGAATCAGTTTCATTAACAAAAGAAGAAGTAGAATTATTAGTAAAATACTTTACTTCTTGTATTGATAGAATGCTTATTGAACAAAAGAAAATGTTTTATTTAGGAGGAAAATATTTCTACTATCTTATGAAAGAAATGGAATTGGTAAAATAACCAAGGAGAGCGATTTTAGTAAAAACTATCTTCGCTCTTTTTTATTTTATAGAAAGGAAAGTGACATTATGGAAGAAAAAATTAGAGAAGAATTATATTCTAAATTAGAAAGTGAATTTGATTCTTATAAGAAAGAATTAGAAACACTTACTTCAAAGGAAATAATAGATAAATCTTATGAAACTACAATGAAAGAAGAACTAATGTGTTTGTTTTATCCAGAATCACAAAGGTATGATTTAGATGAAATAAAAGCATTAAAAAATGAAAAAAATTCATTGGAAACTTTATATCAAGGTTGGATGGATTCTGACTTAAATATAAATCAATTATTAGAAGATAATACTGATGAAATAATAGCAGAATTAGCAGAAGAATATAAAGCAAAACAATCAAAGAAAAAAGCAAAGGAAAGGTAGGTAATAGTATGGCTTATTATCAACCGGAAGAAATACGAAAAGCAAAAGAAATGGACTTATATACTTATTTGAAAAACTATGAACCAGATGAATTAGTGCATTTTAGTAGAGATACTTATATGACTAGAACACACGATAGTTTAAAAATAAGTAATGGTATGTGGTATTGGTTTTCAAGAGGAATAGGTGGAAAAACTGCGTTAGAATACTTAATTCAAGTTAGAGAATATACTTTTATTCAGGCAGTAGAAACTATTTTAGGATACTCAAATGATAGACCACCTGTTCTATATCAACAACCTAAAAAAGTTCAAAATGTAAGACTTATTTTGCCAAAAAAATCAACTACAACAGATAAAGTTATGAGTTATTTAATTGGTCGTGGAATTGATAAAGATATTATAAGTGAGTGTATAGATAATCGTTTAATATATGAAGATTTACCTAATCATAATGTAGTATTTGTAGGCTATGACAAAAATAAAGTACCAAGATATGCAGGAGTCAGAGCAACAAATAACAGTAGATATATGAAAGACGCTTATGGAAGTCATAAAGCATTTTCTTTTAAATTGGATTCACTAGAAAAGAGTGATACGGTTCATTTATTTGAAAGTGCTATTGACCTTTTGTCATACGCAACACTTAATAAATTAGAAGATAAAGAGTGGTATAACGATAACCTACTTTCACTAGCAGGTGTTTATCAACCAGCTAAAAAAATTGATGAAAGTAAGATACCACTAGCATTAAATTATTATCTAAATCAGAATCAAAATATTAAAAAGATATATCTGCATTTTGATAATGATAGTGCAGGGAGAATAGCAACAATGGCACTAAAAACTGTTCTTCCAAAACAATATGAAGTCATTGATGATCCACCTAAAATTGGAAAGGATTTCAATGACTTTTTATGTGCCAAAGTAGGAATAAATTATAAAAAAAGATATGAAAAAGAAAGGTGAAAATTATGAAATTTGATTATTTAAAATTAGCAAATATTATTAAAACAAGAAGAAATGAGAAAGGTATTTCAACAAGAAAACTTGCTGAAAAAATTGGTATAAGTCACGCAGAAATATCAAGGTTTGAAAATGGATTAAAGCCAAGTTTTTACTTAATTCCGTTTGTAAAAATGTGTGAGGAATTAGAACTTGATATTGAAGATTTACTAATTGAGGTTGGTCTTTTTAGTGAAATAGAAGATAAAAAATATGAAGTAAAAGTTACAAATGTTAATGAAGATTATTTTGAAATTGAAGCAAGAAATCAAAAAGAAGCAGCATTGATTGTAGCAAAATTTGTAATAGAAAATGAAATTATTGAGATAGATACAACTATACCAATCGAGTTTGAAGTTGAAGAAATTGAAGAAGAACCAGAGAAAGATTTTGAGGAAGATGATGATGAATTAGACGCAGAATCTTTTATGAAAATGCAATGTGAAAATTGCAAACACTATTGTCCTTATTGTGGCAAGTGTTCTCTTGGGGAATAAAACTTATGTCTAGCCAGCACTGAATTTATACTCCCGTATAAATTCGCTTGTGGGGAAATCCCCAATCCCCTTGCTAGACAAAACTGTATATTGAAGAAAGGAAAGTGATAGTAATGAGTGAATTATTATTTTTTGTTCTAGGGTTCATCATAGGAGGTCTTGCAATGACCACCTTGATGTGTTGCTTACAAGTAAATCGTATAAGTGAACTGGAAAGACAAATAGTATTAAGAGATAATGAACACGAAGAAGATTCGGAGGTTGTTAAATGCGAAGTCGTAGAATAAAAAAACAAATATGGCTTAATGATGAAGAAGAATATATTATGAAGTGTAAGTCACAAGCAGTTGGTATGAATGCCTCTGATTATATTAGACATCTTATTGTAGGTTATAAACCGAAAGAGAAACCGTCAGAGCAATTTTATGAAGAAATAAAAAATATTCGCAACATTGGAAATAATATAAATCAGATAGCCAGAATTGCAAATGCAAAAGGTGTAATAGATGTGCCTCATTTAAAGAAAGAAATTGATAAATTAGATGAGTTTATTATTGATATGAAAAACAAATATTTAAGACCAGATAAATATGAATGAATTTTATCTGTATTATGGTAAAAAAATAAATTAAATGATATAATTATTACTGTTAGGAGAGGGTAGTAATGTTATCAAACTTAGATTGTTCAATTTTAAAAGAATTAGATAGACAAAATATAAAATCAGATGTTATTTCAATAGTAATGAATAGACTAGATACTAATGATAAGAAAAATGATTTTCTTTCATTTATGATTGATAACAGAAATGTCCTTATATCTTTAAAAGATATTTTTAGTGAATTAATTCTAATCACTAAATAGTAATTTGTTGAATGGAGGTAATATAATGAAAAAAGGAAGAATTATTGTGATTACAGGCTCACCGGGGACAGGAAAAACAACAACTGCGTCAATTGTCGCAAAGGAATCAGATATGGATAAATCAGTGCATATGCACACCGATGACTTTTTTCATTACTTAAGCAAAGGCGCAATACCACCACATTTGCCAGAATCCAACAAGCAAAATCTGGTTGTCATTGAAGCCTTTTTAGAAGCTGCAAAGCGATATGCTCGTGGCGGATATGATGTAATTGTAGATGGGATTGTCGGGCCATGGTTTTTGGAGCCATGGAAAGCTCTTGCCCAAGAAGATTACGAGGTACACTATATTGTATTAAGAGCGAGTATGGAAATAAGACTTAGAAGCAAACTTAAGAGTGTGTTGATAGTGCAGTATCTT
>ERZ779892.998-NODE-998-length-28009-cov-4.183587_pt1 | contig 28009 bp, 18 predicted proteins | sample MGYA00511552_ERZ779892 | MGnify/ENA primary metagenome ERZ779892 (study PRJEB29588, sample SAMEA2154561) | human gut metagenome | biome: human gut; feature: human-associated habitat; material: faeces | place: Denmark | collected 2008/2010 ... | reverse complement strand
GCGGCCAACAACAACGCATCGCCATCGCCGGCATGCTGGCGATGGATTCCGATGTGCTCGTGCTCGACGAGCCGACCGCCATGCTCGACCCGCAAGGGCGCGCCGACATCATGCGGGTGCTGGACGAACTCCAGGACCGCGGCACCACCATCATTCTCGTCACGCACCATGAGGACGAGTTGGAACATGCCGACCGTGTGATTCAGCTGGAAGCAGGCCACATCGTAGGCGATGGCCCCGCCGACGAGCGGCTTCGGATGCCGGTTCAATCGGTGGGCCTACCGAAACGCATTGATGATGAGCCCGCCGAAACGCTCATCGAAGCACGCGACATATCGTATCGTTACGTGGACGCCGAACGTGACGTGTTCAACCACCTGTCGTTCAGCATCGGCAAAGGCGAGACAGTGGCGTTGATGGGACGCAATGGCGCCGGCAAAACCACATTGGCGCGCATGCTGTGCGCGTTGGAGAAACCCACGACAGGCTCGATCGTCATCGACGGCATCGCCGTGGCCACTGCGAAGGCGAACGGCGGAACGAAGCCCCTCAATCGCAAAAACCGTACGAGGCTGCGCCGTACGGTCGGCTACGTCATGCAGCATCCGGAACGGCAGCTGTTCGCCGACACCGTGGCCGAAGACGTCGCATACGGGCCTTCCAACCTGGGATTGGATACGTCCGAGGCGATGGAACGCGCCATGCAGGCCATGCGGCTGCTGCATATCGAACATCTGCGAGACCGTTCGCCGTTCGACCTGTCGGGCGGCCAGCAGCGACTGGTGGCGATCGCCGGCGTGATCGCATGCGAGCCGAAAGCGTTGATTCTGGACGAGCCGACCGCAGGTCTTGACGAGGAGGCCGCCGCACGCGTGCACGGGCTCATCCACGAGCTCAAATCACGCGGCGTGACCATACTGCTCATCTCGCATTCGCAGGATGAAGTGGACGAGCTTGCCGACCGTACCATCATATTGGGCAAGCCGGCGAAACGTGCGGACTCTAAGGAATCCACGGAATCCACAGTGAAAGCCACCTGCGAAGAGGAGCCGGATGCGGAACCATCCGTGGACGCCGCCGGCTCGGACACCGCGACCGTGGGGGAGCGGCGGACCCTGTTGGAACGCCTCGATCCGCGCGTGGGCATGCTGTCCGCATTGGCGCTCATGTTCTCCGCGTTCGCCATCGGCTCATTCTGGCAATTGCTGCTTGCCGTGGTGTTCACCGGCGTGATCGCCGCGGCCGGACGCATCAATGTAGGCCGATTGGCCGCTTCCGTGCGTGTGTTCCTGGCATTGTTCGTTTTCTGCGGCCTGCTGAACATCTTCTTCGTGCGCACCGGCACCACGGTGGCGAGCCTCGGGCCGATTCCCATCACCGATGACGGCATCCGCATCGCCATACTCTACGCATGTCGGTTCGCCGTGGTCATCGTCATCGGAGCGATGTTCCTTGCCTCCACCACACCGACCGCCATGACCGACGCGTTCGAATCGCTGCTGTCACCGTTCGCCAGATTCGGTCTGCACACGCAGGAGACGGCATTGGTGATGAGCCTCGCCCTGCGTTTCCTACCGACGCTTGGTGTGGAAACGAAAGCAATCATCGACGCGCAGTCGGCGCGCGGCGGCAGCGTCGAAACAGGTTCGTTCGTAGTACGCATCAAAGCGATGGTGGCGGTCGTCGTGCCGGTCTTCGCCGCAGCCATCCGCCACGCCGACAACCTGAGCCTCGCCTTGGACGCGCGCTGCTATGAGGAAGGTGCGACGCGCACGCATTGGCGTGTCATGCGCGTCACCGGCATGGACGTGGCCGTGGCGATCGTGGTGCTCGTCTATCTCGTCGCACTGGTCGTGCTGGGCGTGCTGTTATGACCGGTGCGTTGCGGGCGGATGGGCAAATACCGTCCTCACGCTAGGCTTGAGCGGGTATTTGTAGATAGGAATGGAACACATATGGCACTTACCAAAAAGCAGGTCAAGCAGCTGCGCGGCCTGGCCACCAAACTCAATCCGCTCATCCAGGTCGGCAAGAACGATCTGAGCGAAAACGCCGTCAAACAGGCGGACGAGACCATCGAGAAGCGCGAGCTCATCAAATGCTCCGTGCTCGACGGTTCCGGTCTGACCGCCAAGGAGGCCGGCGAAGGTCTCGCCGAACAGCTTGGCGCGGAACTCGTGCAGGTCATCGGCAACCGTTTCGTGCTCTACCGTCGTTCCCAGCGTGACGACGTGGAGCACATTCGTCTCGTGCGCGAATAGCGATCCGAACGTTATATGAAGCGGCCCACCCTCCGAAACCAATCGGAAGGCGGGCCGCTTCATATGGAAATAAACAATCGGAAGAGAGCGTGCCGGAGAATCAGCTCTCCTGATCCCATTCGGGCTTCCACGTGTACTGCATGTCGTACGCGCTGGACCAGAACATGTACTCGTTCTCAACGCCGGTCACAAAAATATCGACCAGCTCCTGCTTGCGTTCCTCACTCACCTCGGCGGCGAGTTTCTCGATATGCTCGATCAGCCAAGCCGAACCCTGCCAGAACTCGTCGGTCTTGTACATGTCCACCCAGCTCTTGTACTGGTTCACATCGAGCGTGTCGGCGAATTCATGGGCAAGACGATATCCGTAATCCGCGTACACCCAAGCGCAGGGGAGCACGGCCACGAGAATGTCGAGGATGTCCTTGCCATAGGCGATGGAAAGGATGTTCGACGTGTACGCGCGGGCGAACGCCGACTGGCGCACGTTGTTCATCTGCTCGTCGGTGATGCCGTAGCTGGCCAGATACGTGCGGTGCACGGTCGACTCCACATTCAACGCGCCGTTCTGCACGTTGAGCATGAACGCCATGATCTCCGGATCGTCTGTTTTGGCCAGTCCCAAAGCATGCACTCTGGCGTAGTCGTTGAGATAACGGAAATCCTGCAGCAGATAGAACGCGAACTTCTCGCGCGGCAGAGTGCCTTCGCCCAGTTCGCGGATGAACGGCTGCCTGTAGCCTTCCTCCCATACGAGGTCGGCGGCTTTGCGCAGCCGCTGCGCGAATGGGGGAAGATTGGTTCGCGTGACGCCCTTCGAAGCGTCGAACGCGGAATCGGAATTGGTTACGGAAATCACATCAGCCATATGGCCATGCCTCCCTACGCTGGTGTCAACCATCAGGTTCAAAGGGTTCGGACGTCCACGCCCATCTCAATCCGTCATACGGATTCCCCTGCATACGCGGTTCATTATGGCAAACAAGTTCGTGCCGTGCAAGGTTCTGTCCATATTTGTCGCGGATTATGCCCGTGCTCGGCTCCATATCGAACATGGCCGATGTGTGGTTGAGGGCCGGTGCAAGAATGGAACGTATGACTGAAAAGCAAGTTGCGAAGAAGACCATCGAAAAGCTGGCTATCGTCGTGGTAACCTACAAGCGCCAGCAGCTGCTCGCCACCCTGTTCGAATCCATCGAGAAGCTTACCGTCGCCCCGTGGCGCATCATCGTCGTGGACAACGAGCACAGCGACAAGACCCATGGCATGGTCGAAGAATTCAGCGCCAAACTCACCGCGCAGTGGGGCACCACCGTGGCCGACCTGTCCGGCAACGAGAACCGCGTGGTCTACGCGCCGCAGACCGACAACCTCGGTGGTGCGGGCGGTTTCTCCGCAGGCGTGAAGAAGGCGTACGAGCTGGGTGCCGAATGGTTCTGGGTCATGGACGACGACGTCGCCGTCATGCCGGAAGGCATCGAGCGCTTGGCCAAGTGGACCGATCGGCACGACGTGATTCAGGGAAGCCGCTACGACTATGATGGCGGTCCGTTCTACTGGCAGTACGATTTCATCGTCCCGCTCGGCATTCCGAACCCGATCGCACCGGCTGCGTTCGGCCCGGCTGGCTATCGCGTGATGGACACGTTGTGCTTCGAAGGCGGCCTGTTCCGCCGCAACATCGTCGAGAAGATCGGTCTGCCCGACCCGCGTTTCTTCATCTATTGGGACGACACGATGTACGGCTATCGTGCCAGCAAGGTCACCAATCCGATCGTCGTGCCCGACGTGGTGCTGCGCCGTACGCGCGAGATCGGCAATTGGGACATCGCCGGCGTGCGCCAGCTCAACTCCACTTCCGACATGAACCGCTACCACATCATGCGCAACCGCGGCTACATGGCCCGATACTTCATGACGTACGGCGATTACCGTCCGCTGTTGTTCGGCCTGGGTACGGTGCTGACCGCGGTCAAGGAAGTGATTCGACTGACGATGGTGGACCGCGAGCATTTCAAGACCGGCATCGTTCAGATCGCCAAGGGATGGTGGGATTCGCGCAAGCTGCTGCATGATCCGGAATGGCAGCCGATGCCGCCGCTGAAGTAACACCGTGGCCCACGCGTTTCCCAACGCGCGGCGATCACGCGATTGACGATTCGTCCCACGTCGGAGCCTCTACCGACGTGGGACGAATCGTTTGCAAAACAGGCGATGAAATATTTACTCGGTTAAGTATTACAATTTGTGCAATCGTTCTCACCATTTGTGCATGTCGCGCGCGATTTTGGGCATGTTGCGAGTTACCATAATACGTACCGGTTCGAATACACCCATAACATACCTTGATAGAGAGGTTGAAGATGATTGAGACTGCACAGGCATTCGGCGTTGACATTGGTGGCTCCAGCATTAAGGCCGCCCCGGTTAACCTCGAGAAGGGCGAGTTCGCCGAACCGCGTCTGAAGATCCTCACCCCGGAGGTGTCCACTCCGAAGGCCGTCGGCGAAATCGTTCGCCAGCAGCTCGAGCATTTCGAGGTTCCGGAGTCCGCTCCGGTCGGCATCGCCTTCCCGGCTCCGATTCATGTGGGCGAGAAGCTTGGCTACATGGCCAACCTGGACCAGTCCTGGGTCGGCGTGGACGTCACCGAAGTGTTCTCCGAAGCTTGCGGTCGTCCGGTCACCGTGGTGAACGACGCTGACGCCGCCGGTCTTGCCGAGCAGCAGTTCGGCGCCGCGAAGGGCCAGGATGGCCTCGTCATCGCCACCACGCTGGGCACTGGCATCGGCACCGCGCTGATTTTCAACGGCGAGCTCATTCCGAACACCGAGCTCGGCCATCTGGAACTGCTCAAGGGCAAGGGCGACGCGGAGAAGTACGCCGCATCCTCCATCCGCGAGAAGCTCGACATGGGCTACAAGAAGTGGGCGAAGCGCCTGACCAAGTACTACTCCCTCATGGAGTTCTACTTCGACCCGCAGCTGTTCGTCGTCGGCGGTGGCGTGTCCCGCGTCTCCGAGAAGTTCCTGCCGTACATCGACATCAAGACCCCGATCGTCGCAGCCAAGCTGCACAACGAGGCCGGCATCATCGGCGCCGCATACTACGCGAGCACCAAGCAGAAGTGATGTGTTGACCGATTAGGTTGTCACAAGGCCGTCCGACGAATCGGACGGCCTTTTTCGTTGTTCCATGTGCCGCAGATGGAAGACGGCAGTCCATGGAGTAGGGTGGAGAGCATGCGTTTTTCCTCAAGAGTCGACATCAGTGAGCTCAATCCCATCGCCAAGGCGGAAGCCACCGCCAAAACAGCCGGCAGACCGCTCGGCAAGCTCAACGACTCCAATCCGACACGGCACGCGCTGGCTCCGGATCTTGTGCCGGACATCTACTCCGCCGACCCGCGCGGCCAACGCTACGCGCGTGAGGCGCTGGCCGCGTTCCTTGACATGCAGGAAATCGGCCATTGCTCGCCGGACGACCTGTACATCCTCAGTTCAACTTCCGAAGCCTACTCGTGGCTTATCAAACTGCTGTGTGATGCCGGTGACGCCGTGCTCGCACCGAAACCCGGCTATCCGCTCATCGAATCGATCGCACGCCTCGAATGCGTCGACATGATCGAATACCAACAACGATTCGACGGCTCCTGGTACATCGACGTGGCCGAACTGAAAACCGCGCTGGAAGGCCCGGACGGCAATCGCATCCGCGCGCTGGTGCTCATCAACCCCAACAATCCGACCGGTTCGTACGTCAAACCGTCGGAACGCGAGGCGATCGTCCGCCTGTGCCGGGACCACGACGTGGCCATCATCGCCGACGAAGTGTTCTACGATTACGATTTGGAACCATTCGAAGGCAACGCACGACTCGCGGGGGAGCGTGGCGCGCTCACATTCGCGTTGGACGGTTTTTCGAAAATGCTCGCCGCACCGCATGCCAAAGTCGGCTGGATCCAGGTATCAGGTCCCGCCGAAGACGTGGCGGAAGCCAAGCGTCGTCTCGACGTGATCGCCGACGACTATCTGCCCATGAGCGAGATCGTCGCAAAACAAATTCCCGCACTGCTTGAAGCGGCGCCATCGCAGACCGCGCGCGTGCAGGAACGTGTGCGCGGCAATCTCAAAGCACTGCATGCCATGCTCGACGCGGATGAGCAAGGTCTTGTCAGCGTATTGCGTGCCGAAGGCGGATGGAACGTACTGCTGCGCGTGCCCAGCGTGCTCGACGAGAACGAGCTGGTGCTGCACATGATCGAACGCCACGGCGTATCCGGACAGCCCGGCTACTTCTTCGACATGACCTCCAACGGCTATCTGGCCATCTCACTACTGCCCGAACCGGACGATTTCCGGCATAACGTGCACGTGGTGATCGACACCGTCAACGAACTGATCGGCTGAACGGACTGCCGAGTCCGAAATCTCTTCTACGCCCTGTCGCCCTTCGCCGCCTCATACTTCGAACGAACCAAATCCGTGTAAAAATCGACCGCCTCACGAGGCGCGCCGTCGAACACCACACGATGGTCGTCGACAACGAGCACGCGGCCGATCGCATATTCCGGACGGACGATCAGATCCGTGTCATGCGTGGCGAACACCACCTGCTTGTCATAGCTGAACAGGGCCTTCGCCACGCGCGCCGACGCCACCTCGTCCAATCCCTTGGTCGGCTCGTCGGCGACGATCGCAGCGGGGGAGAAGCTCAACGCGGCCGCGATCGCCAGCAGATGCCGCTTCTCGCTATCCAAAGCGGAGGCCGGCTCGCGGGCCACGGAAGCCAGATCGAAATGCGCGAACAGATTGCCGATGATCGCCTGACGTTCGCTTTCCGGCACCTTGTGCTTCTTCAACGGCAGGTCGATCGCCTCACGAATCGAAGCCGCCTTGTAGTAGGCGTTCGGAATCTCTTCGCGCCGCACGCGGCCGACCAGATCCTCGACATGCTTCAGATCGCGTTTCACGGCGGGGTCGTATGCGGTACCGTCCGCTTCGATGCGGACCGTTCCGGACGTGGCGGCCAACGCTCCGTCCAGCAACTTCAGCAGCGTGGTCTTGCCTGCGCCGTTCAAGCCGATTATCGCCACACGCTTGCTGTCAGGTGTGATATCAAGCGTGGTGGCCTCCAAGCCGATATTGCCGTCCTCGTACATGTGGGCGGCCTGGTCGAGATGGAACGTGACGGACGAAGCCGGTGTGGAATGTTTACCGGCGAACAGCGAATCGAAGAAACCCATACCGCCGATTGTAACGAACCGCAGGCGCAACCGCGCGCAGGTCCACCGGCAGTTCATCCGAATCGTCCGTGCCCGCATGCGTGGCGGACGCCTTGTAATCGGCTAACAGGCTGCCGAAATCCAACAGTCGCGCCACACTGCTGGTTTCGGCATCGAGTTTGACGACCTGGTCCTGCACGGCGTTGTCGTCGCGTCCCAGTTCGGTGGTGAGCAGTACGATGTCGCCTTTGGCATCCGACGTGCGGCCCGAGGATGGTTGCGTGGCGGCGAAAGCGGTTTCATGGTCGGCGACCCCCGGAACATAACTCAAAGCAACAATGATGACAATCACTATGATTGCCGATGAAACTCAGAGCAAACCGGAAAAACTGCTATATGAATCAGGAAAGAAACCTGAATTTTTACTGGATGTAGCTTATGTCGGACGTCAACCCAACATGAACCAGGACTGCACGTCGAGATAGAGGGCGGGATTGTTGCGCAACATCTCATCGTCACGCCCGGGCAGGAACAACGACATCAGCGCGACAACCAGCGTGAACAGCAGCAGCGCGAGGAATCCGGCACGACATACCCAACGCAGACGCGGCTTGCCGCAATCAAGCACGATCAGCAACGAAGGCAACGCGGCCAAGGCAAACAGCCATCCGAAATCGGCGATGTACCGCCATCCCAAACCGGCCATGCGGGAGTCAAGCACCACAAGCAGCAATCCCAATGCCAGGCTAGATGTCAACAACAGCCATGTGTTCGTGCGCCCGGCCTTGCGCATACGCCGGTAGAGGAACGGGCAGGCCAGCGCGGCCAACGTCAACGGAGCTATCGTGAATAAGCCGCCAGGCATTGCCTCGGTAAATCCCCAAGTGGGAAGAGGCGCCGGACTGACGGCGAGGAACGGAAACGCATCCGTGAACCGCAACGGCAGGAACAGGTAATATGAGACGGTCAGCGCAAGATTCGACAATGGCTGCCGATAACTGGTCATATCCGTGACCGTCATCTGATATGAGGTGCCGAAGTCGAGCGGTGATCCGAACCGGACCACGTTGTACGCCAGCAGAGGAACGATCACAATCAACGCGGGAAGCAATGCGGCCAACGGCGTGCGCATCAGACGCCAGACCGACATATGGGGAATGGAGGAATCATTGGAGGCGTGACGGAAAATCGACTGAATCTGCGGCCAGAATATTACGAAAGCCAGCAACGCCACGAGAATGAACTGCGGACGGCACCCCAGATTGGCCGCAATGCACATCGAGCCTGCAGCCAGATGGGGCAACGACAACGACTGCGTGCCATCAACCTCACGAATCCGATCGCCTGACACCGGCACCCGCTTGGCGGCGCCCAACCACAGCCACAATCCCAACACGCTCAGAAACAGGGAGGCGGCGATCGGCACCGAATAGAAATTCGTCCGATACCACAGATACAAACCATTGGAAGCCAACAGCATGAACACGCACAGCATACTGACCGCAGCCAACGGCGCATTCGGACGAATTCGGGATATCACACGAATCACCAGCAGACATCCGAATACCAGAAAACCAAGCATCAGCAGCGGCACGGCCGCACCGCAGGGCATCATCAGCCCGCCATCGACGAACAACGATGTGACCGCCCGATACGGCAGGAACAACAACAACGCGGGAACCACACCGAAATACGAATACCAGTGCCCCTGATAGAACGCGTAATCCCAATACACTGGGCTTACGCCATCGGCAAGCAACCGCTGCCGGGTGGCCACATCATACGGATCCGCCGCGTCACGCAACGCATCCGGCACATCCAAATCCAACCACGCGTGACCATCAAGCAGCGCCCTTGCCACGTAATCGTACTGGTCGAAATCATACGTGTACGTGCCTTTCGTATGGAAGCTCAACGGAGCCGCCTCCACCAGCTGCCACACCACAACGGCACAAGTGACCACAACAGGCACCGCCAGCAGCGCCCCCAGCCACGCACGCTGCCTCACACTCGTCGTATCCAACGGCATCCGCCACAACCGCGAACCAGGCCTCCACACCAGTACCATCGCCAACACGGCCACCATCACGCCGATACGCAACGGATTCAACGCGAACGGTACACGCACATTCGCACGCACCGCATCAAACGGAATCAGCGAACCCTTCGGCTCGACAATCCGCACGCACACCGAACCACCGGCAGCCGCCGCATGCACATACAGCGAACGCGGCGAAGACACCGACACCGAACTGACCGTACCGGCCCTGCGATTGACATCAGGACGGACACGAACCGTGCGCAACACCTGCTCCGATTGTCTGGCTGCCTTATCCAACGCCTTCGAAGACACCGGATCCATACGAACATATTCCGACGAGCCATCCGCATCGACCTGCATATATGCCTGCGTCGGATCGGTGACCTTCAACAACCCCTCGTCAGTACGTTCGAGCCCAGGGCCCAGCACGTTGTACGCGGCGGCGGAATCACCCGATGCGGCCAAGGAACGCCAAAACGGCATATTGCACAACACGCACTCGACCGCCACCATCACCGCGAAAGCGACTACAATGGCTGCGCACATACGACGACGTGCCTGAAAACGCTGCTTCGAAAAAGTCACGTCATTATTCTAATAGCTTCATGTCGCGTTGGATTGAAAGAATGGCACACATGTCTCACCGCACACCATCAGACCCGGCCAGCCAACCGGAACATAACCGGACCATGCTCGAACGCGTCAGGCAAAATGTGCGGCGACTCGTCAACCAGGCCACGCCGCGCCACATCCACGCCAACCCCTTCGGCAAGGCGCTTGACAAGCCCGACGACATCGTCGACGAACTGACCCGCAACGCCATCCGGCTTAATCCGCTCATCAAACGACACGTCATCGACGGATTCGAAGGCGTGCCCGGAGGATTCCGCCTCGGATGGGCCCAACTGCCGCAGACCCACGGCCATGCCTTCTCCATCGGATTGTTCACCGACAGCGACCACTTCGCCCAAATCGCGCTCGCGGACGGCAAAGCGCGTGTCTTCGCCGGCACCGATCCGGACATGGACACGCAGGAACTCGAACCGCGGTTCGTCTTCGTCAAAGAGGAAACCCTTACGTTGGCGGACGGTCCAAGACTCGGCCATGCGGCCAGCCGCAATCCGAAAACGGTGCGCGCCACGCAAGGCGGCGTCGTGGGACGCATGCCGGGCGGTCGCATGATGTGGCTCGCCTCATGGCTCAAAACCGGCAACCGATACACGCTTGAGCAAATGCGCGCCAACCTGCCAGCGAATATGCGGTTCGACCTCGAATACCGGGACGCCATCACCATCGCCTTCTTCGCCGCCTACATGCTTCCACAGATGAACGGCCTGCTCGTCGGCTTCGGTTCCGGCAACATTTTCCGCAGGCTCAACCGCGAAGCGCCCATAGGCGCCATCCGACGGTCCATCAGAGACACCATGAGCGCCCGGTCGCATGGCATGCGCGCCTCCGGCCTGGAAGACTACTTCGCCGATCTGATGCGCGAAGCCCACGCGCTCGATACCGATCAAGGGCTCGAAGCTGTGCACGGAGCGGAACCGCTGCGCCTGTACACATCCAGCTATTCCGGATGCTACTTCTTCGCATGGGATTCCTCCCTGCCGTTCTCGGCAGTGCTGTGCGCCCTCAACATCGAGGGCAACCTCAACCGCTTCGCCGCCGTCAGCTCATGGCTGGAACGTAACGCACGCATCGGCGCTCTCCCCACGGAGGACACGGTGACGCGTGCCGAAGCCGCGCAGATCGACTTCGCCCTGCTGGAGAATCCGGCGCTGATCGCGTTGAAACCGGACGACCGGTTCGGCGCGATCCTCGACCCGAACCGGGAAGACGGCATCCAGGCCGCCAGCCGACTGGCGGATATCGCGGCCGACTTCCGGCGTGAAGTCGCCGAATCAACCAAGGACAACGTGTTGGAAGGCGATTTCGGCGCCGACGGAGGTTCCGAATGGGTGTACCGGCAGACCATGTCCCGTCTGCTGCGCAGCCTGCGCCTGCCATACCGTTTCGACGTTGACTTCCGGTGCGACCTCAGCGACGGCGAAGTCGCAATCGGCTTCACTTCTGCTGGAGTGTCCATGATGCCGTTCACCCGATACGACGTATCGCGCTGCGCGTGGATCGACCTGACCGACGTCGAACGCACGCGTATGAGCGTCGATTACAATCTGCGCGTCGGACTCATGATGGCCGCGCTGAGCTTCGGAGCCGATCCGAATGTCAAACGCGTGTCGATGCACATCGATTCGATTGGTCTGGAAGAGGCCGTAGCCGAACAGGATTCCGCCATCAGCGAGTTGATGAGCGAGGCGTTAAGCGCCTTCGAACGCATCCGTACCGGAGACATGAGGCCATCCGGATCCAAAGCCGCTCCAAAGGACGGCGACTACCATGGCGATCCGGCTCGGCCCGTCACTCCGAGAACCACCGATATCTCATCCGAATCAATCGATTCCGACGATTCGGCTGGCTCGGATAGCATTGGCACTGGAGACGATACGGTGGACGGCCAGTTCGAAGACCTGATGAAAGACATCGACTTCGACGAAATGGCGTTCGCGGTACCGGACGGACGCGCCGATGATGACGACGCCTCCATGCGGGACGACGCCAGCGACAAAACGGAGTACGACACCTACCTCGATGATGATGACGACGATCCGATGGCGCAGCTGCGCAAAAACCCGACCGTACGCAACTTGGTGACCGTCACCTTCGCCCGCGACGAGTTCCTGAAGCGGCTCGACACTGACGGATTGGCCCATCCAACCGCCACATACCGCATGTTCGACGCCGAAATGGACGTGGACGGCAAAGGCGCGCTCAAACCCATCGATGCGGCCTTCGACCTTCGTGACAGCCGATTCTCACCGGCGGGAAGCCAAGAAGAACCCGAACTGTCCGACATTCGTTTTGATGACGGCACGGCGCAGTTGTTCGGCTGTGAGAACATGATGGGCCTGTCCATCCAGCGTGTCGACCTGTTGCAGCGCGCCGTGGGGGAGTTCCATCGTCTTGCGCAAAGCGACGGACTCGAATCGGTGGCCAAAGCCAAACAGGCCATGGACATCATCAATTCCATATCCGATCCGGAATTGACCGAATTGGCACCGCAGGTCACCAGCGCGCTGATCGACGGCGAAGACACGCCCGACTTCTCATTCGAACTGGCGCAATCCCTCGATGACGAACGTCTGAAGGCACGAGACATGCTGTTCTCCGGAGACGTCGAGCGGGCCATCGAATCCGCCCAGTCCACACTCGAACGCATGGACCGGATCTTCGCTGAAAATCCGGGCGTGCCGCGGTACTTCAATTCATATGCGGAACGCGTCATCTACAACCGCATGTTCGCCACCGAAGGCGAAAGAACGGTGCTCATTCCCGACAACCTGTTCTACATGCATATGGAGCTTGCCGACCTGCTCGCCCAAGTCAAAGGCGTCGATGCCGCGCTGCCGCATCTGAACGCCATGGTGCGTTACGCCCCCGCATACCCGCTGTCGCACCTCAAGCTCGCCGTGCAGCTGGGGCGTGCCGAGGACTGGGATCCGGCACGTGCGGCATGCCTCAACGCGCTGAACGTCGCGCTTGACCGGGAAGACGCCTCATTCTCCTACTATCGCCTCGCCTATGCGGAATGGATGTGCGACCACTTCGACCTTGCCGCCGCCTCATACATCATGAGCGAGGAGATCGCCCCCGGACGTATCGCCATGCTCGAAAGCGAACTGCAGGAACTGATCGGAAGAGCGCAATCGCAGTGCATTCCGGTGCCGACCAACGTGCAGGAAGCCATCCACGTGCTCGCCGACGCCGGACTGCCGGTATGGCCGAACACGCCGGTCGCGCCCCTGATGCACCAAGCGGCCCGCGTCTGCGTGGACAAAGGCATGTTCGTGCCCGCACGCACCCTGTCGGTGGCCGCGATGCGCATGGATTACGAAGACCATGACGGTGCCGACGTGGTGCAGGTGCAGTTCCTGCGCTCTCTGAACAACTAACAAAACGGTCGAACATTTGTGCGATAATCGGTGCTGGCGTGGACATCCGCGCGGCATGGCGGAAATGATGGGAAAGCGGTGACAATGACGAATCGTGATGATTCCGAACAGTTGGCATGGGATTTCGACGCGCCGGAGAGCGACGGTAGTTCCGCGGCCGTCGTGGCCGATGAGGGGCTGGCTTCGCTGACTCCGGGCAGCGAACGTTGGATTGCCGCGTTGCAGCCGACCGATGCCGACGCCATGCGCCTCGACAAGGTTGATGTGGCTTCGATGAGCGCCGAAGCCGCGGCCAGGCTGTGGGCGCGCGTGGCCGCATGGGTGGAATCAGACCAGATCGCATACTATATTGACGATGCCCCCGTCTCATCCGACGCGGCATATGACGCAAGATTGCGCTGCCTGCAATCGCTTGAGGCGCAGTTCCCATCACTTGACTCACCGCAGTCGCCGACCCATCGCGTGGGCGGCACGTTCTCCAACGACTTCGCTTCCGTACGTCATCCATCGCGCATGATGAGCCTCGATGACGTGTTCTCCATCGAGGAGCTGCGCGAATGGTACGACGGCGTGCTCAGGGGATTGGATTGGCCCGAATCGAAGCCACTGCCCATGACCTGCGAGGTGAAAATCGACGGTCTTGCGCTGAACCTCATCTATCGCAACGGCGTGCTTGAACAGGGGCTGACCAGAGGCGATGGCGTGACCGGCGAGGACATCACTCTCAACGTGCGCACCATCTCCACCATTCCGCAGAACCTTGCCGGACCGGAGGAAGACATTCCCGAATTCGTGGAGATCCGCGGCGAAGTGTTCATGCGATGGGACGATTTCAACAAGCTGAACGCCGAGAACGAGGACGCCGGTCGTGCGCCATTCGCCAATCCCCGTAACGCGGCCGCAGGTAGTCTGAGACAGAAGGATCCGCGTATCACCGCAACCCGTCGCCTGAGCTTCTACGCGCACGGCATCGGATCGCTGCGTTGGGGTGCGGGGCACGCCGGCAACGGCCATGATGTGGTCAACGACCAATCCGAAGCCTACGAATTGTATAAGAAATGGGGTGTGCCCGTCTCTCCGCACAACCGTGAGGTCACGTCGTTCAAGGAAATCCTCGACATGATCGACTATTACGGCGAACACCGAGGCGACATCGAACACGCGCTTGACGGCATCGTCGTGAAGGTCGACGATTTGGGATTGCAGCGTTCCCTTGGCGCCACATCGCGTGCGCCGCGCTGGGCCATCGCCTACAAATATCCACCGGAAGAGGTCAATACCGAGCTGCTTGACATCACTGTGCAGGTGGGGCGCACCGGACGTGTGACTCCGGTGGCGGTGTTGAAACCCGTGTACGTGGCCGGTTCCACAGTATCCCGTACCACGCTGCACAACCCCTTTGAAGTGGAACGCAAAGGCGTGCTCATCGGCGACACCGTGGTGGTGCGCAAGGCGGGAGACGTGATTCCCGAGCTCGTCGGTCCGGTGCTGGAGCGGCGCAAGGGACGTGAGGGCCAGATCCGCCGGTTCGTGATGCCCACGCGTTGCCCGAGCTGCGGCGCGGAACTCGCTCCCGCCAAAGAGGGAGACAAAGATATACGCTGCCCGAACGTGGAATCCTGCCCGGCGCAGCTGACCGAGCGGATCATCAATCTGGCGTCCCGCAAGGCGTTCGATATCGAACATCTGGGCGACCAATCAGCCATTGCGCTGACGAATCCCGAAGAGGACAGGCCCGATTCCATCGACACGTATGCGCCGAACATCACCGAAATCGTGGTGAAACCCGGTGAGGAGCCTGAACCGTACGAGCCGGTGGTGGGACTGGAACTGCCGCCCATGCAGACACCTGTGCTGTCCAGCGAGGCCGGGCTGTTCTCGTTGACGTCCGCAGACCTCAAGGATGTGCGCGTCTGGCGCGAGGCCCCAATCATCGAAATCCACGAGACCGTCGGGTCAAACGGCAAGATCAAGAAAGTGCGCAAACGTGTGGGCGGATCCGGATTATGGCATCAGGTGCCCGCATTCTGGACCGCGCCTACCGCCGCCCGCAAACGCAAGGAAGCCGACATCGACGAGACCGCGGAATATCCGCAATACGTGGTGCCGGATGACGCCGTGGTGATCCGCGAGGAAATCAAGGTATCCCGTGGAGGCACGTCCAGCGTGCAGCCGGTGTACATTCGTCCGGCGGAAAACACCCGCAAGATGCTCGACGAAATGGACAAAGCCCGCCATGCCGACCTGTGGCGCGTTCTGGTGGCCCTGTCCATCCGCAGGCTCGGACCGCCCACCGCACGCACCATCGCCAGTGCGTTCGGTACGTTGGATGCCATCGAACATGCCAGCGTGGACGAATTGTCCCAAATCGACGGTATTGGTCCGGAAATTGCGGAATCCGTAGTCACATGGTTCACCGCGGCCCGTGAGCCGGGCAATTGGCGCGGTGCCGTGCTTGACGCATGGAAGGCCGCCGGCGTAGGAGTCGGACAAGCCCAAGCCAGCGGACTACCACAGACATTGGCAGGCAAAACGGTCGTGGTCACCGGCTCGTTGGAAGGATTCTCCCGCGATTCCGCCAAAGAGGCCATCGTCCTGCGCGGAGGCAAAGCCGCAGGATCCGTCAGCAAGAAAACCGATTGGGTCGTCGTAGGCGAGAATGCCGGCTCAAAAGCCGCAAAAGCCGAGGAACTGGGCATCCCCATGCTCAACGAAGACCAATTCAAACAGCTGCTCGACACAGGAACAGTTGAATAATCGCCACACCATCTGGCAAGCCGTGCCGCGAACCGCTACTGTGGTACGCGGCATAAGGAGGAAGCATGAGCGACGAGCGCACCATCGAAGCGCGCATCTACGAACGGCTAAGCAAAGTGATTGACCCCGAACTGGGCAGGTCCGTCACCGACTTGGGCATGATCGCAGCCATTGACGCCACGCCAGTGGCAGGCGAAACCAACACGTACGACGTACGGGTGCGGGTCGAACTGACCGTGGAAGGCTGTCCGCTGTCGCAGACCATCACCAACCAGATCAACGGCGCGGTCGCCTCCTATTCCGATGCCACGTTGATTCCCAGCATCGAAGTCGGCTCCATGAGCCAAGACAAACTCACCCAGCTGGTGGCCGGCCTCAAAGCGGAACGTAAACAGAACCCGTTCAACAAACCCGGCATCAAAACCCGCATCTTCGCCATCGCCTCCGGCAAAGGCGGCGTGGGCAAATCGTCTGTCACCGCCAATCTGGCAGCCACATTCGCGGCGCTCGGCTACGATACCGCCGCCATCGACGCCGACATCTACGGTTTCTCGCTGCCCAGGCTATTCGGCGTGCAATCACAGCCCACGAACCTCAACGGCATGCTCATGCCCGTCACCGCATGGGGTGTGAAACTGATCTCCATCGGCATGTTCGCCGGCGCGGACAGAGCCATCCTATGGCGTGGTCCAAGACTGCAACGCTCCTTGGAACAATTCCTATCCGACGTATGGTGGGGCGAACCGGACGTATTGCTGCTCGACCTGGCGCCCGGTACCGGCGACATGGCGATTTCCGTGGCACAGGCATTGCCGAATGCCGAACTGGTGGTGGTCACCACACCGCAGCCATCCGCCTCCGACATCGCGGTACGGTCCGGCCTGGTGGCATTGCAGGTGCCGATGAAAGTTCGCGGCGTCGTGGAAAACATGAGCTACTACGAGCACAAAGGCGAGAAGCTACGTATCTTCGGCGAAGGTGGCGGCGCACGCGTATCCGAACAGCTGACCCACAGCCTCGGCTATGAAGTGCCACTGCTCGCACAACTCCCATTGGAGCCTGAACTGCGCGAAACCGGCGAAGCAGGCCGGCCCGCAGTCCTAACCAAAGAGGGCGCGTTGCGGTCGGACGGTATCGGAGAAACATTCAAGAATCTTGCCGAATCGCTGATGAGACTGCCTCAATAAAATCACCATACGGTTGGAGCGTTCCTCCAAAACAACACATCGGAATGTGACTCAGCCACGGAATACGGAATCCGTTATGAGACAAAACCGACGTAAATCGTGGGTCCTGTGTAATATCAGGCGCAGACACGGGGGCCGAATGGCTGAGAGGAAGCAACCGCTTCAACCGTATGAACGTATACCGGGTAATGCCGGCGCACGGACGTCTCTCTATTTCCCGTGCCTTGACGAAAAGAGAAAGGCACATATCCCATGACTGAAGAAAACCAGTCTTCCGCAGTTCGCAAACACAACAACAAGTGGCGCGTGGTCGATATCGTCGTCGCAGCCATCATCGCCGTCGCATCCGGCGTGATCTTCTGGGGCTGGGACATCGTCTGCACCGCGCCGCTGGCCCTCTTCGAGGCGGTGACTCCAGGCTTCGAAGGCCTGCTTAACGCTTTCTGGCTGTTCGCAGGCCCTCTGGCCGCCATCATCGTGCGCAAGCCTGGAGCCGCACTGTTCGCGGAAACCCTCGCGGCCGCGCTCGAACTCACCATGGGCAACCAGTGGGGCGTCGGCGGCTCGCTGATCGTCGGCATCGTGCAGGGCCTCGGCGCCGAAATCGGTCTTGCCATCTTCGCCTATAAGAAGTGGGACCTGCTGTCCACCACGATCTCCGGCGCACTTGCAGGCGTCGGCTGCGGCCTGTACTACTGGCTTACCAATCCGGCTTGGAGCGCGCTACGCGTCAGCATCTACCTGATCGCCTCCGCCATTTCCGGCGCGGTGCTCGCCGGCGCGGTGATGTACCTCCTGCAGGTGGCCATCGCCAAGACCGGCGTGCTCGACCGCTTCGAATCCGGTCGTACGCAGGAACTGGTCTGATTGTCCGATGCAAGCAAATCCCGCATCACATCAAGGTGGTGCGGGATTTTCTTGTGATGGCGCATCGCATGACAACGGCATACGAAACAACAGCATGACAATCAGAAGAAAGAACGACGAATGACCACTGACGTTCAGAACACAACAGCGGCCGGCGTGACCGCACATGATTGGGGATGGAGACACGCCTCACGTAAGGATTTCGCGCTACGACACGTCGACTTCGACATCAAACCGGGGGAGCGGGTACTGTTGCTTGGCGCGTCCGGCGCAGGCAAATCAACCCTGATGTCCGGTTTGGCCGGCGTGCTCGGTGGAGATGACGAAGGCGAGCAGGAAGGCGAGCTGCTCATCGACGGCGTCGACGCCAGACAAGCGCGCGGACGTTGTGGGCTGGTGCTTCAGGACCCGGACTCGCAGACGATTCTCGAACGTGCCGGAGACGACACCGCATTCGGCTGCGAGAACCTGAACCTGCCGAAAGATGAAATCTGGAACCGGGCACGAGCCGCCCTTGACATCGTCGGGCTCGACTACATGGCGTTCGACCGCTCCACACGAGGACTTTCCGGCGGGCAACGTCAGCGCCTCGCCTTGGCGGGCGTGCTGGCCATGCACCCTGGCCTGCTGCTGCTTGACGAACCGACCGCCAACCTTGACCCGGACGGTGTCAAGGAAGTGCACGACGCTGTCCGCCACGTCCTCGAACAAACCCATGAGACGCTGGTTGTGGTGGAACATCATATCGACGTGTGGCTCGACCTGGTCGACCGCGTCATCGTGCTGGGCAAACCCGAAGCCGATTCGAACGTCGGCGGCGTAATCGCCGACGGCACTCCAGACGAAGTGTTCGGCCACATGGGTCAGGTGCTTGCCGACGGCGGTGCGTGGGTGCCGGGCCGCACCATCGAAAGCCACGCGCCCAAACCGGAACAAATCCGGCAACCGCAGGACGTCGTGCTTTACACGCGGGATCTGAGCTTCGGCTATGATTTCCCGCTCGGCGAGCATATCGACCTCGAATTCCATTCCGGTGAGGTGACCGCGTTGACCGGCAGAAACGGCGTGGGCAAATCCACACTCGGACTCACTCTCGCAGGACTGCTCAAACCGATAGCAGGACGTGTATGCATGGCGGACGATCTGGTACCTCACCATCGCGAAAACAATGTGATCACATGGAAAAGCCGCGACTTGCTGGGACGTATCGGCATGGTGTTCCAAGAGCCGGAACACCAGTTCGCCGCATCCACCGTGCGAGACGAGGTGGCCATCGGCCCCAAATCCATGGGCAAAACCGACGAGGAGGCGTATTCCATCGCCGACAGGCTGTTGGAACGCCTGAATCTTTCCCGCTTCGCCAAAGCGAATCCATTCACCCTATCGGGCGGTGAGAAAAGAAGACTGTCCGTGGCGTCCATGCTGGCTGCCGCGCCAAAAGTGCTGGTCATGGACGAGCCGACATTCGGACAGGATTTCACCACGTGGACCAGCATGGTCCAATTGATTGCCGGTGCGCGCGACCAAGGTTGCGCGGTCATCATGATTACGCACGATGAGCCGCTCATCGAAGCGCTGGGCGCACGCCGTATTTTGGTCAGAGAGGGGGAGTGACATGCTCGAAACCAACAAAAACAGTGGGCGCGACGGCAATGAAAAGCTCGAAACCATTACCGTGGTGCCACACAAGGAACGTCGTAACGAAACGAAGCCGGCGTCACCGTCATGGTTCGTGGCGAAAATCAACCCGGTAAGCCGTTTCATCGGTGCGTTGATCCTGTGCATTCCGATGTTCTTCACCCTCGATGTCGTTTCGGCATCCGTGGCGTTTGGTTTGGAAATGCTATTGTTATGGATCGGCGGAGTGGCTCCCTGGACGGTCTTGCGCAAGACATGGCCGGTATGGATAGCGGCCACAGGCAGCTTCGTTTCCGTGGCGTTGTATGGCAAGACATCCGGCACGGTGCTGGCCAATCTGGGCGGCATCATCGTCATCTCCCAAGGATCGCTCTATCTGGCGTTGGCCACATTCCTACGTGTCGCCGCAATCGCCGTGCCGGGTGTGATTCTGGCTTTGGGACTCGACCCGACCGATCTGGCCGACGGACTCGTGCAGATTCTGCGCCTGCCGCAACGTTTCGTATACGGCGGCCTTGCCGGCATGCGCATGTTCACGCTGCTGCAGGACGATTGGCGTGCACTCGGCCAGTCACGCCGCTCGCGTGGCCTCGGCGACGGCAGCACCATCAAACGCGTCTTCTCGCAAGCATTCAGCCTGCTCGTCGTATCCATCCGACGTGGAACGAAACTCGCCACCGCCATGGAAGCGCGCGGATTCGGATCCGACGCGCCACGAAGCCAAGCGCGCGAATCGAAACTGCATGCGGTCGACTGGCTGTTCTACGCCATCTGCATCGCGGTGCCGGCAATCGCGTTGGCCACCGCATACTACACCGGCTACTGGCATTGGGCGTTCAGCAACGTGTCCAACTAATGGATGATGATTCCCCAATCGGCAGCTAAATGAAAAAGCTCTCTGTCATACGTTCCAATCGGAATCGTATGACAGAGAGCTTTATCCTATTTCGGCAAGCCTTACACGGCTTCTTACTTGGCGAGCTTATCCAGCAGCAACGCTTCGGTGATGACGTTGTTCTTCAACGCCGGCAGACTGATGGACTCGTTCGGGCTATGCGCGTTGGCCTTCGGATCCTCCGGACCGGTGACCAGCACCTGCGCCTTCGGGAAGATGCGCTGCAATTCCGGAATGAACGGGATGGAGCCACCCTCGCCCTTGTTGACCGGAGCCACACCGAACGCTTCCTCCATGGCGTCCATGGCGTCCTTGGTGGCCTCAGCGTTCGGATCCATGGCCCAGCCCATGCCGTTGTCGAGCTTGTCGACCCACACTTCGGCACCGAACGGCGCATGCTCCACCATGAACTTGGCCAACGCCTCCTGGGCCTCTTCCGGGCGCTGGTTCGGCGCGGTGCGCAAGCTCAGACGGAACGTGGTTTCAGGAGAGATGACGTTGAAGGATCCTTCCACCGGATGCGCGTCAAAACCGATGACGGTCACGCTTGGTTTGGTCCACAGGCGTGCGGCCAAAGAACCGGTGCCGGCCAGACGGTAGGAATCGACGATGACCGCGTCGGCACGCACAGTCGCCTCGTCCATATCACGCTGCAGGCCGCCAACCGGTTCCTCGGACGCAACGCCCGGCACGGCCAAATCGCCATTGGCATCGTACATGGAGGAAATCAACATCGCAGCCAGCGTGTTCGCGTCAAGAATCGGGCCGCCATACTGGCCGGAATGCACCGGATGTTCCAACGCCTTGACATGCACATCAATATCGGTGTTGCCACGCAGCGACGTGGTCAGCGACGGAATCTCAGCGGACCAGTTGCCCGAATCGGCCACAATGATCACATCGGAAGCGAACTCGTCCCGGTGCTCTTCGATGAACGGAATGAAGCTCGGAGAACCCATCTCCTCCTCACCTTCGATGAACACCTTGATGTTCACCTTCAGATCGTCTTCAAGCGCTTTCAGCGCACCGGAATGAATGGCGATTCCACCGCCGTCGTCCGCGGCTCCGCGGCCGTACAGACGCGTGTCGATTTCAGTGCCGACGAACGGGTCGGTGTTCCATACGCTCGGATCCGGCACCGGCTGCACGTCATGGTGCGCGTACAGCAGCACCGTCGGCGCATCCTCGCTGACGTTTTTGGAACCGATGACCTCCCAAGCGCCCGGCGTGCCGTCGGGGTTGTGCGACTGCACCACCTTCGTATCGACGCCGACCTCGCGCAGCAGGTCCGCCACGAATTGCGCGGAACGCTTCATATGATCGGCGGTGATGCCTTTCGCGGAAATCGACTGCAAGGCGATCTTCTGGTTCAACACGTCGACGATGCGGTTGAAATCCGACTCGACGCGCGTGCGGATCTCTTCGGCTCCTAAAGCTGTCATAATCCTTGATGCTCCCTATATATGCGTGTGTATTACGCGGATTGAATATCGTGTGACGAATGTCCATTGTATCCGTTCTTTGCAGACCGTCCGACCGCAGCTTGAATCGCAGCTTGAACCGCAACGCAGACGGCACCGCGGGCGGCATCGAGCGTCGATACGTCACCTTACGCTCTATAGGCATGAGTTTGTTTACCAAGAAGGAAGAACCGGCGCAGGAGAACGTCAAGAGCAAGGCTGCACAGCCGACCTCCGGCAAGGGCCGTCCGACCCCGAAGCGCAAGGACGCCCAGGCGCAGAATCTCCGTCCGCTGGTCCCCAAGGATCGCAACGCCAGCCGTAAGGCGGCCAAGGCCCGCATCCGCGAACGTGAGAACGCCGAATACGATGCCATGCAAAGTGGCGACATCAACCACATGCCGAAGTCGGAACGTCTGCCGTGGCGCATCTACATCCGTGACTACGTCGATGCCCGCTTCAATCTGGGCGAGTTCTTCATCCCGGTCGCGTTCATAATCCTGATCGGATCCATGGTCGTCACCTACAAGTGGCCTGCATTGGCGTTACCGCTCATGCTGATCATGTATGTCTACTTGTTCGCCGTGATTATCGACGTGGCGGTCATGTGGCACAAGCTCAAGAAGAAGCTCATCGAGAAATTCGGTGAGCAGTCCGTGGCCAAGGGCATGCGTTCCGGTTCCTATGCGTGGAGCCGTGCCATCCAGATTCGCCGTTGGAGGCTTCCGAAGCCTCGTTACCCGAAGCGTGGACACTGGCCGGAGTGATCGGTATCGAGAACCGCCGGTGATTTTTCAAGCCGTCAGCGAACAACTGACGGCTTTTCCATTACCATGGAAAATGATTGCTCGCATCGAACAAAAGCTCACTTCACGTGCGTGCAAACGAATCAATGAGGAACGAATTGGGATTCAATATGGTTCAACAGCATTTCGACATCGCTATCATCGGAGCCGGCCCCGGCGGTTACTCTACGGCACTGCGTGCCGCGGAACTCGGCAAATCGGTGGCGTTGATCGAACGTGACGGTACGCTCGGTGGCACATGCCTCAACCGCGGATGCATCCCATCGAAGGCATTGTTGACCGCCGTGCATAGCGTCGAAACCATCCATAACGCCGAACGCATGGGCATCAACGCCACGCTGCAGAGCATCGATTTCGGCAGATTACGTGATTTCCGCGTCTCCACCGTGGAAACGATTACGAAAGGGCTGACGGGCCTGCTGGCGCATCGCGGCGTCACCGTATTCCGCGGTTGCGCGGCATTGCAGAACGCGCATACAGTACGTGTCACGCCGGCTGAGGGGGAGACGCAGGTATCGCGGTCCGTGGAAGCCGGCGTGTTCGAACCGGTTGAAACGGAACTTGCGATCGATGCCGACGACGTCGTGTTGGCAACCGGATCGCGTCCGCTTGCGTTGCCTGGAAATCCGTTCGCCGGCGCGCTGATCGATTCCACCCAGGCGTTGGAGCTGAATACCTTGCCCTCCAGCGCGGTGATTATCGGTGCGGGTGCGGTGGCATTGGAATTCGCGTCGCTGTGGAATGCCGCCGGTTGCGAAGTGACACTGCTGATTCGTAAGGACCGCGTGCTGTCCACATGGGAACGCCGTGCTTCGATGACGCTGACACGTGAGCTGAAACGCAGGGGAGTGAACGTGATCGCACGCACCGCGGTGGACTGTGTCGACACTGGCGCGAACCTAGGGGCCACTGTGCACTATCGGCAGGGCGATTCCGATGAGGACCGCACCGCTTACGGCGAAGTGGTGCTTGCCGCCATCGGACGTGTGCCCAATACCGACGCCGACTGGTTCCGCTCCAGCGGCCTGAAGCTCGACGAACGAGGATACGTGACCGTCGACGGATACGGACGGACGAACCTTGATGGCGTGTGGGCGCTGGGAGACATCACTCCAGGTCATGCGCTGGCCCACCGCGCCTTTGAACAAGGCATCACCATCGCTGAGAAAATCGCCGGAGCCGATCCAAAACCCGTGATTGACGACACCGTGCCACAGGTGGTGTTCTCTTTCCCCGAAGCAGCAAGCGTCGGATTGACGCTCGACCAGGCAAAAGCGCGCGAAGACGTGGTCGAGCCGAAGGAGACGGCATACCCGATGCTGTCCAACGCGCGCATGCTGATGAGCGGGGAAGGCGGATCGATGACCGTCGTCAGCGGTGCGTTTGCGAACAATCCTGATATGCAGGTGGTGTTGGGCGTGCACATCGTCAGCCCAATCGCCAGTGATTTGATAGCGGAAGCCGAACAGTTGGTCGGCAACCGTGTCCCGCTTGCCGATGCGGCACGGCTCATCCACCCGCATCCCACGTTCAGCGAGACGCTCGGTGAGGCGTTGCTGAAAGCGGACGGACGCCCGCTGCATACGAGATAGGCGGAGTAGAATAGCGCAGTCGCACCATAAATGGCATGGTTCCTGATAAACTATCGTCCCAGTGTGTGTAACCGAACCGTCAAGCGAGGAAGTCGATGGCAGATAAAGCAGAGAAAAAGAAGCAGAAGAAGCAAGGCACTATCAGCCAGATCATCCAGATCTTCAAATACACCCAAGCTGAGGATAAGGCGCTTCCGTGGCTGTGCGGTGGCGTGTTCGTGGCACCGATTATCGTGTTCGTCGTACTGGGCGTCATATTCAAGTGGCATGTGTTCAGCTGGATCCTGTTCATGATTCTTGCCGTCATGCTGGGCGTGCTGTTCGCCACCATGATGCTCACCAAGCGTGCCGACAAGGTCGGCTACGCCAAGATCGAAGGTCGTCCCGGTGCCGCAGTAAGCGTGCTCGGCAACATCAGCAAGGCCGGCTTCAACTTCCCCCAGGAACCGGTGTGGATTGACCCGAAGACCAAGGACGCCATCTGGCGCGGTACCGGTTACAACGGCATCTATCTGCTGGGCGAAGGCGATTACAATCGCGTCAAGCGAGCCATGGATCGTCAGGAGCAGCGCATCAAGGGCGTGACCGCCGGCTCCGAAATCCCGGTCTACCGTATGTACGTCGGCACCGGCGCAAACCAGACCCGCCTCAAGGACGTGCGCAAGACGCTGCTCAAGTTCAAGAGCTACCAGCCGACCCATCACAAGAACAAGCTGATGGCCGCCATCCATCCGAGGACTCGTTTCGTGCTCACCAAGACCGAGCTCACGGTGCTCAACGAGCGTCTGCGCACTCTGCAGCTGAAGAACGGCATGAGCGTGCCGAAGGGCGTCGACCCGATGCATCCGCAGCGCGTCAGCCGTCGCGCCATGCGCGGCCGCTGACGGTCATAGCACCCGCATGATGTCACGGAAGGTTCCGATCGTATTCATACGATCGGAACCTTTTTCATGCTGCCTGTCCATTAAATGAACGCTTCTGAAGGGGCGGACGTGGCTGTTCGTAACAATCGAATCGTGATTTTCCGCGAAATCACACCTCGAATATGTCATTACGAAACATTCTCGTAACCCAAATGGCGAGTGAGCGAAACGCGCGACCATAGACTAAGAGCCTGTAAGTAACTTATTCGAAAGGAGCGGTCCCGTGACTGCACTTGAAACCAAGGCTGATGCTGAGGCCCTTATCAACAAGGAAGGCATTGAGTATGTCTCCGTTCGCTTCACCGATCTGATCGGTGTTCAGCAGCACTTCACCGTGCCGGCAAGCGAATTCCTGAAGGACGCCTTCACCGACGGCATGCCGTTCGATGGTTCTTCCGTGGAAGGCTTCCAGGCCATCAACGAGTCCGATATGAAGCTGGTGCCGGACGTTTCCACCGCATTCATCGATCCGTTCCGCAAGCACAAGACCCTCGACGTGGCATTCTCCATCGTCGACCCGCTGACCGACGAGCCGTACTCCCGCGACCCGCGTCAGGTTGCCGGCAAGGCTGAGGCTTACCTGAAGTCCACCGGCATCGCCGACACCGCTTCCTTCGCTCCGGAAGCCGAGTTCTTCATCTTCGACAAGGTACGTTTCGAGAACAGCATGCAGCGCTCCTTCTACGAGGTGGACTCCATCGAGGCTCCGTGGAACTCCGGCATTGACACCGAAGATGACGGCACCCCGAACATCGCCTTCAAGAACCGCGTCAAGAAGGGCTACTTCCCGGTTCCGCCGATTGACCACACCCAGGACCTGCGCGACGACATGGTCGCCAACCTGCAGAAGGTCGGCCTGATTCTCGAGCGTTCCCACCACGAGGTGGCAGGCGCTGGCCAGCAGGAGATCAACTACCGCTTCAACTCCCTGCAGCACGCAGGCGATGACCTGATGAAGTACAAGTACGTCGTCCACGAGACCGCTGCCCTCGCTGGCAAGGCCGCCACCTTCATGCCGAAGCCGATCGCAGGCGACAACGGTACCGGCATGCACTGCCACCAGTCCCTGTGGAAGGACGGCAAGCCGCTGTTCTACGATGAGAAGAACTACGGCGGTCTGTCCGACCTCGCCCGCTGGTACATCGGCGGCCTGATCAAGCACTCTTCCTCTGTGCTCGCCTTCACCAACCCGTCTCTGAACTCCTACCACCGTCTGGTCCCGGGCTTCGAGGCTCCGGTCAACCTGGTGTACTCCGCTCGTAACCGCTCCGCCGCCATTCGTATTCCGCTGGCCGGCACCTCCCCGGCTGCGAAGCGTATCGAGTTCCGCGCTCCGGATCCGTCCTGCAACCCGTTCCTCGCCTTCTCCGCACAGCTGATGGCAGGCCTGGACGGCATCCTGAACCACATCGAACCTCCGGCACCGGTCGACAAGGACCTGTACGAGCTGCCGCCGGAAGAGCACGCTGGCATCAAGCAGGTTCCGAGCTCCCTGGCTGAGGCTATGGACGCCCTTGAGGAAGATCACGACTTCCTCACCGCAGGCGACGTCTTCACCGACGACCTGATCGATACCTGGATCAGCATCAAGCGCGGCGAGATCGACCAGGCTCGTCTGGCCCCGACCCCGCTGGAGTACGAGCTGTACTTCCACATCTGACGGCCGCATAGGGCGGAACATAGCCGGCAGTAGGGCTTTCGCGGTATCCAGAATAGCCCACTGCACCTATGCTGCACCTATGGTGTTCTGAAGAACCCCACTTCGTCCACAATCGGACGCAAGTGGGGTTTCCTTATGCGTGCCAGGCGGGCAGCGCGTCGAGCCAGGCGTCCAGGTCTGCGCGGCGGATGCGCATGGTCGTGCTCCTGCGCCTGCTCGGGCGTGTGGACGTCCTGCGGCGTATGCAGGTGGGCAATGTGGTGTTCGTGCAGATATTCGTGGTCGTGTTCCATGGCGCATCTTCCCTCTAAGCTTGTTTGATTCTCCGAGTATACCACATCTTGCTCGCCACTTCCACACAAAACCGGCAAAAAATTTCAGGAAATTTGTGTTTCTATCCCACCCCGGGGGATTATTTTCCCGATTTCATGCTCTTTACAAATCGCGCCGGTCCTAGTATAATGAAGGCAATCGATAAAAATTGATTGACAGGCGTCCTTTTCCGGGCGCCGCCGGAAAGGAACAGAATTATGCATCACGACGAAACCATGCACACCCACGAGCATACCCATGCCGACGGGAGCACGCATACCCATGAGCACACCCATCCGCACGACCACGATCATCCGCACACCCATGACCACGGCTGCGACGAGCACGCCTGCGCCGCTTGCGCCGGATGCGCGGA
>ERZ779892.982-NODE-982-length-28221-cov-7.006107_pt1 | contig 28221 bp, 20 predicted proteins | sample MGYA00511552_ERZ779892 | MGnify/ENA primary metagenome ERZ779892 (study PRJEB29588, sample SAMEA2154561) | human gut metagenome | biome: human gut; feature: human-associated habitat; material: faeces | place: Denmark | collected 2008/2010 ... | reverse complement strand
TGCTCCCATACCGCAGACGGATCATCCTTATATTCAGTTCGACAAACTGGAATTTGTTTAACTGTTTACTTCGTTTTTGTAAATCGTTGCTGCACCATAATGATTATCAGCATCTGTAATTTTCAAATCAAACTTATGCCACGGAATATTGCTTTCGTTTGTTTCAACTTGGATAAGATATGCAGTCAATTCACGACCGCCCGCAAATTCCTTAACCATATTTGTGTTGATAACGCGCATTTCTTGATTATCGATAGTGGCTTTGATAACAATGTCATCGGGGGCGATATCCTGCATGCCCTGTTGGAATTTAGGTAAACTCATAGGTCTAAAATATACCATCAGGCTATTACCCGCACCTTTGACAGAAAATACATGCAATCCGTATATCTCTAATTTATCAAAACTAACATTCAAGGACATATCAGCTTGAAGAGAAATATTCTGGCACCAGTATTCTAAATAGTTTGCTCCATAGTCTTTTACCGCTGTTAAAAAAGGGTATTGACCCTTCGGTATATCAAGCATATAATAGCCATCTTCCTTGCTTTCCGTACTAAAGAGAGTGACGAAGTTCTCTCCTTTTAGTTCAATAAGAGCATTTGCAATAGGTGCGTTGTTTTTGTCTGTTACATATCCCTCTAGTTTCATTTTGCATAACCTCGTCAAATTCCGATTTGTCATTCTGATTTAAGCATATTATACGACGATATTGTGACTTTTTCTACCGTCAAGTTCGCAGCATGTATCTGCGGTATGGGGTTGCTCCCATACCGCAGACGGATTATCTTTCCGGCTCATTTTTGCGCTTTGCACTTCTCTGAACCGGAATGGAGAGCAGCTCTCTTGTACGCTCTCCAAGTTGCTTTTCAATGGCTGACAGCCGCTGCTCCGGCAAATTGAGGGACGGATGACGGGTGAACTTGAAGTCCACCATTCGCCGCAGCTGCGCTTTCTGCTTTGCACCCATTACCTCTTTACACACATCCTCATAGGAAATGCGGTAGGGATTGGAACGGGTCTTTGCATACGCACTCAGGTTCTTGAAATCATCCGGCATTGCGTAGTTGAACAGCGACAAGCCGTTATCAAAGATGGGGGCAGGGGCGATAATTTCGCCCGTGTGATTGTTCCGCAGTAAGCCGAAGTTGCCGAAGTGTCTGTCCTCGTTGTAAATCAGGGCGTCGAAAACCAGCATACTGCAAAGCTGCTCGTAGAACTCGTCGCCCAAGGTCTTGTAATAATCAAGGCAGGCTTTCAGCGTCGTCTTGCGGAGAATACGCCCGATGGGGACAAAAGAGGTATCAATATCTGTGAACAGCCGGCATTTGGAAGCAAGAATACCTTTCCAGTTTTCCAAATCGTACTGTACGCAGCCGATGCCCATTTTGTCTGCGATCTGACAGGCATAATACTCGCTGTACGGCTCGTTTCCGGTGTTCGCAGCGCCCTCCGTGCCGCCCTTATACAGATAGATGCCGTCATCCTCCACGAACCTCCAAGCCTTCCGCAGCATACCGTTGGTAGTCAGCTCCGGCGAGGTGGAGAAAGCCTCCCGACTGCCGCCCACGCCGGTATAAGCCACCAGCGACAGCGCTTCGGAGAAGCGGTTTTCATAGAGGTTATAATCGGCATACTTGCCGTCAAAGTCGGCGGGGACGACCCAATAGCTGTCGTTGAGGGACAGCCCCATACAGACATCCATGATGCCCTTCGTGTTGTTTACGCTCAGCCCCAGCGTCTTTAAGATTTCATCTGCAAACTGCCGGTTCTTCGGGATCACCCGTCGTTCCAGCCAATTCACAACGCCCTCGTTTGTCAGCTCCAAGTCGAGGGGAAACAGTTTTTGCTTTGCCGTTTCGGTGTGAAGAATCGTCGCCTGCAAGCCCTCCAAGCCTCTTTCCTCCAGCGTGAAGGTCAGCAGTGTTTCATCATAAAGGCGCAGACTATATACTTTTTCCATTGTGCTGCTCCTTTCCTCAAGCATTACGGACACATCCTTGTCAAGCGCTTCTGCGATCTTGAGCATCAGGTCAAGGGAGAGGTTTTGCGTTCCTTTTTCGATGCGGCAGATGTTGGAACGCTGAGTTCCGATGCGCTTTGCAAGCTGCTCCTGCGACAATCCTTTTTCCAGTCTTGCCTGCGTCAGCTTCTGCACAATGCTCTGCCTTGCCGCCAGCAGTTCCTTTTCGGTCATACAAAACCCTCCCTTCTGATCCACTATAATGTTATCATATATGATAACGATTGTCAAGAGGTTCGGCTATCTTTCCAAGTCCCACGGTTTCTTTTCGGGCGGTTCTTCACCCTCATCGGGTTCACCGCCAACGATTTCGTTTTCACGCTTATCCACATTGAGCAGGGCGTTGAGTTCGTTCAGCCGGTCGGTCTTGGCTTTCAATTCTTCCTCCTGCGGGAACGGTCTTTCCACATCGACCTTCGCCGTTTCAAACTGCTTTTTGATGTTGTCCAGCTCCATTTCGTTCATCTCCAAACGCTTTGGAAGCCCCTCCAGCGCATTATCCAAGCGGGTGATATTACCGAAGGTGTCCGTGCCGAGGGTTACGGGATAACCAAGCTCACCCTTGAGCCGCACTTTGTATTCTCTTGCTTCAAAGTACAGCTCCATCGTAAAACCACGGTACTCACCGAGGGGAATGGGTTCGGGATTCGTCATTGCCTTACACGCCTCCAAGATGGCGTTGCCGGCATCCGCTTTCTCTGAATAGAAAGCACCCTTGACCGTCATACCAACAAAGGTTTCATCAGACGGCTTAGGGTGCTCTGCCACTCTTTCAATATCGGATTTTAATCCTGCAATTACATCAGAGCGCCGTGCGATCTCCTGCGGATAGAACTTGATGATCTTATCCTCCAAAGCATATTTTTCGGAAAGGAAACTGGACTTTAAGAGCCGCAGCTTCTGAACCTGAATATCCAAGTCCATCTTCTCTTTGATGTGGGGATTGCCGGTCGCCAGCATCTTGATCTCAGCATAGGACAGTGCGGTTTCGTCAATATCCTCGCAGGATCGCACCGGCGATTTGCTGGTCATTATCTGCGAAGCGAACTTCTGCTTGCCTTCCACGAGCTGATACAAGTAGGCATCAAAGGTTTCTTCCGTTACAAAACGGTAGATGTGAACCTCTGCATTTTCGTTGCCTTGCCGGATGCTTCTGCCGAGCCGCTGTTCCAAGTCAGACGGTCGCCACGGGCAATCGAGATCGGAGGATGCGGCAAGTTTGTTCTGCACATTCGTACCGGCTCCCATCTTCTGCGTACTGCCCATCAGGATGCGGACATCCCCTCGGCGTACCTTCTTGAACAGCTCCAGCTTCTTTGCTTCGGTATCTGCTTCGTGGATAAACTTGATCTCATCAGCAGGAATGCCACGGGCGATCAGTTTCTTTCGGATGTCGTCGTAGACATTGAACGAGCCGTCACTTTTCGGAGTGGAAAGGTCACAAAACAGAAGCTGGGCAGACTTTTGATCCGCCGTTTCGCTCCATATCCGGTAGACCTCACCAACACAGGCATTGACCTTGCTGCCGTCCTCATCGGGGAGCAGCGGGTCGATCATACGCTGGTCGAGAGCCAGCTTTCTGCCGTCGTTGGTGATCTTGAGCATATTATCTTCCTTGGCATCAACCATACCGTTTCGTACCCTTTCGGCTCTCTCCGCAAGCTCGGCTACCATCTGCTTTTGGATTTCAGAGGGCTTCACCGAGATATTGTGAAAGACCGCTTTCGGCACTGGCAGGTCAAGCATATCCGCTGTTTTGATGTCTGCGATTTCCTTGAACATCGCCATCAGCTCCGGTAAATTGTAGAAGCGGGCAAAGCGTGTTTTGGCTCGGTATCCCGTCCCTTCGGGTGTAAGTTCTACTGCCGTAATGGTTTCTCCGAAAGTGGAAGCCCAGGCATCGAAGTGCTGCAAGTTGTTCTGAACAAGGGTGTTGTACTGCAAGTATCGCTGAATGGTGTAAAGCTCGACCATTGAATTGGAGATCGGCGTTCCTGTCGCAAACACTGTCCCACGCCCTCCGGTCAGTTCGTCCAAATACCTGCATTTCATAAAAAGGTCGCTGGATTTCATCGCTTCGGTTTGGGCGATGCCGCCTACATTCCGCATCTTAGTAAAGAGGAACAGATTCTTATAGTAGTGGCTCTCATCAATGAAAAGTCTGTCCACACCCAACTCCTCAAAGGTCACTGTATCATCCTTTTTGGATTGGTCGTTGAGCTTATCGAGCTTCTGCTTGACAGATTTCTTTGTGCGCTCCAGTTGTTTTACGGAGAAGTTATCTCCACGGTTCTTTTTCAATTCCGCAATGCCCTCCGTTACCTCATCAAGCTGCTGTTCGAGGATCGCCCGCTGCCGTTCAATGGACATCGGTATTTTCTCGAACTGCGAATGCCCGATAATGATGGCATCGTAATCGCCGGTGGCAATTCTGCCGCAGAACTTTTTGCGGTTCTTGGTTTCAAAGTCTTTCTTCGTTGCCACCAAAATGTTGGCTGAGGGATAGAGCTGTAAAAACTCCGATGCCCACTGCTCAGTGAGGTGGTTGGGTACGACAAACAGGGATTTACTGCACAATCCGAGCCGTTTGGACTCCATCGCCGCCGAAACCATCTCGAAGGTTTTCCCTGCACCCACGGCGTGTGCAAGCAGCGTATTCCCGCCGTATAGGATGTGCGCCACCGCATTTCTTTGGTGTTCCCGAAGCTCGATTTCCGGGTTCATACCACTGAAAACGATGTGGCTTCCATCGTACTCACGGGGACGCAGGCTGTTGAATTTCTCATTGTAAAGGATGCAAAGCCGTTCTCTGCGTTCAGGGTCAGACCAGACCCAATCCTGAAAACCCTGCTTGATCAGCTCCTGCTTTGCCTGTGCGATTGCCGTTTCCTTCTTGTTCAGAATGGCTTTCTTTTTGCCGTCTGCGTCCTCTACATAGTCGAAGATGCGGACATCTTTAAGGTTCAGTGTTTCCTCGATGATCTTATAGGCGTTGATGCGCCCCGTACCGTAGGTACTGTATGCCTTCACATTGCTGCGGTCATAGGACTTACCCTCAATATTCCACTCGCCGGTATAGGCAGAGAAATGAACCTTGATGTTCCACTGTGCGTACCTCGGTGTTCCCAAGAACTCAAACATAAACTGTTCGACAATTTCGGTCGGCAGCCAAGTAGCACCAAGCCGAACGGCGATCTCGCTGGCGGTCAGGTCTTTCGGCTGTACCCGTTCCAGTGCTTCCACATTTACGGTGTAATCTTCAGGGTAAAGCTCCGCCGACTTTCGGGCGAGTACCAGCTTTTCCCGGACATTGCCGGAGAGGTATTCGTCTGCCATCAGGTACTTTGCCTGCGTGGAATTGCCGTACCCGTACATCGGGTTCAGAAAGACAACGCCCTTCAAGTCCGCAAAGATTTCTTCCTCGGTCTTGCCGGTCAGCTCGCACATATAATCCATATCCACACGGGCTTTTTCGCCCATAGAAACAGCAAGTGCTTCGCTGGAGGTATCTACGGAAGTAACCGGGGTGTGTGGCTTGATGGTTCGCTTGTAGAATATATCCGCCTTTCGTTCGAGCTGCCCCTCATCGCCCAAGACCTCAAGAGCCGAGAGCAGAGAAAAGGAGCTGTCCTGCGAAAATGCGGAGATGTTGGCACGGCTGTTGATAAGTCCGTACTGCTTGGAAAAGGTATCATAAAGAGCGTTTAATCGCTCCTGCTCCGCTTTTATTTCCGAGTCGGGGTAATCCTCTGTCTGCAATTCAATCAGCGTTCTGACCGAATCACGGATGCGGATCATACCCTTTATGCGGTTCTCTGCGGTAGCCGATACCTCCACCGGAGCCATACGGCTGTTTTCTCGGAAGTAGATTTTATCGTCCAGCACCGTATAGGAGAAGTTACGGACGGTGGGATCTGCGGGAATGGAATTGTCCTCCTCTGCAAGCTCATCCTCCACCTCATATGCGGTCAGCTCACCGTGAATATTGGAAACGGCTTCGCCGAGTTGCCCGGCAAGGTCTGCCCCCTCGTAAGGGATGCAGGTGGCTTCGGGACCGAAACGCCCCGACACCATTTTCATCTCTCCGAGTATCATTTCGGGATGCTCAACAAAGTACCTGTTCATCAGGATACCGTTTTCATCCGTGCCGAGCTGTACCCAATCCGGCTCTATATCCACAATGCGGTCACGCTTTTGCAGAATAAGAATGTCCGAAACGACTTCCGTCCCGGCATTTCCCTTAAAGGTGTTGTTCGGCAAACGGATAGCGCCAAGCAGGTCAGCTCGCTGAGCAATATACTTGCGGACAGCGGAGTTTTCCTTGTCCATTGTGCCTTTGCTCGTAATGAGCGCCATTACGCCGCCCGGACGGAGCTTGTCCAAGGATTTTGCAAAGAAATAATCGTGGATGAGGAATTTATGCTTGTCGTACCGCTTGTCAGGGACTTTGAAATCCCCGAAAGGCACATTACCCACAACCGCATCAAAGAAGCTGTCGGGGAGGTTGGTTTCCTCAAAGCCCTGTGCGGCGATAGAGGACTTTTGATATAGCTGCTGTGCAATTCCGGCAGAAACCGTATCCAGCTCTACGCCGTAGATTTTGCTTCCCTTCATTTCTTCGGGTAGCATACCGATAAAATGCCCGATGCCGCAGGACGGTTCCAAGATGTTGCCCTCACGGAAGCCAAGCTGTTTCATCACCTTATACACGGCATTGATAACCGTTGGCGGCGTGTAGAAAGCGGTCAGAGTGCTTTCTCTTGCGGAAGCGTATTCCTCCGGCGTCAGGATGTTTTTCAGCATCCCAAACTCTGTCTGCCAAGAACCGGCTCGCTCATCAAAGGCTTCGGGAATACCGCCCCAGCCAACATACTTGGAAAGAATGATCTGCTCGTCCGGTGTGGCGAAACGGTTTTCTTCCTGACACCTTTTCAGAACGGTGATTGCCGCATAGTTGCGGTGGAAGCGTTCTTTCTTGTTGACCTCCTCGACCTCGTGAGAAGCAAGGTCAAAGGTATGACGGTCTGCCATTGGGATTTCGGGATGAATATCAAAGGTCTGCACCCGGCTTTTCTTCGGATGCTCCCAAACAGGGGTAAGAGGTGCTTCCACCTGTGCAAGTTCTTCCTCGGAGAGATAAACAAGGTCGTCAAAGGACAGTGCTTGCAGTCCTTTTTCGGTCAGTTCTTCAAGGGACGCATACTGTACACTGCGGACGACCTTGCCATCTGCAAGAGTTTCGATGCGGAAATCCACAAGGTTGACCCTTGCCTGTATTTCGTGCTTGTCATCCTCTGTGGTGGTGTAGGCAATACCTACATTGGTAAGATCGGTGTAGTCCGCACCATCCTCACGCTGATACTCCTCACGGCAAAAATCATCAATGAGATGCTTCGCCTTGTCCAGAGCATTTTCCGGCAAATATGGGCTGTCGATGATCTCAAAGCCCTTGGGCGGTGGGTCAAGCTGGGTGATAAAACTGTGCGGAATGGTGTTGCCGTCCTTGTCCTTATACAGAACAATACTTATCGGCACACCGTAGTAGTTTTCCTCCTTGATGTCCTTCTCAAACTGATAAGGACTGGTGTACTCGATGCTTTCACCGACCTTGCCGTCCGTGCCGAGATAGTCAATTCTGCCGATAGGTTTGGATTCGATGGGTGCTTCCTTCGTGGTGGAAACCACGGTGCGGGTAATGCGTTTACCGTCCTCCAAAGCGTTGACCTCTACATCGTACCCTCTGTCGGTCAGCATTGTAAGGTAGGTTTCCAAGCGGTGCTGCGGAAATCCTACCATTGGGACACGGGTGTTGTGATCGACGGCACGGGTCGTCTGCACCAAGTCAAGAGCAGTCCCGACGACCTCTGCATCCTCGGCATAGGCTTCAAAGAAATCGCCCATCTGATACAGCAAAAGGCTACTCGGATTGTCTGCTTTGGTTTTAAGGTACGCCTGATAGAACTCCGGCAAAGCAGCATCCTTTGGCTTTTCTCTTTCTGCTGCCTGCTCGATACGCTCCACAACGCTCTGCGGCAAGTCTTGCACATAGAAGGTGATCTCACCTTCGGGGGAGATATGGGCAATGTTCTGATAGTCCCCATTGACCTCCACGGCACGGTTCCAAACGGTCAGACCGTTGCCGAGATAGCCCATCCCGATGTCGAACTCAACCGCCTTTTCTTCGGGCTGTTTAATAGCGACCTTCAAATGGTCATTCAGCGGGTTCTCCTGCACCTTGCTGTCGAACTCAGTTCTCGTCATTTCCTTGTTGAAAAGCGGAAACTGCGTATCATAGAGCATTACACGCTCATCATCAAAGGACAGGATTTCATACTCGTTTGCGCCGAGATAGACGGTGCTGCCGAGATGGTATTCGTATCGCTCGTTTTCCGGCTCCGTCTTTTCGGACGGTGCGGTAGACAAGATTTCTCTGTTTCTTCGTTCCTCGGTAAGTGCTGCACGGCGTTCCTTCTGCTTTTGCAGCCACTCAGGGTACTGTGCCTTTTCCTTGGGGTTCAGGTAACGGTCGAGTTTTATCAGCTCGGCAATGCGCTTCTCTACCTGACTCCATTTCAGGTCGATATGAGGTTTATCGCTTCCGATGCCTTTAGAAATACGGATACCCTTGCCGTCGTGCTGCTCATCAATACCGGCTCCGACGATTACGGGATAAGAGCCGCCCCAGCCGTATTCATTTTTCAGAAAGTCGGCATTTTCCTTTGCAGACAGGCTCTTTTGGAACTGCTCATAGATTCGCATTTTCCCCTCAGAAATGCCGCTGCCACGAGTGAGAATAGCGTCGATGATCTCCTGAGAGAAAGTAAAAGCAGAGGACTTTCGCTCCTCTGCTCCTGCTGTCATCAAGCTCAACTGCCCGTCGATGGACGGCAATGGCTTCATCGTGTCCTGCAACTCACCAAGCAGCCGCATCGCTTCAAAGTGCTGGGCAATTACGCCCCAGTCATAGAAGCTCTGCGCTGTGCGGGAAAGATAACTGCCTTCCCAAAGCTGCAACACATTCTGATAGGTCTTATAGCCCACACGCCGTCCGTCGCTCAGAATGACCTCGGTGTAGTCGTTGTTGAAAATGCTCTTGATATAAGAAGTACGGGCATCCCTATCAGCGGTTGCTTCAAAGAATGCCCGTATCTCGTCTTTACTTGCTTTCAGGTGCGGCGTAGTGCCGAGAATTTCACGAACGGTATCGTCGCCGCCGAAAAACGGCAGGCTTTTATCCTCGTGGCTTCGGTCGTAGTAGTCTAAGCGAAGATTACCTCCGACATCACGATTTCCTGAACTCGGCTCTTGATGCTGTTCATCTTCCGAACCCAGCTCATCATATCCATCGCTTTCAGGCTCTCCGTCACGCCCTCCGACGCTACCATCTGCTCCGTCAGCATCTGTTCCAGCTCGTTCGCTCTGCGCTCCGTGTCGTTCAGATGCTCGTTCAGGGTGCAGCTCGTCAGCAGGTTGTAGTAGCGTACCTTGTGATGCTCCTTCAGGAACTTCTTCCGCATCCGGGCGTACCTGCCCATCGACAGCTCCGGCTGCTCCGGCATTGTCAGATTGGGGAGCAGATAATCCCCCTGCATCGTGTAAGTGATCTCGTTCATCGTCAGGACTCCTTTCGGTTTTTTCTTTGCCTACATTGTAATCGGCTTTGGTTTTCTCTGCAATTATGCGATTTTGACGGTCGAGGGCAAGAATGGTACGGGAAATCTCCGCAAGTCCCATTTCCGCAATATCGCTGGTGGCATATCCGAGAGCGTTCAGCGTAGCAGGCGTCGTAAAATTCACCACATCCCGAAGATCATCAGGTTCAAAGTATTCTCCGGCTTCAATGCCCAGGCGGGTCATTGTCATATAGGCGACGCTATTTCGCACCGCCGTTTTGAAAATGTGGGTGATTTCTTCTTCGGATACGCCGTCCAGGAAGCTGTCTTTCACGCTGTAAAGAAGGTCGGGGAGATAGTCGGGGATGTTGTCCTCCACGGCGTTTCTTGCCGCCGACTCGATGGCAACGGCAAGGGTTTCCTTGTCGTTCAGCTCTCCGAAGGTACTTTCCAGCGTGTCGATCACTTCTGCCGTGTATTCGTCCCGCATTTGCCAAATGGGAACTCTGCGGGAAAAGCGGCTTGGATGCGTGTCGGAAATATCGAAGTAGTGGACAAGCCGCTGGCGGCGTTGGTCGGCATCCTCAAAGACGGCAATGCCGTGCGCCCCACGGTTGACCCAACGCCCGAACTTTTGGTTCCAGTCGTCGATCTGAAGAACGGCGGTGGCGTCCGGTCGCTGTGCGTGAACCAAAAGCTGTTCATCAAAGCGCAGACGGTAGTTGTAGCAGGCAGAGCGGAGAAACGCTTCCCAGCTTGCGGGGCTTGCAACAACCGTTTTGCAGGTTCGGTTATACAGCTCCGAAATGAAGTCGTACTTTCGTGCCATCGGCGGACACCTCCTTATCGTTCATAGTCTTTTGGCTTAATGGCTTTGCCGTTCTCATCATAGCTCTTGGGTTTGGCGGCAATGGAGTCCCACCGGATCATAGAACCGGCAAGCATCGCCTGCTCCTGTGCCTTGCTGACACCCAGCTTCTCATTGAACTTATCTTTAATTGCTTCGTTCTCTGCACGGTTCCCGTCGTTAAACCTTGTAGCGGTATAGCCCTTTTGCCAGCGGTCGATTTGAATGACTTCGCCGGTAGACGGCAATACGGAATAGCACATCGGAGGCAAGGGCGGCTCCATTGGAGCGTAGGTACAGCCGCCTTGCTCCATACGCTCGGCAAATTCGCAAATGTGAAAGAGATTGCGTCCGACCTCTGTGTGATAGTTGTCGATATAGCGGCAGGGATAGCTTTCCGTCTTACCGTCACGATCAGTCACGACGATGCGCTCTCCGTCCGGGATACGGAACAACTCTTTATAGTGGCTGTCAATAAAGCGAATGTCCCGGTTGGCTTCTTCGATGTGCTTGTCCAGCCATTCCTTTACATAGCAGAGGCAGTAGAAGTTATAGTCGCCCCTCGTTGGATTACAGCGAAGCACGAACGCATATTTCCCGGTATCTGCTCGGAAGCCGAACTCAGTGGTATAAGCACCCTGCATTTCGCTTTCCTTGTTCTCACGCCCATAACGCACCATCTGAGAACGGCTTTGAAGCAGTCCGTACTCCTCGGAGCGCAGGGCGTTGATTACATCATCCAAGTCCCGCTTGAACTCATCGCTTTTCCATTGCGGTCGGGTATCAAACCAAGTGGTATAAAACTGATCGCCGCTTGAGCCGAAGTCCCCACGCAGATAACCGATATTGCCTGTCTGCCCTTGAAGCTGCGAGCTTTGAGCGTAGGTGTATTTGCGTTCGGGAACGGTCAGCGGTCGCAGTGTGAAATCTGTCATTATCTTGCGCCCCTTTCTTGCGGTGTTCGTTGTTTCGGGATGTCAAAGCCGTAAACGGCGGCGATCTCATCCCCAAGTCGCCGGGTCAGCCGGGTAATATCGGCTCGTGTGGCTTTGCCGTGATAGATTTTTTCTCTCAGGTTCTCCATCTGTGTTTCGGAAACGCCGTCTTTGAACACACGGTAGAGATAGTGATTCGTGCCGTCGTGGTGAGTTGCATCGGCACGAAGATCGCCGTACTTATCTACATACCATTCGGTATAGTCGGTGTCAGCATACAGACAATCTCGGATGTTGCCGGAGGGGATGTCCTTGTAGCCCATCACTCTGCCGTTCCATCTGCCGATGTCGCCAATGACAATGATCGGCTGGGAAAGCTGAACATTCAGGTTGACTCGCTCATCGGAGAGGTAGTCGTCATTGGTTTCCTCCATCCACTCATAGAGTGCCTGCTCATCATTCGGATCGTCGTCCAGTTCATTAGCTTCAAGGAACTCCTTGTAGTCCTCTCGCCAGTCGTCCACATCAAGGTTTTGGTTGCTCCAAATGATGTGGCGGTCATTCGGTCGTGTCGCTTGGCTCATCTGTTCCACCTCCCAAGTAAGAGAAAAGGCGGTTCTTTGCAACCTGCTCCTGAAGCTCGGTGATGACCGCCATATCCGGCACGGTCACATCGGGGATTTTCAGGATCGTCGGCAGGGTCAGCGCCTTCAAGTCTTTTTCGGTTTTACAGCCTGCGTCAAAGAGCTTTGCCAGCACCTTCATTTTCTGCTGCAAGCCCTGCTCGGCTGCGGTTTTCTTTGTTGCCATAGAAATCTGCCTCCTTATCGCTCGTGGTCTTTTCCTTGAATTGTGCGGCTAAAAGCAGCCGCTTTTTCTTTTGCCCAATCAGGCATACGCTCCGGCTTTACTTCACCCAGCACATCCATACGCTCATAACGAGTTATTTTTCCGTCATAAAGGTTCTTGCAAAACACCGCACTGCCACGACTGTTTGCCGAAGCACCGAAGCCGCCGGTCACATAATAGAGTTGCCGGTCAGCTCGTTGGTACTCCGGCTTGAGGATTGCCGGGTTAATGGCGATGATTTTGCCGTTGATGTCGTTCTTGTAGTGGTCGGGAATACAGTCCGCTTGGGTGATAACCGTCACGGGAATATCCAGCTTTTCAACCTCTTCCCGAAACCTCTCGGCGTCTTGCTTGATGCGCTCTGCAAAGAACAGCGCTGCATCAATGTAGTCGTCACCAACAGCACACTCGGTGAATTTTTCGAATATGTCGTTGCGTTCTCCGTAGCAGCAGAGGAAGCGTTCTCCATTGCTATCCTGCTCATTCTCGGCAAGGATGATTTCACGGGAGCCGATATTCACGGCGCAGAGGACGGTGTAATCACCGACCATTCTTTTTCCATTTTCCATAACCGTCACCTCAAAGAATGCCGATGATGATAACCATATCATCCTGCTCGGCGTTGCGGGAGTATTCCGGAAAAAGCGACTGCACACGCTGCCTTGCCCTGCGGATGGTTTCAAAACACGGCAGTCCGTAGACTTTGTAGTTGAATGCAAGATCATTGAGAGGCAGTTCGCCGGCTCTGAGATAAGTCGCATAGCGGTTGTAGTAGTGCATAATCAGGATCATATCGTCGAACCTTGCTCTCGGACAGTCCTTCAAGATAGAAAGCACCCGGCTTTCCACCGTTCTCTGTTGATTCATTGAATCCCTCCTTCGGGTAGTAGAAAAGGGGCGGAGTTTTGCTCCGCCCCTTGGATAATCAGCTCACTTCTTGCTTTTCTTTCTGACCTGCAAGAAGATAAAGCCGCCGATGATAAAGGCTACCAGTACGATAGCCACGATGGTTTTAGGTTCCATTAGTTACGATCCTCCTTCTTCTTTTTCTTAAATCCGATAACGCCGCACACAGCGATGCCCACTGCGGACAGTCCTGCAAGGGCATAGAGCAGCGGCAGATTGGTGGTATCGCCGGTCTTAGGCGTATCACGCAGAACATTGTGCATCTCCACAATGGTAGTGGAGCCGAGCTTGACCGTTGCCTTCTTGTCAGCAGGGATGACATACATCGAAGAAGCCGAGTTACTTACCTCAGAAATGGTGTAGTCCCCGATGCGAAGCCCGTCAATGAAGATCTCACCCTTGTCGTTGGTTTCAAGGATAATGTCATAGCCGTTTGCTCCGGTAATTCGGAAAGCGAAGCCCTTGACCTTGCCGTCAGAGGAGGTCTTGACAATTTTCAGGTTGCCACGCATAGCATCATTGACGAATCCGACACCTGCCTTGTTCTCCACCTCGTAGGTCTTGCCGCCCGTATCGATCATCACTTCATACACGCCGGTATCGAGGACAAACCCCTCCGGTGCTTTGGTTTCCTTGACGAAGTAGCGACCGTAGAACAAGTCGTTCATACTGTATTCGCCCTTTTCCTTTTCGGTCAGTGTGCCGAGCAGCTCATCGCCATCGTCCAGCTTGCCGTTTGCGTTACTGTCCTTATAGACCTCAAAGGTCGCTCCGGTCAGCTTATTGTCAGGATATTCGGAATCCACCTTGGTCAGATGGATGTTTCCACGGACATATTTGTTGACGATCTTGATCTCCACAATCTGTCCGTCTGCGTCGATGGTCACGGGATAGATGGTATCGTCCAGCACGAAGCCGTCGGGCTGTTCGATTTCACGGACATACCAAGTGCCGTAAGGAATGTTCTCAAAAGAAAAACTACCATCTTCAGCAGAAGTGGTAGTCATCAGAGCGTTTTCCTTTGTAAACTCGCCGTCATCCGTGCGGAACAGTCCAATCAGCGCACCGCCGAGAGCGTTGCCGTTTTCATTGACCTTCTTACCGGAAACAGAACCGTAGATAAGATCATTTTCGATTGCCTTGCCGTCATTGGCGGCAATCTTTACAACTGCTGTATCCTGACCGGCATACGCAAAGGTAACGGGATACTTGGTATCAGACAGCATATAGTGGCTGTCGGTAGCAAGCTCCTGCACATAGTAGCTTCCAAAAGGAAGGTCAGTCTTGATTTTCGCCGTTCCGTCCTCATTCAGAGAGATGATCTCAACAAGACCATTTGCGGAAATGGTAGTGCCGCTGGCAGATACGATTTCCTCGGCGGCGAACAGCCCAAAGGAAATGTTCTTCATTTCACCGTTTGTGCCAATGCCGAAGTGCTCATTCTGCTCAATGGACTTTACAAGGCTGATTTCCACCTTCTGACGCTCGTTCTCGAACGAAGTCGCCGTTTCTGTTACGGCAACATTCTGACCGGCGTAGACAAGCTCGACACAGTGGGGTTCCGGGTTGAGCACCATCCCGTGGGGCGCAGTAATCTCACGAACCTCGTATTTGCCGAGATAGAGTTCACGGCTCACCGCTGTGCCGTTTTCATCGGTTGTAACGGTGTCTACGACCTCGCCCTTCTGATTTCGGACAGTGCCGTCCTGCGTGATAATATCCTCTGCGGCGATGATCTCATAGACCGCACCAGGAAGTCCACGCTTTTCATACTGCGGCTGATAGATGGTGGGCAGTTCGTTTCCGCTTTCATCAACGCCGCCGATGACGGAAACGCCGAAGAACACCTCGCCGCTTTTTTCCACGGTGATGGTGCCTTTCTGTGCCATATTGGGCTTATCCACTTTTACTACCGTAACCCCGCTTTCTTCTGTGGAATTATCCTCCGTGACATCGAAGTACACGGGTGTTTCGTCGAGGACATAGCCGTAGGGAGCCTGTACCTCGACAATAGAGTACCCTTTTCCAAAGGGCAGCTTTTCCGGCGTGACAAGAGAACCTTCTGCATTGGTGTAGAACACATCAATGGTGGTGGGCGTCGGGTAAGTGAAGGTCATTGTTACGGGGTTGCCGTCCGGGTCATAAATCTTGAAGCCTGCACCTGCATAAGGGATGGTCTTGCCGGTTTCTGCGTCCTGCTTCACGATTTTGATGAAGCTGGTAAAGGGTGCATTGTTGATAAGGTAGCGATAAGTCGCCCCGTTTTGAGAGATGAACACATCAAAGTCGGGCATCAGTTTACTGCCTTCCCAGCCGGAAACCTGATGGACGGTGTAGATGCCGTAAGGCATATCCTTGGTCTGTGCAAAGCCGTTTTCGTCACAGGTGAGATAATCACGCTCGGTGTCCTCGGCAACCTCGTAGCTGCCTGCGGATTTCAGGTACACGGCAAACTCAGCTCCGCTTTCGGGTGTTTCAATCTGCGTATCACCGTTATCGGTGTGCTTGATGATGGCGATATTGCCCTTTGTGACCTGTTCGGTCACATCATTTACCGTCTGATTATGCTCCACGGTATAAAGCTGCGGCTCTGCACCGACCTTATGAACGGTGGTATCAAGCAGATAGCCCTCGGAGGGTGTGATCTCTCGCACCGCCCAGTCGTTATCGCAGATATACTCCTTGGTAACGAACTGCCCGTTTTTGTCGGTGGTGTAGGTATCCACAAGGGTTTCGCCCTTATAGATGCCGTAAACAGCACCGGCAAGAGAAGCATCACCCTGCGCCGTGCCGGTTTCGACATCGCTCTTGGTGACGGTCACGTAAAACTTCTTCAAAATATTGAGGAAGCTACGGTTCGTGACCTCGTTCCAGTTGATAGGCGCAGACTGCGCTTCGGGAACAACATAGCGAACGGCAGTGTCCACTTCCTCCACCGTATAAGGAGAAGAGCCGGAAATGAGGACATCTTCAAAGGTCGCCACGCCGTTTTCATCGGTCACGGCATACTCGTCTACGGCAATGCCGGAGAGTGAAGTGCCGTGAAGGTGAAAGGTCACGCCCTCGTTGAGATTATCCTCCGAGGACTTCACGATCTGCAAATCTCCACGCTTGAGCTTGTTGTTGAAGGTCACAGTGGCAACCTGACCGGAAACGACCGTCACACGGCGGGACTCCTGCGGCTCATACTTGTCGTAGTCCATTTCGGTCACGGTGTAGACACCGGGCATCAGGTTATCGATCTGAATGTCGCCCTTGGCGTTGGTCTTGACGGTCTGATTGACGCCATTGCCGGTAACGGTGAAAGTAAGGTTGTCTACCTTTCCGTCCTCAGAGGTCTTGATGATCTTAGCAGAACCGTAGGATACCTTAAGATTGAGAAATGCCTGCACGGGGTCCATAACGGTGGCTGCGTAAGTGACCGCATCCTGCATGGTTCCGTCAGGCCCATAGTGACCGTCGCTCCATACGACAACGCCCTTACGGATATTGTTCTTGCTGGCGGAGATGGTCACAGGTTCCGCAGGTGCAGTCTTAGCGGTAATGGTCAGTGTGTCACCATTGGTCGTAAAGACAATATCGGACAGGTTGCTGCTGAAGGTATAGTTCGACACCACATGATTGCTGTCGGTCAAGGTAGCTGTGTACTGATTACCGTCCCATTTCAGCTCGACAGTCTGCGCCTTGTTGGGGGTCTTGCTCATAAAGCTGGGAATGACCGTATGGCTCTGAACGCTGGCTTCGATGCTGTCGTAGTAAGCAGAGAAGCGACTATACAGCGGGTGAGAGGTGCGGTACATGGATTTCACGGCATCAGCATTGCCGGGGTCAACATGGTTGAAGTTTGCATCCCGCTCTCCGACGACCGTTTCCCATACCAGCACCTGCGTAGCCATCATGTGCGCCATTTTGTCAGCATCGGCTTCATTCTGTGAGCGCCAGTCGAGGGACAAGTCACCCTGATAGCCATACTGCATGATTCTGCCCAGCAGTGTCTTGATGGTATCGGCATCAATCGTGCTGTTGTAATCAGATGGATAGTTCTTCCAATAATCCTCGCCGAATCTTGTATAGGTTTTCTCCAGTAGACGGGGAACCCCCGGCTCGATGCAGTAGCAGGCAGGGCCATCGAAGGAACCGATGGTGTGCAGTGTGGTCATCCATGTTGCCTCACCGGAGGTCCAGCCGTTCATATAATGCAGCTCATCATGACCCCAAGTGCCGCTGTAATCAAGATTAGCATCCCCACTGCGGGGGAAGCCAATGGAATAGGATTTTGCCACTTCGCCGGAAGAAGAAGCGGCAAAGGCGGTGATACCCCCGCCGAGAATGGTTGTGAAGCAGATCAGCAGCGCCATAAGCCCTGAAATGCTTCTGCGATAGAGTTTTTTCATTTGCGTACCTCCTTGTAGATACGAAAAAAGCACCGCATTGCTGCGATGCTGATTTCAAAATGTTGATTTATGCGTATCCGATGTAGATCAGATAACTGCCAGCGGAGACGGACTCATACCAGACCCACACATCGGTGATGTCCGCATCTGCCGCATAGCGATTGAGTCGGGATTGTATGTCCCGTTCCAGATAGATACAGCCGACATCCGCATCAATGGGGTTGTCCCAGCAGTACACCGCTTCACTGTTCAGCGTAAGACCGACACTCTCGGCATAGCTCTTAGCAAAACTGATCCAGTAGCTGATGTCAAATGCCGGCTCTGTGGGTTCCTGCTTGGGAGGCTCTGTGGGTTGTGGTTGATCTACTGGTTTTGGTTCTTCCGTTGCCGGAGGTGTGGGCTGTTCTTTTTCTGTCGGGGCAGCGGTTTCCGGTCGGCGTTCGGACTCGTCTGTTTTCTTTTCAGGTTCGCTCGGCTGTGGCAGCACCGCCGTGCTGTGGTCAGCCTGATCGGGAACCTCTGTTGTTTGGGTGTCACTTTCCGATATGCTTGCCGGGAACTCTGCGACACGGTTGTCTGTTTGCGATTCTGTGCTTTGGGGACGGTCAACCTCCGTTTTCTTTTCTGCCTGAGCCGTTTCTGATTCGCTGGGGACGATGTTACTGTCCGAAGAAGAAATAGGATTGGGCGTTTCTGCAATATGCGAGGCGTTGTTGCATCCCGTAGTCAGACACAGAAACACGGCGAGTAGAATAACTGCGATTTTGGATTTCATACGCTTCACTCCCTTCGTCAACATTCTACCCGATACACTCCATTCAGACAAAGGTGCGTTCTAAGACGCAACTTTTCATCATACCGCCAAAGGGCTGAATCCTGAATTGTGCGATCTCTGCCTCACTCTTAGATAGACTTAGCTTAGAGAGATAGAGTGAATTTAAGAGATAGATATTTATTCTCGGATAGTCTGGTAGTTATTCAGGGGATGGAGTGTGAGGAAGGGGACGGCAGGAAACATACTCCGCCTGCATTTAGCGGCTGTCACGCTCTGCCCGCTGACGAAGAAAGCGGTTGTAATGCTCCAGTGCTTTGACCACATAATCCTCCGTCTGCGCCAGCGGGATATTCTTCGGGATCAGGCTTCGCACCTTGTCCCCACGCAGGACGATTTTCTCACGCTGATTTGGTTTTTCCTCGCCCATAATGGCGGAGATCACCTCCGGCGTGAGCTTGCCGTCCGTGAAGAACTGGCGCATCCGAATGGTCTGTGCGTGGGAAGGGGTGCATTGATTCAGGTCGATTTCATCGACCACCGCCCGTTGACTGTCCTCGTCCAAATAGGAAAGCTCCACCGCAGGGCGCATCTTGATCTGCCCCTCGTCCACATAGTCACGCAGTTCCGGGACAAGGTATGTCAGGCGTACATATCGCTGAATTTGCGTTTGACTTTCGCCACTTTGCTCTGAAAGCTCAACCCGTGGAAAATTTAGTCCCACTGGGACTAAATTATCTTTGCTCGGTCTGCCTGCTTGCCGTTTCATCGCTTCCAGCCGCATCTTGTAGGCAAAGGCTTTTTCGCTGGGCAGTATCTGCGACCGTTGAAAATTACTTTCGACCATAAGAATGGTGGCTGCGTCCCGATCAAGGTCTACGACCTCGCAACGGAGCGTATCAAAACCGGCAATCTCACAGGCTCGTTTTCGCCTGTGACCGGAAACCAGCTCATATCTGCCGTCCTCTTTTTGACGCACGGTAGCCGGAGTAATGACTCCTCGCTCCTTGACACTCTCCACAAGCTGTATCATATCCTCGTCGTCCCGTACCTTAAATGGGTGGTCGGGAAAATCGTCGATCAGCTCAAGGGGAATATCTCGGATTTTACTGAGCTTGGCATCGTCCCGAAGCTCCTGTGTAGAAAACAGGTCATCGAGCGTCGGCAGAGTGAAGTCGCTCTTTCTTCCTGCCATCGGCAGACACCTCCTTTGCGAACTCAGCATAAGCCTTTGCAACAGGACTGCTCGGCTCATACTTGTAGATGCTTACGCCCTTGGAAGCAACCTCTGCGGCTTTCACTGCCATAGGAATGGAGGAACGGTATATCTTAATAACGCTTCCAAAGTTCTTTCGCAGTGCGTCGGCAGTGCTTTTTGCGAGGTTGGTGCGGTTATCTACGATATTCAATAGGATACCGTCGATTCGCAGGCTCGGATTGATGTACTGCCTGACCTTTCCAATGGTCTGCATCAGTTGGGTCATTCCCTTTGCCGGAAGATATTGCGCCTGTACGGGAATGATTACGCTATCTGCCGCCGCCAGCGCATTCAGAGTGACCATACCGAGCGAAGGCATACAGTCAATCAGTACATAGTCGTAATTCTTTTTCTTCCGGAGACTGGTGATACAAGTATTGAGCGCTATCCGATAAATCCACGTACTGATACTACTATGACCTTTGAAGCTCTGATACGCTTTCCATAGATTGAGAACAACATCCTGATATAAGTCATTTATATCATCGTTATCTCTTGCATACATAAAACATACCTTGTAAATGATACGTTTATTCTGTAGAAGTATGTCTATAAATTCTTGATTATCATTCATCGTCTCTGACATTTATCCCGTTAGTCGCCTAAAATAACCATTTAGTTACAAAAGAAAGTCACAAAGAGGTGTTTTTTTTATTTCCCTTGTCGAACTATATATAATAAGGTATACAAAAAGAGAGACTTTCCAACATTATCCACCACAAAGAAGTTTTTTATAAAAAATAGCAAAATATTTTATGAAAGTGGTTACAATTGATTATATTAATATTAAAAATACAAAAAAATCTTATATAATGAAAAAGAGGTAATAAATGAAAAAAGTAAAAATGATGAAAAAGTATGCTGACTTGATAGCAGAAGTTGGCATAGGTGCAAACAGTAATCAAGACATAGTTATTTTTGCATCGGTAGAAATGGCACAATTTGTCCATTATTTAACCTTGTCTCTATATGCTCATAAGGTTAAAAATATTGAAGTTAGTTATTCTGATCCTTTATTGATCAAACAAAAGATGTTACATACTCCTATCAAAAGATTATCCAAGGTTAATCCTTTAGATGTTGAGGCTATGAAATCTTATACTGATAGAGGAATGGCTAGAATTATGTTGGTAGGTAATGATCCTAATATCTATAGTTCTGTCGGTGTTGAAAAGGTTACCGCTTATAATAGTGCTCTTAATAAGGCTACTTTCCCTTATCGTCAAATTTATATGAACAATGAATTAGCTTGGTGTATCGCTGCTGTTCCTACTAAAAAGTGGGCGGAAAGAGTATTCCCAAAAGCTACTCCAACTCAAGCTCAAATAAGTTTGTGGGAAGCTATCTATAAAGCTTGTCGAATCGATGCTGATAATACTCCAATTGAAAGTTGGAAAAAGCATATCGCTACTTTAAATCGCAATGCTAATGCTTTGAATAAGATGAAATTAAAGAGCTTGCACTATCAAAGTAAGAATGGAACTGATTTAGTCATCGGCTTACCAAATAGTTATCGTTTTGCTGCTGCTAATGCTGTTCAAAGTCGTTATAATTCAGAATTTGTTCCTAATTTGCCAACTGAGGAAGTCTTTGCTTCTCCTCATAAAGATAAGGTTGATGGTATTGTCTATTCCTCAAAGGCTTTATCTTATAATGGCAATATAATTGATAAGTTCTTCCTCAAATTTGAAAATGGTAAGGTTGTTGATTATGGTGCTGAAGTCGGCTACGATACTTTGAAAAGCATCATTGATTTTGATGAAGGCTCTTGCCGTTTAGGAGAATGTGCTTTGGTTCCTTTCCATTCTCCAATTTCAGAGATGAATATTCTTTTCTATAATACTTTATTTGATGAAAATGCGGCTTGTCATTTGGCTTTAGGGGCTTCTTTTGCTGAATGTGTTTCTAATGGTGAAGCAATGAGCGTTGAAGAACTTGAAGAAGCTGGTTTAAATCAAAGCCGTGAGCATGTTGATTTCATGATCGGTACTGAAGATCTTTCGATTATTGGTACTGATAAAAACGGTAAAGAGATTGTCATTTTCAAAGATGGTGATTTTGCTATTTAATTAAATTTATATAAGTATTCAAAGAGCATCCAGTTAAGATGCTCTTTTTGACTATTGTAAAAATATTTAGTACAATAATGGCGGTGATGTTATGAATAGAAATTATTCAAAAATTATAGTTTCAACTTTACTCAATATGTTGAAAACTACCCCATATGATGAAATTAGTGTTGCTACATTATGCCGTACAGCTGGTGTTTCAAGACAGAGTTTCTATTATTATTTTGCTGATTTAAATGATTGTTTAATGTCCATAATTATTGCTGAAGGTGTCAATGTCAGAAAAAATAGTTCTTATAATAATATCCGTGAATTGTTGATGGATTTATATAATTACATCTATGCTAATAGAGTTGTTTTTACTAATATTGCTACCAGTAGCCAAGCTGGTGTTTTGTATGAAAAAATTCAAAAGCTTGGAAAAGATATTCTCCGTTCAGAAATTACTAAATGGATTCCTGATGTTGAATATTTGAGTGCTGATGATATGGATTATATTTTAAGTTTCTATTTTGCTAATTTTATATCTTCTATTTCTCTTTGGATGAAAAAAGGATTTTCTACCACTCCAGATTATGAAATAGTTCATTTTATCTTGGTAACTGATGGTATGGTTAAAGAGTGGGTAAGAAGATTTATTGCCTTTAATAAGAGGAAAGCTTTACCTGATCATTCTGTCTATTCAAAATATATTGGCACAGCGAATATGAATAATAATGGGGAAAAATTATGATAGATTTTTATAATCCTACGCATATCTATTTTACTAGTTATGAAAATATAGGTATATTGATAAGAAAATATGGCTTCAGTAAAGTTGTTTTACTATGTGGAAGTTCATATTTAAAATCTTCTGGTATTCTTGATAATATTTTAAAAAAATTAAAAGAAGCTAATATTCTAACTTATGTTTATTCGGGGATAATTGCTAATCCGGATTTAAAGAATGTTGAAGAGGCTTTGAATTTAACAAAAGAAGTCAAACCTGATTTATTATTAGCTGTCGGCGGTGGCAGTGTTTTGGATTTAGCAAAAAGCGTTGCTAATAATTTTTATTATGATGGCGATATACTTGATTTCAATAAAAAGAAAACTATGCCGACTAAAGCTTTGCCATTAGCAACAATTATTACCATTGCTGCTAGCGGTAGTGAAATGTCTTCTTCCTGTGTTATTTCAGATCGGAAGACTAATTTCAAAGGTGGCTTTAATTCTCCGACCAATTATCCATTGTTTTCTATTTTAGATGCTAGTTTAACAAAAAGTGTTTCCGAGTTTCAAACTTGCTGTGGTCTTGTTGATATAATTTCGCATAGCTTTGAAAGATATTTTTGTAAATCTGAAGAGTATCAGGTCTGTGATCTTTTTGCTCTTGGCGTCATAAGAAATATTGTTGATTTAACGCCGAAATTGTTGATGAATTTAAATGATGAAGATTTGAGAAAAGCAATGATGGAAACGGGTTCGGTTTCCCATAATGGATTTACTTCTTTTGGTAAATTAACTTCCATGCCTTGTCATTTTGTAGAACATTTAATTTCAGGGAAATATCCTGAAATCGCTCATGGTTTAGGTCTTAGTTGGCTTTTAGGACCTTTCATGAGAAGAAATTATGAAGTATTAAAAGATAAGATAAAGAAATTTGGTCATTTTGTCTTCGATGAAGATGATCCTAAAGTTGCTTTGGATAAATTTGATGAATATATCAATTCTTTACCATTTAATAAAACAATGGAAGATTTCGGTATTACTAGTACAGAAAAAGAGTATTATCTTTCTTTATTGAAACCAGCTCTATAAAAGGAGAATATTATGATATCGGATAAAGATTTAAAAGAAGAAGATTTTTTAGTTTTTGACGCTATTAAAAAAGAAAGAATTCGTCAGGATGATCATATAGAATTGATCGCTAGTGAGAATTATGTTTCAAAAGCAGTTTTAGAAGCACAAGGTTCTATAATGACAAATAAATATGCGGAAGGTTATCCTGGGCATCGATATTATGGCGGATGTGAATATGTTGATATCGTGGAAAATCTAGCACGTGATAGAATAAAAAAATTATTTAATTGCGAATATGCTAATGTTCAACCCCATTCTGGTTCTCAGGCTAATATGGCGGTATTTCGTACTTTATTAAATCATGGTGACAGGGTTTTAGGTATGAAACTAGATGCTGGTGGCCATTTATCTCATGGCAGTGCTTTATCTTTTAGCGGACAGGATTATCAAGTTTTTTCTTATGGTCTAGATCCAAAAACTGAAAGACTTAATTATGATGAGATTTTAAAATATGCTAAAGAAGTGCAACCGAAGATGATAATTGCTGGGGCTTCAGCATATCCGCGAATTATTGATTTTAAAGAATTTAGACATATCGCTGATGAAGTTGGCGCATATTTATTTGTTGATATGGCTCATATTGCTGGTCTTATTGTTGCTGGTCTTCATCCTAGTCCAATTCCTTATGCTCATGTTGTTTCTTCAACAACGCATAAAACTTTGCGCGGTCCTCGTGGTGGATTAATTTTAGCAAATGATATTGAGCTTGGAAAAAGTATTGATAAAAATGTTTTTCCTGGAGTTCAAGGCGGTCCTTTAATGCATGTTATTGCGGCTAAAGCTGTGGCCTTTGAAGAAGCTTTAAAGCCAGATTTTAAAGATTATCAAAAACAAATTGTAAAAAATGCTGATGTTTTAGCTAAGACATTAGTATCAAAAGGTTATCATTTAGTCTCCGGTGGTACCGATAACCATCTGATGTTAGTAGATGTGAAATCTCATGCTAATATCACTGGTAAAAAGGCTCAGGATGTTTTAGGGAAATGCAATATTACAGTGAATAAGAATTCTATTCCAAATGATACGGAAAAGCCTTTTATTACTTCGGGTATCAGGCTTGGAACACCAGCTTGTACGACAAGAGGTTTTGTTGAAGAAGATATGGTAGAAGTTGCAAACATCATCGATTTATGTTTAACTAACTCTGATGATGAAGAAAAACTTGATGAGGCTAAACAAAGAGCACTCAAACTTACAAGAAAGTATCCTCTTCCTTATTGATAAAATAGTATATTTAATTTGTTAATTAGTTTATAATAATTGTTGAACTGAAAGTGAGGTTGTATGAAAGAAGACAATACAAATATGGAAAAAAATACAAATGAATCCGGGCAAATAAAAAAGAGTTTCTTAGATTTTAATTTTTCTTGGATAATGCTTGTCATCGATTTAGCATTAATCTTTGGACTTGGAACTTTGAATCTCAATGTTATGCAACAACACTCTTTGGCAATGCAAAGCACATTATATATTGTTATTGTTGTCGGTGTTTCTTTAATTGCTAATTTCTTATTTTATACATTAGGTAAATTAATCGGTGGTTTAATCGGTGGTTACCAAGTTACTAAAGTTGTGTTTTTCGGAATGACAATAATATTTAAACATGATGGAAAAGATAATGATGTTTCTTTTAAAGTTAATAACATTTTGGATTTCCATCTTGTTATGACTCCGAAAAAAGAAAAGACTTGCCATTATGGTTATTTATTAGGCGGTATGGTCGGATATATTTTGATCAATGTCGTCGCATTATTATTAGCTTTATTGGTATTTTCCGGTGATAAGATCATTAGTTATTCTATCTTATTTGGCATTGGTTATGGTTTCATCGTTGCTTTATATGAATTATTCCCATGTCGATTAGATTATGTTAATGACTGCTTTATTTTGATTAAAACAACTCATAAAGAAGATTTATTAGCCTATGAAAATGAATTGAAGAATATTCGCCATTCATTGCTTGGTGAAGATCTTGAAATCATTGAATTTGATAATTATGATAGCTATTACAAATCACATGTCAGATATTATCAATATATGGATGCTTTATTAAAAGATGATATCGATAAAGCCATCAATATTTTAGAAGATACCTTCAAGTATATTGATTGGTATACCGATGATTTAAAAACTAAAATGATTGCAGAGAAGTTATTTATCTTACTTTCTTCAGAAAGTTTTGACGAAGCTGAAAATTATTATTCTTTACAAAAGAAAGATTTCCAAAATAGTATTGTTTCTTGTGGTGAATTATCAATGTATAGAACAGCAGTTCTCATCGAAGGTATTATCAACAACATGAAAGAAGATACCGAAACAGTAGTAAATAAATACGCAGCATATTTAGCTTCTCATAAAGATTTAAAGAACGCTAGATTTTTAAAAGAACAAGAGTTATTCAATAAATCACTTGCCGTAGTAAATAAAGCAAGACCAGGTTGGAATCTTGTTATATCACAAGTAGCTTAACTAAAGAAAATGCCGAAAGGCATTTTTTGTTTGATTTTTAAAAAATTGCGTGATAATATTAATGAGCACGAAAGTGCTACTTGGGGATGTTTTGGTTTCGACAGGTAAGGATGAGTCAACAAGGCAGCCGAGTGGTGACGTTATCACCAAAAAAAAAGATAAATGCCAAAAAACTTTATCATGTAAATAATGCTCCTGCCATGATGGCAGCAGCTGCTTGCTAGTTTTTTAAAACTCCGCAGCTCAGGGCTTAGCCCAGCATAGTCGTCTCTTCTCGCTATCATTCGGAGAGGTTACGGCAAACTAAGAATGATTGCTTCTTTATAGGCTGACATATAAAGAATAAGAATTAGTCAGCACCAAGATCTGGCAGTCGTTTGCAGCTAATAGATCTTAATTTATGCAAACTAAGCTGTAGTCTTCTTGATGGTGCCTTATTTGGACACGAGTTCAATTCTCGTCATCTCCACCAATACGTAATAATAGTCTGATACTTGGTATCAGGCTTTTTTGTTGCATAAATAGTAGAATTTATGCTTAAAATGCGATTTTTTACTTTAAAAATAGAATTTTATTAGTTTCATAGGCTGTTGGTAGGTTTCATTTAGAGACAGTATTAGCAGCTTTTTATTTTGACTTTACACGATTTAACACGATTTGAATTTTGAGACAATTTTGATAAAAATCCAAGCTCATATAGATAAAAAGGCAAAAAATTGTTATAATTTCTACAAGATTATAGAAAAATGTGGATGAGGAGTATTTATGACTTATAAAGAGACAGTCAAAAAATTAAGACTTAAAATGTTGATGACTCAAAAGGAGTTTGCAAAACTTCTTGATTTTTCTTTTGCAACTATAAATAGGTGGGAAACAGGTAAATATGTTCCAACTATTAAAGTAAGAAGAAAATTACAACCATATTTTGAAAAGTATAATATTGAGGTGGATGCGTTATCCTCAATTCTTTGCTACAAGAGCATTTTTAAAACGTTTTGAGCAACCTGAAAAAAATGGTATTATTTGGCATACTCAAGGTTCAGGCAAGACTGCTTTAGCTGCTTTTTCAAATCGTGTTATAAAAGATTACTTTGGACATAAGAAAGTAGTAAATACTAGATTTTTCTTTGTCGTAGATAGATTGGATTTATTAAGACAAGCAAAAACAGAATTTGAAAACAGAGGATTTTACTTGTCATCTTTAAATGTTTATCAAGGAATCATTAAAATCTGTTCAATGGATGGATAAAGATGAGTTTATTGATAAATGTTCACACGAAAATGTGAAATTAGTAGTTAAGGAAATTTTATAAAGAAAGTTGTAATTTTAGGAGGTGTTTTAAATGAATGCTATTTTTAAACTTGATGGATTAGTATTAGAAACTGAAAGATTAATATTACGTCCGTTTAAACAATCGGACTTAGATGATTTTCATGAATATGCTTCAGTTGAAGGCGTTGGAGAAATGGCTGGTTGGAAACATCATGAAACAAAAGAACATACGCAATTAATATTAGATAAATTTATTAGTAATGATAAAACATTTGCTATTGTTTTAAAGGAAAACAATAAAGTTATTGGTTCTTTAGGCATTGAAGAATATGGTATGGAGGAAAAACTATCTGAATTTTTTAATTATAATGGAAGAGAAATAGGATATGTTTTATCTAAAGATTATTGGGGAAAAGGAATAATGCCTGAAGCAGTAAAGACTGTGATTGATTATTTATTTAATGTTAAAAATTTAGACTTCCTAACTTGTGGATATTATGACTTTAATATTCAATCTAAAAGAGTTCAAGAAAAGTGTGGCTTTAAACCATATAGAAAACTTGTAATAGAAACAAAAATAGGAACAAAAGAACAATCAATATTAAATTTACTAATTAATCCAAAAAAGAAAATTGAGTTTATATTTTCACATCCAGAAACTTTAATTTGGAAAGAAATCATAAAATATGAATCAAGAAAATTAGATGATGATACAGTAAAGTCTTTAATTGAGTTATCCAAGCAATGGCAAGAAGAAGATTGTTCTTATGGCATGATTGTAAACACTAAGGATAATTTAAGAAAACCTTTATATGTAGCGGTTGAAAATAATAAGATAATTGGATATATTTTTGGACATTATTATAAGCTAGAAAATAAAACTCTGGGTTGTATAAATTCCGATATAATCTTTTAAATTTATACTGTTTGTTTATTGCTTGTTCTGAAAGACTTTTCAATACCTTTACTGG
>ERZ779892.967-NODE-967-length-28626-cov-4.470652_pt1 | contig 28626 bp, 33 predicted proteins | sample MGYA00511552_ERZ779892 | MGnify/ENA primary metagenome ERZ779892 (study PRJEB29588, sample SAMEA2154561) | human gut metagenome | biome: human gut; feature: human-associated habitat; material: faeces | place: Denmark | collected 2008/2010 ... | reverse complement strand
AAAAAGCATCTGCCAGAATCATTTTGAATATCATCCGAAAAACTTCAATGGATGTAAATATTTCGACCAGAGATTTCGATGTAAAAATCACCAGAAACCCGACAGATAACATGCTTGTCAAAGCACAGGCGCTTGATTATCTGTTCAAAAATAAAATTCATCCGCTGATTGCATTGATTACTTGTGGATTATTTAGTGATCCGCAAAAAGTATATGAAATGAGTTTGCCTTACCTCGGAACCATTTACCCAGAATTAGCAGACCCAGATTCAGAATTGCAAAAAGCACAAGATTTGCTGAATGGCTTCAATAAGGATGTGATTTCAGAATGAGTGTTTCATCATACGATGAATTAAATATCAGACCCAACAATCGCAGAAGTGAACCGTATAAAGAATATTTCAGCAAAATGTCAATATCAGACAAAGAAAAGCAAGAAAGGATAGCTTTTTCCGAACAAATGGAAGAAGTTGTCCTTTATATTTTGGCGCTGATAGAAACAACCATAGAAAGCGGAGAAACAAACAGAGAATATATCCAGACTCAATTTTATGACAAATATCTGGATGTAATTGCTTCGTATATGCTTATAGACACATATATCAAGCAATATGCTCTTGGCGTGACAAAACAAATTATTGATGCAACATTTGAAAGATTTTCTTCCGAAGATAAAAGCATTACTGATGATTATTACCTGTCTAATGACCGGGCAATGTTCATTTCTGAATGCGAAGCCAATTCGATTCTGAATTACAGGCAGTATTCAAAAGCCTTGAAATCAGGAAAAACCAAAAAGACATGGATAGATGTTGGAGACAAAAGGGAACGCAAAACACATCTTGAAGTTGGCGGAACTACAATCCCTATAAATGAACCATTTTCAGTCGGAGACAGTCTATTAATGTTTCCGACCGATCATTCTCTTGGAGCTTCGGCAGACGAGATTGTGAACTGCCGGTGCTCAATTCAATACAGTTAATTTAGAGACGAGTAAAATCGTCTCTTTTTTATTAAAAAAATATGCACCCCGATAGCGTAATCATGGGAGACACCTTGAGCTGAGCGAACAGCGTAAAAAAGCGTATTGGTGAAAGGAGATTTCAATGACAAGAGAAGATGTAAAGAAGATCTTTCCAGATGCAACCGATGAGCAGATTACTTCTTTCCTGAATCAGTCAAATTCTGATGTGGCTAAGGAAAAAGCCAAAAATCAGAAATTAAAAGAAGATGCAGAAAAAGTAAAAGCGTTGGAAACAGAACTGGAAGAACTGAAAAAGCAGAACATGAGTGAAGCTGAAAGAACAGAATTGGAGCATCAGAAAGAGAAAGCAACAAATGAAAAAAGAATTTCTGATCTCGAATCCGCACTCAAAGCAGCTCAAAAAGACGCTCTGACAGGCAAAATCACTTCTATTTTTGCGAGTGCAGGAATGAAAGGAGATGCCTACACAGGAGCAATCAAAGCATTTTCAAATATGGATGCCGAAGATGCACTCAAAGAAGCCCAGACTTTTGTTGATGGAATTTCCGAAGTAAATAAATCAACGCTTGATACCGCAAAAGCCGCATGGGAAAAAGAAGCCCTTGAAAAGACACCTAATCCGGGTGGTGGTAAATCTGGTGGAGAACCAGAAAAGAAAAGCGAAGCATCTGAATACGCAAAAGCGTACTCAGCAAAAATGTGTCCAGAAAATAAACCGGCAGATGATAATGCCCCAGTAAATATTTAAGAAAAGGAGATTTAGATTATGGCTTTTATGAAAACAGAGCAGTACGAATCCACACCTAATATCCTCGAATCCGAGGTAGGACTGGTACTTAAAACCTATACAGCAGAACAGACAAATGCTGAAACCGTTGGAACTAAGAAGATTATCAAGGCAGGTTCTGTATATCCGACAAACGCAACTGGTGCTAAAGGCATTGTGTTTGAAGATGTTGATATGACAGACGATGTAAAACGACCGATTTCCGTAATTGTTGCAGGACGTGTTCTTGAAAAAAGACTTCCGGCAGTAGTTGACACCACTGCGAAAACGGAGCTTGAAAAAACAGGTATCGTTTTTGTAACCACTACAGACCCAGAATTTTAAGGAGGTAAGCAGATGTCATTTAATATTTTAGAATCAATCACGCAGGAAGAAAGACTTAACTTTTCTCAGGATTTCAGCGTAAAAAGACCCGGTATTCTTGACACCATCTTCCCGGATGTCAAAACACAGTTCCTGAAAGCTGAATACTACAGACTTATGGCCGGACAGAGACTGCCAGAGGTAGCGTTCGTTCATGCTCTTGATACTGAAGCAGAAATTGGAACAAGACCGGGCTTCGAAAAAGTTCTGACTGAAAAGCTCTTTATTAAGAGAAAAATCAATCAGTCTGAGAGATTACAGCAGGCAATTGAAAATGGTGTGCCGGATGATGAGAACTTAAAGAAGTTTGTATTTGATGATGCAGCTAACCTTTTTGAAGGTGTTGTTGCCAGAGCAAATGTTATGAAAGGACAGTTCCTTTCTACAGGTGCAGTAAAAGTCAAAGAGAACAACGTGGATATGAGCATTGATTACGGCGTTCCGTCCAGCGCAAAGGTAGAAATGACAGACTGGTCTAAACCAGACGCAGATATCATGGACGATATCCAGAAGATGGTGGCGATTGCAGAGGATAACGGCTATGTGGTAAGCAAATCTGTCACATCCCTCAAGATGATTAACTACATGAGAAACAACACTGCAATGCAGACAGCGGTCTTAGGAGCAGCAAACAAACGTCTTCTGACCAAACAGGAACTTGCAAATCTGCTTATGCAGGAATATGGAATTACCATTGATCGTTGTGACGAGAAATTCAGATTCAGAAAAGCAGATGGTTCACTCAAAACAGGAAGATACTTCAAAGAGGATGTATTCACTCTATATGAAGCAGAACCGAACGGTTCATTTGGTACTGGACTCTGGGGCGTAACACCAGAGGAACTTGAGTACAGACAGTTCATTCAGGAAGAGAATCGTTCCTTTGTAACACTGTCCATGTGGGCTACACAAGACCCGGTTGCAGTTTGGACTAAAGCATCTGGCATGTTCGTTCCTGTTGTGCCAAAAGCCAACGGCGGTATCGTAATCGGTACCAAAGCGGGGGAATAAACGGGCATAGTCTCGACGAGAACAGCCAGTCACCATCTGTAGTAAGTGTTAATGATGCTTCAAAACACAAGTATACAGAAAGCGAACTGTCAAGCATGACAGTAGTTCAACTGAAACAGCTTGCAAGTGACAATGGCTATGCCCTGACATCGACAAATAAGGCTGGTATTATCTCAGAAATTTTATCTCAGCAAGGGTAGGTGATCTTGAATGGACGAACGGCTTGTGAATGATCTGAAAGAGTATCTATCCGATGATGTGGAAACTGACGGTATGATTTCTTTGTCTGTGAAGCGTGCAATTCGTTCATTCAAAAAGAAACGCAACTATCCGTCTGGATATACAGAGGAAAGAATCAATGCCGATATGGAATATTGCTATGATTGTATATTTGATCTGGCTCTCTATTTCCTTGTGAAACAGGGGGCCGAGTTCCAAGAATCTCACTCTGAAAATTCAGTAAGTCGAAAATGGGAATCCGAAACGGAAATATATATCAATCATGGCGTTTTTCCATTTGCAGGAAGTTTAATTTAACTAAGATGGTTGGGTCACGTGGCACAGTATGTTGTCCTCCCGGAGTGCCGCTGGGTTGCTTATATTCAGTAGGGAAAAGCAAATGTTAAGGGAGTGAAGAAAGGAACTGGCGATGGGATGTGAACATGAATGTTTTAATGAACACCGCATAGAAGAACTGGAAAAGAATTTTCAGATGATGCAAGAGAAGAACTCTGATCGTAGTAAAGAGTTTTATGAGCGTATTGGGGAACTGGAAAGAAAGACAGCATTAAGTGAGAATGACTTGAACCATATCAAGTCGACTGTGGATGAGATGAATAACAATATAAAGACTCTCATGGCAGTCCCTGGAAAGCGTTACGATACAATCATTGTATGCGCTATTACAGCGATTGTCAGCGCAGTTATCGGTTTTATGTTAAGCGGTATTCTTCCAGTTTGATTCCACTTGTAAGGGAGGACGGTGGAAATATGAATTATACAGACTTTTCAGAAGATGAAAGAAAATTTTATTTAAAAGAAGCAGGCTTCGATTCCAGAGAAGAAAAACTGTTTCGATTACGGGCCTATGGCGAAAAGACACTATGGGAAGCATCTGAACTTATGGGGTATAGTCCAAGAACCATAGACCGAATCAACAAAAGAATAAAGAAGAAAATTTCCAAAGTTGCCCCGATGTACTGTCGGGGCTTTTCTTTGTATTGTGGCGAAAACGTGGCGAAATAGTGACGTTCAAAAACAGAGTTCCTTCCTATATAATATAATCATAGGAGAAAACACAATGATTATGTTAAGGAACCCTTACGAGGGTATATGGGAAAAGCATCGTTCCATAGATGATATGGATATGATTCTTGAATCCCGGACAGGAGGAACAGATTATGGCAGGTTATCCGTATTATCCGCAACAGCCAATGATAAACAGCCCATACGGACAAATACAACCGTATCAGGACAGACTGGCACAATTGCAGAATAATTACCAACAGGCAATGCCTTATGGTCAAATGCAAATGCAACAGCCGGTACCTCAGTCACCTATGTTACAAGGTCAAATGGTTGACGGTATTGATACTGTAAAGGCTAAAGATGTGGATATGTCCGGCAATCCTGTTTACTATCCAAAAACAGACGGAACTGAAATTTACAGAAAACAGCTTCAATCCGATGGAAGGAGCAGGATTTTTGTTTACCGACTCGTAAATCCAGATGAACAGCAATCTAAGCAAGATGAAAAGCAGATTGACATTGAAGCAATGTTTAATCAGCTTAGGAATGATGTTTGTTCGGAGATTTCTGAAATAAAGAGCATGTTTCCGACACAGATGTCGGGGACATCGGAACCTAAGCAGAACGGAGGTAGGCAGAGATGACATTCAACCCAAACGCCATGATGAAAAAGCAATTTGAGAAAATGATTTCTCAGAGGTTCGGAAGTGTTGACAACATGATGAACGATATGAGTAAATTTGCAGGAAATAATCCAACATTGAAGAATGCGCTGGATTTATACAAAAAAGGTGATACAGACCAGTTACATCAAATACAGCAAAATGTATTTAATGAAAAGCACTTATCACCAGATGGAATTATCCAGAAATTCCTTGGATTATAACACTTCCCCACAATTGGGTGATTAAAAATCGCTACAATTCGGGACGACAGCCGCGGATGTCTCCTATTGTAAATAAAATTTAAGGAGACTAAAAACATGATGAATGGTTCAAATTACAGTCTTAGTGACATTGCTGCCGCTACAGGCTCTAATAATCGCGCCAATGACATGTGGGGCGGTGATGGTTTTTCGCTTATCTGGCTTGTCTTGATCTTTGCTATCTTTGGATGGGGAGGTTTTGGCGGCTGGGGCGGTGGCTTCGGCGGCAATGGTGGAAACGGTGCAAATGGTGCTGGATTCCAAGGATGGGCAACCCGTTCAGATATTAGCGAGAGTTTTGCCCTTAATGATATTCAGAACGGTATCAGAGGTATTCAGCAGGGTATTTGCGACAGTACATATGCACTCAACAATACCATGCAGAGTGGCTTCAACGGCGTGAACGTTGGAATGCTTCAGGGCTTCAATGGCGTTCAGCAGGCAATTAATGCTGACACTGTAGCCAATATGCAGAATACAAACGCATTACAGTCTCAGTTAGCAAATTGTTGCTGTGAAACAAGGGAAGCTATACAGGGCATCAACTACAACTTAGCTACCAACACTTGTGCTCTCCAGAACACAATGAACAACAACACCAGAGACCTTATCGAAAACCAGAACAGCAATGCTAGAGCAATACTTGATTTTATGGTAAATGATAAGATTGCAACATTACAGGCAGAGAACTCTGATCTGAAACGTGCTGCATCTCAGGATCGTCAGTCCGCACTACTTACAACTGCTATGGCTTCACAGACTCAGCAGTTAATCAATGCAATTAATCCGGCGGCCATCCCGGCATACGTTGTTCCTAATCCGAATACCTATTACGGTGGATGCGGATGCAACAGTGGTTGCTGCTAAGTAACTCACCCTTAGAGGTTGACTAAATTCTAAGAGGTGGGTTCCGGCTCACCTCTTATTTGATTGAGAGGTATAAAATATGAGTTGTAAAAATGTTTGTAAGCTCTGCAACCATCTTGTGATAAGTCAGTCTGTCGCATTCACTGGGGGCAATCTTGTGGTTACACTCCCCGCAGGCAGTTATTCTGATAGAGAAAAGTATTGCATTGTGATCGCACAAAGTATACCAGAAGCCACCACAATTACCGCCCCGGTAATGATTCAAATAGGAACAGGAACAACTTTGTATCCGCTAGAGAATCGTTGCTGTGCACAGGTTACGGCTTGCGGAATAAGAACCAGAACGAAGTACGCAACCAGAGTAGCTACAAGCGCAACTGGCGGAGTATTCAAGATGTTGGGAAATCCAGCTTGTAGTCCGAGTAACAATTTAACAGCAATTAATGGTACAGCCCCAACGACAGACACACCTGTTACACAGGCTGCCAGAAAGGGGGCAATGTAATGCATAAAGTTGCAATGGAAATGGGTAAATGGGCTATGGAAAAAGCCAAAGCACATGGATTTGACAATCTTAGTTCTCAGGACTGGGATGATCTGAAAGATTGCTTAGAAGCGGTAAAATGTGCAATCTGTGCAGATAAAGATTATCGAATCGTAGAAGCTATGGACGAATGCGAGCAGGAAGAGAAATATCTTGGACGCATGGGATATGACAGATATCGTTATGCAAACGGCAGATTTGCACCGAAAGGCAAAGGAAGTCGTATGGGATATAAACCATATCTTTACATGGAAGATGATGACTGGATGAATGAATATCTGAATAATCCAGAATTTGAACGCAATATGTACCGCATGGGATATCACCCAGAATATTCGGACAGGAATATAGGGAATGATGGTATGAATCGTCAGCAGTCCAGATATGGTGAAACCTACGACAGATACAGCGAGAATCGCAGACATTACCATGATTCCAAAGACGCTGAATCCAAGAGAAAAATGGATGATTCCATGAAAGAGTATACAGAAGATATCATCCGCAATATGAAAGAAATGTGGGACGATGCAGACGCATCAATCAGACAGCAGATGAAAACTGATCTGACACGTTTCATACAGCAGATGAACTGAATATGAAATGAATTTTGCCCTTGTTACAGGAATGTAGCAGGGGCTTTTTAGTTATGGAGGTACATAATATGCCGAGAAAAAAAGCGGAAGTCAAAATTAAAATGATTTGTGAGAAATGCGGAAAACCACAGAAACCAAGTGCTGACAAATCAACAACTAATTGGAATGTATATGACTGTCATGAAAAATGTGAATGTGGTGGAAAATTCGTAATGAAATTCGAGGATTGATTATGGAAAATATGACTGTAAATATTTTAGGAACTGAGTACAAAATATATTTCAGGAATGAAAAAGACGACGATTTACTTGATGGAAAAGGTAGAGATGGATACACGGATATGTCCGCGCACGAAATTATAGTGTGTAACAAAAAAGATGATTGTGAATTAAGAGATTACGAAAATTGGAAGAAAAACATTCTACGTCATGAAATTGTTCATGCTTTTTTATTTGAAAGTGGACTTGATTCTTCGTCTGCCAATTTTTATGGAGCATGGGCTACGAACGAAGAAATGGTTGATTGGTTTGCAATTCAATCTCCAAAGATTTTTAAAGTATTCCAAGAACTTGATTTAATTTGAAAAGGATGGTGATAAGCCATGCTAAGACAATTTTATATGAACGGCGACCAATGGAGAGTACAGTTTGTGTCTCCGCACGACAGCGTGTTAATTGACCGTACAGGCAATAGAACGCTCGGGGTATCGGATTATTCCACCCATATAATTTCAATCTCAAATAACCTACATGGAGAGCTTCTGAACCGTGTTTTCATTCATGAGTTAGGGCATTGTGTGATGTTCAGCTACGGTCTATTGCCAGAACTTCACCGCATGGTCAAGAAACGGTATTGGGTGGATGCAGAAGAATGGTGTTGCAATCTTCTGGCAGACTATTCTTGTTTCGTGATTGGCACAGCTAGAGATATTTTAGGAAACCAGTTCACATATGTGGCTCCTATCGGGGCAGAAAGGATGATTGCATAGATGTCAAAAGCAAAAACAACAGTTATTTTTGATGGAATCAAGTACAATCCCGGTGACGAATTGCCGGATTTAGGCAGTTGGGTGTGTACAGATGCAAAAGGCATGGTTCGTGATTACGAGGGACTTTCAAAAGACGTATCAAAGCTCCCACATTATGTAGAGAGTGGTTCTTCGGCATTGTGCCTTGACACTTCTGAATTATACGAATATCACAAGCCTACTGATACATGGTATAAACTGTAAAGGAGAAGCGCATATGGCATTAACAGCAAAAAAAGTATATGCAATTTTAAAACGCCAGATTTCCGATATGGAAGCAAAAATAAAAACGCCTATTATTTACCGTGGCACAGTTGCGACTGCTGATTTGCTTCCATTAAATCCAGACATCGGTGATATGTACAATATCGAGTCTAAGTCGGCCTACGGCGAAGCAGGAATGAACGTTGCGTGGAATGGGGTAGTATGGGATACCATGGGAGCCCCGATTGATATGTCGCTTTACATTAAGTCAAGCGAATTGGCGGATTGGGCAAAGCAGCAGAACAAGCCAACATATACAGCTGATGAAGTAGGAGCATTACCAGATACTACAGTGATTCCAAGCAAAACAAGCGAATTGCAGAACGATTCCGGATTTTTGACTAAAATTCCAGACAATTATCTTTCCGGAACAGACAAAACTCTGAGCGTATCCGGCGAGGCGGCGGATGCAGGCACAGTTGGAGAAATAATTAATTCACTAAAAACGAGACTTAATGACATTGTTGGCTATGACAATGCAGCTGCTCATAATTCTATTTACCGTGGCAAGAATTTAGGTACACAGTTTACTGCGGAAATGTCTGCAAACATTAAGAATGGCACATTTAAAGATTTATATTGTGGTGACTACCTTGTAATCAACGGAACTACATATAGATTTATGGATTTAGATTATTTATACAAAACTGGTAATGCGTCTTTAGAGACTCATCACATTTTAGTTGTTCCTGATGCGCCAATGTACAACCATGTGATGAATGATACAGACACTACAGACGGTGGTTGTGTAGGCTCTAAGATATATATTTCTGGACTTGATCAGGCACTTGCAAAGGTTAAGGCAGACTTTGGCGAATCACATATTGTCACTTATAGAAATCTATTAGTTAATACTGTATCCAACGGTGTTCCTAGCAACTGGGCTTGGTATTCAAGACAGATTGACCTTATGAATGAAGAGATGGTTTATGGAACAAGAGCTTGGTCACAGACTACTCATAATGGCTATGACACTGGTACAAATAAGTCTCAATTAGCAGCATTTAGACATAATCACTCTCTTATTTCATCTTGCAGATCACGGTACTGGCTCAGGGCGGTTCAATCCTCTACGATTTTCTGCAGTGTGGGCAGTGGTGGTGATGCGAGCAGTAGCAGTGCGTCTGATGCTACCGGGGTGCGCCCTTGCTTCCTCATCAGCTAAGTGCAGCGGAGCGAAACGCAGCGATCTTAAATCTCCACACATTGTGGGTGGGGTTAAGAGAGCAAGTGGAGTGAAGTGGAAGTCGTGGTTTTCCAATTACAAATCATTAATGTCAAGAAAACAAAGAAAACACTTAGATAGATTATATAATAAATTATTTATCAAGAATTGGAGGTATTCAAATGGTTAATATTATTTTATCTGATGGGACAGAGATTAAGAATCTGACTGTTAATGGGACATGTTTAATTTCTGATGTTGATGTAGCGGATGAACTGCTTACAGATGAGAAGTTACATACTATTACTATTAATGAGGTGGAATACAAGAATATTACACTTGCAAGGAAATGGATTGATGAAGATAAGACTTGGATTGCGTTGAGGGAAAAGACTCAGAGTGAGTTGGATAAGGAACGTATTGCTGAGTTGGAATCTGTTAATGCTGACCTTTCAGCAACTATTGATTCTATTTTAACAGAGATTCTTCCATCTCTGGGAGCGTAATGGAGGTATCAATATGGATAAATTTATTTCAAGAATGATTGAAGAGTCTGCAAAAGAAAGCCTTGAAGCAGGACAAAATAAATATAGAGCTTATTTTATTAATACCAAATTATATATCAAACATCAAGCAAAAGTAGATAAGAAACTTATTGCTGATGGTTTCAAAGAAGTTATTGTAACCAAATAATTATAGTTACTGGACAGAAGAGTATATTCTATCCAGTGGTGTTTTTTATTTATTGAGATTTAATAATGAGGGCTTAATCTTCCTGGTGAAAGTCCAGTCACGGGTATTTACCGTTAAGTGTAACGAACCACAATGTAGATTCTGAGATGGATAAATCTGAATAAATGCAGAACGAAACTGAAATAAAATAAACAATCAACCATTTAGGGGAGAACAGAAATGCTCTCTCTTTTTTGCAGTGGGGAAAGTATTATGAGAGGATTAAAAAGACAGAAACAGACAGTGTATTGGTCAAGAGTAATCGAAGAACTTGACGGGATAGACACCGTTCCGAGATATCAGAAACCAGAATTGCATTTCTTGTCCGTATCTGCGACTGCCGGAACGCCAGAGGAATTATCCGCCGGTTATATCCCGGACTACGACAGGTATATCACAAACTTCGACCGCAACTTCAAGCCACAGACTGCCGATGTATTCTGGATAGACTGCAAACCGGAACTGACCGAAGCAGGAGAACTTGTTTTAGGTGAAGACGGAGAGCCTACAGTCCCACCAGACTACCGCCTAAAAAAGATTCTTGATACCAAAAAAGGAAATGTGGCACGATATGGCATCAAGTATATAGGAGATGGTTCAGATGGCGAATAAGACTATCAAAATGGAATTGTCGCATAAATCTATACAGGACACAATAAAACAGCTCAGAGCGTATCAGAAGTCGCTTGCAAGCAAGAATGAAGAGTTTGTCCGCAGGCTGGCAGAACTTGGAATCCCGGTTATAGATGAAAACATAGCATTGGCACAAGGCGATTCTGACAAAAATCATAATACCTATATCAGAATCAATAACTTTGGCGGCTATTCTCAGGCAACGCTTATATGTGAAGGAAAATCGCTTGCATTCATAGAATTTGGCGCAGGAATCCACTATAACACCCCGGCAGGCACAAGCCCGCATCCAAAAGGACAGGAACTGGGCTATACCATCGGTTCCTACGGACAAGGCAAAGGCAAAAACGATTCATGGACTTACATTGCGGATTCTGGCGAATGGGTACGTTCTTACGGTACCGAAGCCACTATGCCAGTTTATAAGGCAAGTGTGAAGATCATGCAAAACATCAGAAAAATTGCAAAAGAAGTCTTCAGTTCATGAAGAAACACGAATATACTATGCAATCATATGGAATCATATTTATTAAAAATGATATACTGTAACATATAAAAGCATCTACCGGAGCGGTGGGTGCTTTTTTCATGCAAAAAACATAGAAAAGGAGAATGTAAGCATGTTTGTAGGAACAATGGTCATCCAAAAAGTAGAAAGAAGTGTTGTTACTAGCCTTGATGTTGCAGAAACTTTTGAAAAAGAGCATAGCAAGGTTTTAAGAGATATACGAGAGCTTGAATGTTCCGAAGATTTTCGACTATCCAATTTTGGACAGTCCTCTTATATCAATTTGCAAGGTAAAAAAATGCCGATGTATTACATGACAAGAGACGGATTTACGCTTGTTGCTATGGGATATACCGGCGAAAAAGCAATGAAGTTTAAAGAGGGATATATTCGCCAGTTCAATGAAATGGAAAAACTTCTTATTGGTAAAATAAGAGAACGGGACAAAGGTATTGCAGTAAGGCAGGCGTTGACCAATGCGCTTAAAGAATCTCAGGAAAACGAGAGAATGCATGGTCATGCGTATTCAACGTATACGGATATGGTGTACCGAACTTTATTTGGAAGAACCGCAAAACAGCTTCGAGATGAAAAGGGACTGTCTACAAAAGATAATCTGAGAGATTTCTTGACAGAAGAAGAGCTAAAAGCTGTCCAGTCAAAGGAAATGCTTGTTAGTGGTTTGATTGACTGCGGATGGGGATATTCTCAAATAAGAGATTTCCTTAAGACCAGTCTCAGAATATGTTAGAACAGGCGGGGTGATATAAAATGCCAGACACGATTAACAACCCAGTATCAGAAGTATTTTCTAGGTGGAGTAAAGATATTCAACCAACAGTCGGCAAAGGCAATTTTTCCATGGAGAAAAGCCAGACAATAGCATCTGGCAAAACGAAATACGCCAGATTGTTCATGATGGGAAATCCTACGCAGTCAACAAGTCTCGAAGGTCACGAATGCGCAACGGTTCTTTCGTTTCAAACGGAAAGTTACGCATCTGGAACAAAGGCTTTATCGACTGCATATGAAATCGACAGCAAAAGTCATCAGGCTATGATTTCGATGGGGTTTCGCCGGACATACGGACCGGAAGAAGTTGCAAACTCCGAAAAGAGTTTCAAACGAATCATAAGCCGGTACAGCAGAATTTACACTGGGCAATTATTGGAAGCGTAACAGCTTCTATTTTTTTATACCAAAAAAGAAAGGGGTGTGTCCTATATGAGTAAAGATAAATTACAATGGCTGAAAGCTGCGGGAATCAGAGCTGTTAAGACAATTGCTCAAACAGCAGTTGCGACAATCGGAACCGCAACAGTCCTTGGAAGCGTTGACTGGAAGATGGTCGTATCGGCGTCCGTTCTTTCCGGCGTTTTATCCTTGCTTACATCTGTAGCAGGGCTTCCAGAACTGAAAACAGGCACAGATGAATAGAAAGGACGGTGATCCTTTTATCTCCCGGATGCAGGGTTACGCATCAGAGCCATGTGGCTCTTTTTTATTGTAATTTTATAGCTGAAAAAGCAGAAAGGAGCCGAATATGGCAGCAAAACCAGCGATTGACCTTAGTACCATCGGTATGAAGGTCGCGATTGCATTTGAAACTATAGCGGGTACACGCCCGACAGACAAATACTACAATTTACAGAAGCCAAAATCCATTCCGGATATGAACCCTGAACCTGATACTATCGACACCACATCTCTGAACGCAACAAAATACAAAACATCCGTTCCGGGACTTCTCGATTTATCGGGAGCCATGGGATTTACATTTGGTATGTCTCAGGTGTTCATTGATACTTGGGAAAACATCTGTGGCACATGGGACAAGAACAAAGCAGAAGGCAAAAGACCTTGGCTGGAAATTTATCATCCAGACCTTACAAAAGCTTGGTTTATTCCGATTGTACCGTCAAGACTTGGCGTTCCATCTGCCGAAGTAAATGCAGCATGGGAAGTTACTGCAAACGTTACGATTTCGGATGAAATTAAGATCGAAGAAAAAATCGAGCCATCTGATGAAGACTTTCCATCCCCACTTGGAGGTTGACAAACATCCCGCCACTGAGTCAAATCTTTGGCGGGAATTTCTATTATGATTTGGGAGGACAAATAAAATGACAAAATTAACAATTAATGGAACTGATTATATTATCAAATTTGGTTACAATGCGTTCTGCGATACAGACCTTATGGAAAGAGTTCAGGACTTGGCAAAGCTTTTTAAATCAGCAGAAATCGAAACAGATGGAGACGTTTCCGGAATTGGAAGAATTAAAGACTTATTCTGCGTAGTCAGGGAGCTTCTTTTTGTTGGATTTAAAAAATACAATCCGGCAGAATCATTGCAGGAAATTGGGGATTTACTGGATGATTACAAAGATGAAGAAACCGATGAACCAAGAGGACTCTTACAGTTGTTCGGCATTCTTGCCGATGAGCTTATGAACGCGGGTTTTTTAAACGATATTCTTCAGAATCCGAATCCGGAGATGGAGAATGGAGTGAAAGCACCACAGGATCACAAGAAGCCAGCCAAAAAGTAAAAAAAATTCAGAAACCATTTAGCCGATATGTTATGGAAGATTTACTTCCGTTCTATATTTATAACGGAGTTTCAAAAGCAGAGTTTATGGACTCTGAACCAAGGGAGCTGGAATGCTACGATTTAGCATATAAGTTTTCTGAGGACAGAAAGAATTTCCACGAACATATGCAGGGCGTGTACACAGTAGAAGCTCTCAAAGCTACCGTATGTAATATGTTCAGAAAAAATGGTCAAGCACCATATGAGTATCCATCAGAGCCATTCAGAATCTTTCCGCTTACCGCGGAGGAAGAAGAAGAGAAAAAAGAAAAGGAATTGCAAAAAGCAATTAATTATTTTAATGCGCTTGCTGCGGATTCTAAGAAATATAAGAAAAAATAAAAAAACGGGACAATTATGTTTTCCGATTTAAAATTGGGAAACTCAAACTGCAGAAAACCAGATGGAGGGGACATTTTTGCCCCCTCTTTTTTACTATAAATATTTTTTGAGAAGGGAGTGAGAATATGGCTGACAATACGATTGATACCTTGGCGATACAAGTCAGCAGTGACGTTTCCAGTGCGTCAAGATCAATCAATGATTTGTGCAATAAATTCGACCGATTAGACAGCTTGATGTCCAAAAGCGTAGGCTTGATGAGGAATTTTTCTAAATCTATCGGTACTCTCAGTTATGCCGTGCAATCTATCAAAAGTATTGATACAAGTAAGTTGAATAGCATGGCCGCACAGCTCGAACGTCTCAGCAAAGTGAATTTGAGCAATCTTGAAAACAAGAACCTCAAAGTAAATGTAGAGATTAATTCAGCGGATATGTCTGAAAAATTGAAATATTCTGTTGAAAAATCTTTAGAGACTACCAGAATAGACGCATCTGCATTGTCCAAACAGCTTGCAAGTGCATTTGAAATAAAAGGTGGTGCCGCTTCCAAACTTCAAAAGCAGATAGATTTATTGGCGCAGCAGCTTACAAATTCATTTGATGGACAGAATTTCACAGCCGGTGACTGGGGAAAGACTCTTGATGATATTGCCAAAAGCATTGAACAGAGCGGAAAGGTTGTAAAATCCAATCTCGGAAGCTATCTGGGCGGTGCAGAACAGGAATGGCAAGACTTCTATAATTACTTTAAAAACAAAAGAATCTATGTTTCCGATATGCTTAAATTCGACATCGGAAAAGGCGAATTTAAAGAATTACTGCAACAACACCTTGGGAACATCGTATCTGACGCAACAAAAGGAATCAACCTGGATTCTGCATGGGGAGAACTGTCAGAAAGATTTCCTACATTAATTCCAAAAGACACTATAAATGCAGTAGATCAGCTGGTAACTGTTCTGGAAAACCTTAAAAAAGTCAGAGATTCTATTAAACCGGTGTCTATTCAATCCCTCATGGGTTCAGAGTCAGATTTAGCGTCTACACAAGTATACGAATCTGTCTCTGAGATGGGAAAACAGCTCGGAGTTGCAATCCAGAAGAACATTTCATCTGCTATGGAGTCGGCAAACGGCCAAATTCCAATTGATGTAAAGATTAATGAGGATAAAATTGCCAGAGACATTCGAAATGCCATTAATAAGGCATCTACGCTCACCTATGACCCGGTAAAAGTAAACCTGTCAGTAAATACGGACGATATAAAGAAAAACATCGAATCCAAACTGAACGGACTGGATTTATCGACAGTAAACAGCCAGTTACAACAGTTCGCTCAGTCCGTGAGCACCCTTGGGAATCTAAATCTGAAAGACAGCGGATTAAATTCATTCGTAAATGCCATTCGTAGATTGAACGAAACATTAAATTCCACAGGTGATGTGTCTGGAAAGATTCAGAACATGATTTCCGAATTATCTGGTCTTAGCAGTATTCCAGACGTATCAAACAATGTGAACCGGTTTGTTTCTTCGCTGGCAAGATTGGCAAATGCAGGTGGTTCTATTGATACAGTTGCATCTAAGCTTCCGAACCTCGGCAAAGAGCTTAGAAAAATCACAGCTTCATTCTCTAAAATAGGTGACGTTTCTCAACCAATTAATACGTTTGTTCAGTCAATATCTCAACTAGCGAACGCAGGGGATAAAACTGGAAAGACAGCAGAACATCTTGAAGATTTAGCGAATAGTCTTAAAACATTCTTCCAGACAATGAGTACCGCCCCAAAAATCAGCCGGAATACCATACAGATGACGCAGGCTATTGCTCAATTATCAAACGCAGGTGGAAACGCTGGCAGGGCAGCGCGGTCTACATCAAATGTGTTTAGCCGATTAGGGCAGGGAGCAGCCGGGGCAGTACGAAAGGTTAATAGTCTTGGAAACGCTATTGGTAATGTAGGCTCAAAAGCAAAGAAAAGCAGTCCAAGCATTATGTCTCTGATCGCTAAATTTTGGACTTTGAAAACAGCAGCTGCGAAAATTACAAGTGCAGTCAAAAGTTCCGCGGATTTCCTTGAAGATTGGGACTATTTCAAAAATGCCTTTCAACAGGTGGCTGATAGTTCGAAAACCTCATGGAAAGAAGCCGGGTATGATTCCGCTGAAGAATATGCAAACTCTTTTAGTGAACGTGCCAGAGAACTGACTTCAAAGATGTCCGGGTATGATATTTCAAGTGAGGGATTGCTTTCTGAAAACACAACAGGAAAATCTCTTGGAATGAGCCCAAGTTTACTGCTGAATTATCAAGCTACATTTGCGCAGATTTCTTCATCAATGGGTGCAACATCAGACCAAGCCGAAAAGCTTTCTAAAGCCTTAACAATGATCGGAGCCGACCTCGCTTCAATCAGGAATGAAGATTTTAACAAAGTTTATGACAACATGACTTCTGGACTTGTTGGCATGAGCCGTGCTGTAGATAAATACGGAATCAACATCCGTAATGCAAATTTACAGCAAGTAGCAAGTAATCTCGGAATACAAACCGCCGTTTCTAAGATGGATCAGGCAAGTAAGGCAATGCTGAGAACAATTGTAATACTGGATTCCTCGCGCCATGCGTGGGCTAACTTAGCTATTACAATCAACAGTCCTGCCAACCAAGCTAGAATTTTAAGACAAAATTTAGCTTTGTTATCTCAAACAATCGGAAGCATTTTTCTCCCAATGGTTGCAAGTGTCCTTCCATATTTAAACGGTTTGGTAATTGCGTTCCAAAGATTGGCAAACCACATTATAGATATTTTCGGAATCAAAGACAAATTAAAACAGTGGAATTTTGGAACATCCTCAGGAAATAACGTAGATGCACTGTCAGAAGCCCTGGATTCTATAGATGATTCTGGAATTTCAGATGTAGACAGCTCTGTAAAAGACACCAGTAACAGCCTGAAAGATGCAACTAAAAACGCCAAAAAGTTAAAACAGTTCCTTTCGTCCTATGACGAATTAGAGGTTATGAGCAAAGATGACAGTTCTCTGTCAGACCTTGCAAATTCCAAGATCAAAACACCAGCTCTCGACACATCCGCCCTTGATACAGGAATCCTTAATAACGCGTTAAATAGTCTGTTAGACGAATACCAGAAACAGTGGGATGCTGCCTACAATTCCATGGAAAACAGGGCTATGGTGTTCGCGAACAAGGTCACAGACATATTCGGTAAGCTTGCAGAAGCCGCAAAGCCTACAACAAGAGCACTGAAAAATCTGTGGAACAATGGGCTGAAACAGTTTCGGAATTTTACATGGACAGCATTAAAGGATTTCTGGAAACACTTCTTAGTTCCGCTCGGCAAGTGGACACTGGGAGAAAAAGGATTACCACGACTAATCAATGCTTTTAACGATTTCCTTGTAAAAATCAATTGGGATAAAATCAATGCTTCGCTTGTAAAACTGTGGGATGCATTAGAGCCATTTGCTGAGAATGTCGGTACCGGCCTGTTAGATTTCTTCGATGATTTCTTTGACAAGGCGGCAGACGGAGTGAATAAACTTCCGGAAATGATTGACAAAATCACCGCTTTTATTAAAGGAATTAGCCCAGAACAAGCACAAGATATCGGATATAAGTTGGGACAGCTTTTTAGTGTCTTGGGCGGTATCAAACTCTTAAAAGGTACCATAGGTATTCTTGACAAATTAGGAGTTGGTAAATTTCTTACCATGCTTGCATCACATCCGCTTCTTGCCCTTGCTGGAGGACTTGGGGCAGTCCTTCTGCAGCTTGATTCTATGGGTAAAATTCATATTCCGTGGGATGCCATTGGAAAGGGATTTGAAACTTTAAAAGAAAAAATCATGGAACTGGCTGAAAAAATTCCATGGGATGATCTTGACGAAATGTTTTCAAATTTCATCGAATCAATAAAGCCCATTGGCGAGGGCGCGCTAGAGGGGCTTGGAGATGTTTTGAAAGGCATCGGAAGTGGAATTAAAGCACTATATGACAAGCTCAAAGATATGACTCCAGACGAACTCGAAAACATCGGGAAAGCTCTTGGAACTATTATCGGAATCAAAATAGCTGCTGATTTAGCGGAAAAAATTACTGGTTTAGGAAGTGCATATTCCTCTCTTGGAAAAGGCTTATCGGTGTTAAAAACTGGTCTTGTTGGAATTATTGCTCTTAAAGGATTTAAAGGAGGAGAATGGTTAAGCAAAAATATTTTCGGAGCAGACAAAGACTGGTCAATACAGGATTTTGTAAATGACATTATCGGATATGAGTCGGGAGATGTGAGTAATGCTATTAATGCATGGATTGATGATGTTATCAAAAAAATCCATCCCAATAAAGTAACCAGTGAAGACGTGAAAATTTTCGATGATTGGACAACAGCCGCTCTCGAAATGGTTAAAGCAGGGGATATTACAGCGAGTCAGGGACAAGCATTATCTAAATGCATTTCTGAAATCGAAAGCAGTAGCGGAACTGGTAAAATCGCGTTATATGATTTGCAAAACGAAATGATCAATCTTGGAATATCTTTTGATGCATTCGAGCAAACCCTTGACGGAACAAGAAAAATCGTTGATGAAACAGTAGATTCAACCAAAACATCAGCCGAAAAAGCCAAAGAATCTGCGGATAAAATTAACAGTATTTCATTTTCGAACATTGAAAAGCATTTTGATAGTTTAAAAGACAGAACAGATCGTGTTGATTATGCGCAATTAGTTGTAAAAACGGCAAATGCAATTGACGAGATGGGCGGTATCTGGGAAAACGGCAAGCAGATTCTTGGTGAAAAAGCATTGCAGATTTATCAGGCAATCGCAAAAGGACTCGAACCAGACGAAAACGGATTTTACACAATAGGTGAAAACCAGATGGTTCAGTTTGGAAATGGAATATCAGGTTATAAAGAGACTCTTAAATCAAAGACTAAAAGCACGCTTGATGAATCACTAAAAAGCACTATAGAAGATAATGTTCCTGTAGGATACACTCTTGGGGAAAGCGCGGCTGGATATTATATAGATGGTCTTTCTGGAAGCATTGTGGCACTTAGCCCAGAAGTACAGTCGGCGTTCAACGCCATGTACAAAGGGGTTTCTATGGATGATATTAAGAGTAGCGCCGAAACAAATGGAAAGGAAATCGGGAAAGCTTCTGGAAACGGGTTCAAGAAAGGCATGGAAGAAAATTCCCAAACTGTCAAAGATGCCACAAATAAGATGGTTAATGACGGCATAAAAACTCCGGCACAAGATTCTCTCGGCATTCACTCTCCGTCCAAGTGGTTTGAGGAACTTGCCAAATTCTGCGGTAGAGGATTCAGAGAGGGACTTGATACGGGATTTGCCAGTGCACTTCACTGGTTCACAAAACTGAATGTAAGAATCAGTAACAGCATAGGATCCTTATACAATGTCGGAAGAAATGCAATTATCGGGCTGAACAACGGATTTGTAAATACTGCGAATAACACTTTGTTTAAAAACATTCAAAACATAGCAAGCAGTATATCTAACACATTCCGCAAAGTTCTCAAAATTCACAGCCCATCTCAGGTATTTGAAGAACTTGGCGGCTACACCATGCAGGGCTTTCAGATAGGTATGCAGAACATGATTCCGGCATTACAGTCTACAATCGGAGATATAAGCACATCCATACAGGGTATTCAGCTCCCACAGATGGAAGCGAATATAAAGGCTGTTCCGACTGCCAGAATGTATCAGAAACCGGTATCTGCAAACGGTACTTTCGGTGATGATATTCGCCGTGAAGTAATTGCAATCAGTAACAACACATTCGACAACAATCAGAATATCGCACAGGTTATCCGGGAAGCTGTCAAAGGCATGGCAATTTATGCGGATGGTCACTTAGTCGGATATTTGCAAGAGGAAAACGAACAGTTCAGAAACCGCAATGGATTCGGATTATTTGAAAGGTAGGTGAGGTAAATGAGTGATTTTATTGCAGGTAGCAGTTTTGAGGGATGGCTCTTGAAGTATGGAAGCAAAATTGTTCCAAACAAATACCTCGCCTACGATGATTACACCGCAACTCCGAACCAGAGAACAGAAGTAGAAGCATACAGGGACTTGAATAATCTCTTGCACAGGGACACAAGCCCGAATTTTAAGACAAAGATTGATTTTAATACCAGACCGCTTTATCTGGCAGAGAAGATTGATTTGCAGTCTACATTTGCTTCTGGCTTGGTCAACAGAGCGCAGCGGAAGTACAACGTCACATATTGGGATGATGAACAGAACACCTACAGAACGGGGGTTTTTTATATGCCCGATGTGGATTACAAAATTATCAATGTGGACGAAGAAACAAAGAACATTCTTTACAACAAGATGCGGTTCGCACTGATCGAATACTAGCAGCAAGAGTGCATGGGTGTCACAGCTCATGTGCTCTTTTATTTTAGATAGACGGGAGGATGATTATGGCAACATACACGTTAGAATCATTGTTAAATACAGCAGATGGGATGACAAAAGTTAATGAATATGTCGTGCAGGAAAAAACCTTAGAAGTGGAAGGAACAGCCTGGTACCATTATGCCGGAAATATTGTAAATAAACTTTATATCAACGGAAAAGGATATATAGGATTCGGGACAGATGTGGAGCACTTAAAAATGTTCTATGCCAAATCAGCAAACCGCATATATTACGTATATAGGCAAGAGGGCGTTCTTAACACAGGAACTAAATTCCTAAAATTGAAGATAAAAGGAGCATATGATAATTATAATGACAGATATGCGTATGAATACGAAGTTTTCCTGTTTGATGACGGGAATATATTTGTATACATAATTCAAAGCGCAAAGAGCGAATACGGTGTGCTATTCGGAGAATGTGAAGTCACAAATGGGAAGACTACAAAGCCGGTGCTGAAAAAATACGATGATGATTTTAAAACGTTACCTATCAGTAGACTCATCAGCAATGCTGGAATAAAACCGACAGTAATCCATTCAAAATATACTCCGATAAAAGAAGTGGGGGCAAGAGTCAAGGCAAACCCATCGACAGTATACATTCCAAACGTATTAGATTGGTCGGAATTGGTGGCAGAATCTTATGACTCATCAGGAAACACGAATGCAGTAAGTAATTTCGCATTTCCTGATGTTGATGTATCTGCAGCCGGAACAAAAACTGTAAATCTATCATACAAAACTTATAGCCTTCCTGTTGAGATTACCGTAAAAAAGGATACGGTCTTAGAACTTACAAATATTTCACTTCGCGATCATTATCTTTTAAATGAAGCATTAGAGATATATTCCATAACAGCAGTATGGGAGAGCGGAAAGAATGAAACATTGACTTCCGGATTTGATGTTTACGGGTTTGACAGTGCTACTCCCGGCACAAAAGAGCTGACAATTTCATACAAAGGAGTAACTGTAACAAAAAACATATATGTCGCAGCTACTGCTACATTGACTGTTGATAATGCTAAAACTGAATACTATATAGGGGATGAGTTTGAAAGCGTTAGCGGCGTTATTACATACGATGATGGGAAAGAAGAACATGCTTATGAGCTAGAATGTTCTGGATTTGACAACACGCTTGCCGGAGAACAGGTTATCACAGCAACCGTAAGAGGACTAAGTACTACATACACGGTAAATGTATTTGATACGATATCTGCAAACATTGGAGCAAATGTAGAAACAGATGTCATAGCTTCACTTAACCTGGTTACTGGTCTGCTAACGGTTTCGGGAACGGGTGACACAAAAAGTATAGAAACTCCAAGTTATTGGGGAGGTGGAATACTAAACGATAAAGGAGATCATTCTGGTCAGGCCAAAAAAATCGTAGTTCAGGAAGGAATTACTGGTCTGATCGGAGCCTGCTTTTATGGTATGTTGAATGTTACAGAAGTGTCACTTCCGTCTACATTAAAGACAATAGGAACTTATTGTTTTTACAACTGTTCTCTAATTACATCGTTGACGCTTCCGGAAGGACTAGAGGTATTACAAAATGCTTGTTTCTTAAATTGTGAAAAATTAACAGAATTGACACTTCCAGAATCTCTTGCCACAATAGAAGCTTCAATAATTGGTAATTCGAACCTGGTATTGACTGTATTAAGCAGAACTGTCCAATTTGATAATTATGCGATTAATACTGCAAAAACAATTCGTGGGTATATCGGGTCAACAGCAGAGGCTTACGCAAAAAGCAATAATATCCCATTTGAAACAATTGATAAAATTTTAAAAATTGAAATCGTTAATCATCCTTCAAGGGCTTACCATGTCGGAGAAGCTATCTCCAAAGCAGATTTAACTGTAAAGATAACTTTCGAAGATGGAACTGAACAGGAAACAGATTCATACGGATTAAGCTATGATTTCGGTTCAACTGGAACAAAAACCGTAACGATAACAATAGGAGACAAGAATGCAACATTTGATGTTAATGTGGTTGCATACAAGTTTCCTGAGTTGGTTGGTACCGCAGCTGGAATGCATCCGATTAGAGACAATGTCAAAAACGACAATGTGGTAGATACTATAGACGGAGTTGGGTGGTTTAAGTTTAACAATGCAATTGCAGATAAATTATACGTGAGTTCAGACAGTTGGATTGGATTTGGAGTGTCTACCGCACAATTAAACGTTTGCAACCGCGGTGGAGCCGTATGGAGTATTTATAGGTTAGAAACAGTGCTGGATAATGGAACAAAGGTTCTTAAAATCTGTATAGAAGGATATACTCAATGGAATGCATCAGGAACACACGAAAGCCAGATAAAATATGAATTGTTTTTGTTTAGTAATGGTGATATGTACCTGAATATGATACAGTCCCCAGGATCATCAAGCACGTATAAGGGAGAATCAAGTCTGATATGTAATAACAAGACCACGACTTTATCACTGGACGGAGCTACGCCAGAAAAACCAGTACAAGTATCATTTTTGCATCAGGACGATTCAGGACTAGATTGGGCAGCAATATACAAGGCGTATAATTTTATAAAATTGACAGGAATTACTGTTACTACGCTTCCGAAAAAAGTTCGTTATAAGGTTAAAGAAACTTTTGACCCGACAGGTATTACTGTAACAGCAAATTACGATGACGGAACATCGAAAACAGTGACAGACTATGCTATGACTCAACCCGATATGACCACGCACGGTTCAAAGACCATTACAATAACTTATGAGGATAAAGCCACGACATTTGAAATTATGGTTATTGACGTATCTGGAATTGAAGTGACAGCCCCACCAAAAAAGACACGATATTACGAAGATGATATATTTTCTTCAGAAGGGATTGAAATTTCTCTGATATACACAGATGGTAGTAAGGAGAAAATAACCGGATATTCCCTTTCCAAACCAGATATGTCATCTGGCGGAGAAAAGATAATAACAGTAACTTACAACGAATTCACGGCTACGTTTGCAATCACGGTGGTTGGCATATCTGGGATAGAAGTCTCTAAAATGCCAATAAAGACAGAATATTACACAAGTGACAGTCTTGATACGTCCGGTCTCGAGGTAATATCCAAATACACAGATGGAACATCAAGGAAACTGACAGATTATAGCATATCAAAATTTGATAGTTCGTCTGTTGGCGAAAAGACAATTACAGTAACCTATAAAACCCATACCACTACATTCAAAGTCCTTGTGTATGAACTGCAAGGAATCCGTATCACACACTACCCGGAGAAAACCTACTACAGAGTAGGCGAAACATTTGACCCGACAGGGTTGGTTGTTGTGGCTATGCGGACAGATAATACAGAGAAAGAAATTACAGATTACACAGTATCTGGATTTAACAGCTCTAAGGCTGGCGTAAAAACCATCACAGTATCTTATCAAACTGAAATTGGCGGAATAGAAACGTTCGTTGGATATGATGAATTTGAAATCAAAGTAACCAAAGATGGAACGAATCCGTTCGAAGATAACACCGACCCAATCAACGTGAAAGTGCATTGGATAAATGGCGAATTTGAAGATTTGACAAACGATAATATTCAATCCAATACGCTGTCATTGCAGGAATCATTGTGCAATAAAGCATACTTCATTTTTGGTGGTTGCATATCCAACCAGATCACATTCAAGTGTTATCATCAGCAGTTTATCGGGACAGATGAATCCACTTATCCATCTGGAAAAATTGAAGTTTATCTTGAATGCAAAGGGACAGAAATTAAGATTTTTACGGGAGAAATTGCGACAGGAGAACGTGATGCAAATTCGTTTGTTCGTACCATTGTGGCATACGATTATCTGTATAAATTGCGGAATACCGATATTGCGTGGTGGTATAAGAACAACACAAAAGACAAGCAAATGGTGTTCACACAGAAGCAGTTCAGAGATGCTTTGTTTAAGTATCTTGGTATTGAACAAGTCGATGTAAAACTCAAATATGACAGCGCATATGTTCCGAATACTGCCAATTCTTCTGAAATGAATGTGGCTAATATACTGGAAGATTTATGTCTGCAAAACAATGTTTTTGGGTGGATGAACAGGGATGGAAAATTTGAGTATAAAAAGCTTAAAAAGAACTGCAAACACCGCGGCACGACAGTTTCCGGCGTTGAAACATTCGATTTTTACGAGTCTGCAGTACATCTCGACAGATTTAAAAGTTTCAAGGCAGCAGAGGGAAGAGTGTGGTTTTTTAACTACGTTTACACAGACCCAGACCCATCCGGTGAAATATTTACATCCGGCGAACCAACCGCACAGGACGCATACGAAAGAAATGTATTCTATAACCGTAACAGCTTTTTTGTAGGCAATCAAGACTGGCTGAATTTCGCCTACGATGCGAACGAGTACGGGGATTACACCCGAACAAAACCGAAGTATGCAATCTGTTATGGAACTGTCGCAGAGGACATTATCAAAAAGCAGTATTATCGGGCACAGGGATACTCTGTGGAAGTGCAAGGGAATCCGTTCAATATGGTTGGACAAACCGTGGAAATGACACATTCCAAGCTTTCTGAGGACGGCTCTGCAATACAGTGGACGATTCACAGTTATATTATGAGCAGGACGTTGAAATTAGGCATTACAGGGCTTATTGACACATACACTGCCAACAATTCCCCGTACAACGGAAACAATCAGCAATTAGGCAAGAACACGCCTGAGATCACATCTACAATCAACAGAACAAGGTCTGAAATGCCGACCATTAGTTATGCAGAATTTACAGACGGAACGGAATCTGGAATTGCAACGATTGATGATTTTTCGGACGGTTCTGGAAGTACTTCTGAGCAATTAAAAAAGGCACAATTAAGGTGTGTGAAGCGAATCAAAAAAGCCGATTATGACGCTCTAGTAGCCGCAGGAACTGACCGGACAGATACATTGTATTTCACATTCGATGAGGGTTGATTGGATGATATATAAGGCATTTTTGAATAGGCAGGAAATCACTGGGTTTCCTGTCAAAGGTAAAGAAACAAGTGAGATATGGGGTGGAAACACACTATTATGGCAGAAAATACCAATAGAGAAATTTAAATTTAGGCTTACCCCAAAAACAGCAAACTCTTTTGGAGTATCAGGCGAACATGTAACTATAGAATTTACGGATAATCAGGGAAATAAAAAGTCAGTTAATTACGGAAACCAGTTGGCAAATATCGACTGTTCAAAAGTATATTTAAAATGTCCGCTAAAATACACACAATACGTAACCATCTGGGGAGCTAAATTAAATTTGTGTTTTACAAACACATTAATTTCTCGTATATATTCTCCATTGCCTAGATCAATGAACAGAGAATTTGTTGGATTAATATTCGAAGAATGCCATGAATTAAAAGATATATCGCAAAATTTACTGAAGAATCTTACAGACCTAAAACGTACAATTAGATTGTTTCGAAATTCAGGTATTCGAAATATTCCGGGTGGTTTATTTGATAATTGCTTGAATTTAGAAGAAGCACAAGAAACTTTTGAGGGAACAGACATAAAGTATGTCCCCTCTGACTTATTTTCAAAAAATCCAAAGTTAAAACAGGTGTACGGGCTCTTTATGAGTTGTAGTAATCTCTCGTACTCAAATTCAGGATTTTTGAGTACGCAACCATTAATAGACGTTTTCGGAGTGTTTGCATATTGCGGATCATTAACTAGCGTTAATTCTGATTTTGCAAAAAACGCTCAACCAGAAAATGCAATTAGCCCTAACAGGATGTTTCGTGGATGCTTTTACGGAGACCAAAACCTGCAATCCGCACCAAATTTTTATAATGATTTTCCAAATACCAAAAATGAAAATGTCGCAGGATGCTATTATGGTTGCAAAAAATTGAATTTCTATGCTTCCCTCCCGGAAGAGTGGACGCAATATTTAAAAACTTGGGACGTAGAATAAAGGAGAATATTATGTCAACAATTTATCATGCTTATGCAAACGGCAAAGAAATTACGGATTTTTATATTGGTGGAAAGTCTGTAAATCAAGTGTGGGGGGGGGCACACGTTATTGTGGGAGAGGAACAAAGGAGAAGAGTTTAAATTCACTTGGTCTGGGAATCTTGCGATAATGATATGGGGAGATGTAAAGGTATCAACCGGTGATGGAACTACATATAATTTGAAAAGTGATGAAAGCAGTGGAACAGGAAGGGGATTATTGCTCAAAAAAAACGATGGTAAAGTTTACACTGCTACTATAAGAGGAAATCTAAAAGATATATATTTCAAAAACAAAATAGGCTCTGATGGTAATACATATAGATGCGATATAATAGACGTTCTTACACCATTTCCGAAATCGATGGAAAACGTTGTTGCTTTTGATTATCACACAACAATAGGGTTGTTCCAAGATTGTTTGAAATTGCGAAGCATCCCGGAAAATCTACTTATAAATTTGCCAAAATTAAAAAGTGCAGATAGAATGTTCGCAAATTCAAGCCTAAAAAGCATACCGCAAGGCTTGTTCAGAGAAAATACGGAAATCGAATCGTTCAATTCCACATTCTACGATACAAAAATAAAAAGCATTCCAAGTGGGCTATTCGAACATAATAAAAAAGTACTGTCATTTGCTGGCTGTTTCGGGGACTGTGTACAATTAAGTACAATTCCTTCTCTTCTATTTGCAGGGCTGGACAAAGTTGAAACATTTTCCAGATGCTTTGAGTGGATTTTTTATAATTTCAATGGGGCCACCGCTCCGATACCGCAAAGAACAATTCCGGTAGACTTATTCAAAGGATGCACAGGTGCCAAAAACTTCAATCGGTGCTTTACCGGGAATGCAGGAATAACTTCTGTTCCAGACAATTTATTTGATGATTGCCCTGTAGAAAAAATTGTAGAGTGTTTCAAGATAGGATGGCATTCTACTACAGATCCTATGAGATATGCCACACTTGTGTCGGCGCCCAAACTGTGGGAAAAGTTTCCGAATGCTTCAGGAAAAGGATGCTTCGATGGTCAGCGCAATTTACCATGGTATTATTCAATTCCTAAAAACTGGCGAGGAGATGATGATAAGTATTATTATCCTTATAATGTTTAAAATTAATACGGCCGTATTGGAACTCTTTTACTTATTTCGGCACTAATTTCATCAAATAAGAACCCCAAAACTGCAAATAAGAGCGCATTTTCCCCGAAAATCCAAATAAGCCCTTATTCGCCCAAATAACCCCAAAATTTCAGTCCCAACCGTACTAAAATGTAACTATATCGAAAATAAAAAATGAATAATTTGTAAACGTAAATTTTGCTTGTTTTCAGAATAAATCAATCATCTGAGAAAATAATAAAATCCAGAAATAAATATTCTGTCAACGAGCAATTTTCGTTTACATAATATCTCAATGTAACGTTACAATAACGTTACCAGTAACGCAATGTAACGCAATAGAATAAGAATAAGAAATAGAATAAGAATATAATTAAACTTGTTGTGCTAGATAAAATAAAATATAAAGAAACTTCAACAAAA